>Ga0272448_1005192_pt1 | contig 14481 bp, 12 predicted proteins | sample YNPCB0191_FD_202220 | JGI IMG/M metagenome (GOLD analysis project Ga0272448, IMG submission 202220) | Hot spring sediment microbial communities from Yellowstone National Park, WY, United States - YNP-CB-019-1 | ecosystem: Environmental > Aquatic > Thermal springs > Hot (42-90C) > Sediment...
GCGAGACTGTCACCGTCGGCTGTACCGTGGATGTCCGCGACGTCTCCACGGGCCAGTTGCGGACGCTCACCTTCCTCGGCCCCTGGGACGCCGATCCCGACAAGGGGATATACTGCTACAACACCGCGTTCGGGCTGGCCTTCATGGGCAAGGCAAAGGGCGACCGCGTGACCTTCCGCGCCGACGATCGTGAACACACCTGGGAGATCCTCGATATCAGGCCGGGCGTCTGAACGGAGTCTTGCGGCACGGCTTGTTGCAGCGATCAGCCTTGCGCCGATGCTGACCGCAAAGCGTGCGGGACAGTAGCGAGTGCGCCGGAGCAGCCATTCGATCGCCCGGCTGCGAGGCACCGAACGGGGAAACCGCTCAGCCCTGGCCCCGCGACCTACCGCAGGCCGCCCGAAGCTCCGTCACGGTATCGGCAGGAAACTTCTCCAGGAGCGCCCGCGCGATCTCGAACGCAACGACCGCCTCTACGACAACCGATGCTGCGGGTACGGCGGTGACGTCCGACCGTTCGTAGCTCGCAGCGGTTGCCTCAGCTGTCCTGAGATTCACGGAGCGGAGCGGCTTCCGCAGGGTCGGGATCGGCTTCATTGCCGCTCGGAGCACGACGGTCTGGCCGTTCGAGATTCCACCCTCGATCCCGCCGGCGTTGTTGGAGCCTCGCGTCAACCCCTTCGTGCCGGGCAGGATCTCGTCGTGTACGAGCGAGCCGGGACGCCGGGCCGCGGCGAATCCGAGGCCGATCTCGACGCCCTTGATCGCTTGTACGGCCATCACGGCGCCTGCGAGACGGCCGTCGAGCCGCGCGTCCCACTGGACGTGGGAGCCGAGCCCCGCGGGCACGCCGAACGCCCGGACCTCGACGATCCCGCCGAGCGAATCCCCCTCCGTCTTCGCACGGTCAATCGCGATCTTCGCCGCTGCCTCGGCTTTCGGATCGAGCATGTAAAGCTCCGACCGATCCCGCCGAGCCGCGAGCTCCGCCGCGGGCACCTCGATCTGCTCGGCTTCGACGCCGCCGACCGCCGAGACGAAACCCACCACCGACACGCCGACCTCCCGGAGCAGAAGCTGAGCCAGCGCTCCCGCCGCCACGCGTCCTGCGGTCTCCCGCGCGCTCGATCGCTCCAGGATGGCTCGCGCATCCTTCAACCCGTACTTGAGCATCCCGGCGAGGTCTGCGTGGCCCGGTCTGGGCACTTCGACCGGCGGCTTTGTCTCGATGCCCGCGTCGCGGTTGCGAATGAGCAGTGTCACGGGCGACGCAATGGTCTCGCCGCGGTAGACGCCGGAGAGGACTTCCGCAGCGTCGGCCTCGATCTTCTGGCGTTCCGACCGGCCATACCCGCCCTGCCGGCGGCGAAGAGCCCGGTTGATGAACTCCAGGTCCACTCGCAGCCCCAAAGGCAACCCTTCCACCAGGGCTACGATGCCCGGCCCGTGGGACTCTCCGGCCGTCCTGTAGTTCAACATAACTCCATCCTACCCCGCACGCCCTCCCGCATCAAGCGAGCTCGACATTCCGGGTGCACGAACAGTTTTGTTGGGTGAGCCCGGCCCCCGAGTCCCGTAGGGACGACGGAAAACCAATCCCGCCGATCCTCCGCCGTCCCTACGGGACTCTGGTGATCTCATATCTGCCCGTGCTCCGGAACCCCAGGAATGAATTCCTGGGCTATTGCCCGGCGTGCCTTCGGCACTGATGCTGGATCTTAGCCCCCCGCTCCGAGTCGAAGCTATTCCGTCCCGGCTATCGAAGGTCGTCTCTTTGGGACGGTGCCAGGAGCTCCGAGGCCAGGCAATAATCATGCCGGCCGCATGCGAGAGCGTTCGTGCACCCCGACACTCCACGCAATCTCGCTCCGCTCGCAGGCGGCCGTGAGAGACTCGTCCGCCGGCAGTTGCCATGGGCGACCGCGCGCACTGTGCGGTGTGCGCCCGTCACGCGTGGCCGGAAACCGCTTTTGGATGGTCAAGCCTGGCTACCACTCCATTGCGACCGTGGTCCAGAGACGGAGGATATCCGTATTGTCCTTGTCGAGCGCCTCGACGTGACCGTCGAGGAACAGGACATGCGCCTTGCCCAGGTGGCGGTAGTCGAGGATGGTCCGGCAATTGCCGGGAACCTCGACCAAGGGCCACTGAAGCCGCTGCACAAAGGATTGCCCTGCCGCGTAGCACTCCGCCACGACGGGGACGATACTCTCGTCCCGGAACGAGTCCAGCGTCCGGTATCCGACACCTTCGTAGATGGAGATGACATTGCTGTTGGCTGTGTACTGCCCCTTGCCGCTGCCCAGCGTGGGGTCGAGCCATACAGGGCTCATGCCGGGATACGTGAACTCGTAGGGTGGATACCTCCGCGAGTCGTTGTCAGCCGACGCGATAGGCAGCACCCTTGCGTCAATCGGATCGAGGTTGATCGGGCGGACCAGGCAATGTGCGTAGTCTGGGTACTGAGGCTGGCCGGGCGAACCGGGAACGGCCACGAGCGCCGACTCCCAACCGAGGTGCATGGCTCCCCCGTGCCGATCCCCCTGCAGCCTCGCGTAGGCTAAGCGGGGGGCTGGATACGAATCCCACCGGGGTTGCGTCTCCCCGGCGGCGTGCTCGAACTGGCCCGGCGTCGTGTTCGTCAAGTACCAGTTCAACTCCGTCTTCCAATTCGCACCTCCCCCGTAGGTGTAGATCTGGCCGTCAGACTTGTAGAAAGTGGTGAGTATTTCCGGCTGGCCGTGGCCCCCGTACATCGCTGCATCGCCGCGCGGGTCGCCCGGGTAGGTTACGCCTCCCATGTCTGCGATCGGCATAAAGCCGCGATGCGCGTTCATGTAGAAACGAATAGCTTTGCCGATCTCCATGAGGTTGTTCCGACACTTCGTCGCATTGGCGACGTTGTTTGCACGCCCCAGGGCAGGTAGCAGAATGCTGGAGATGATCGCTATGATCGCCACCACGACAAGGAGCTCGACGAGGCTGAACCCTGCCTTGCGACCCACGTGCCTACGCTCAGGCATAAAACCCCCTTTCCTTACGTGTATGGCTGGAGGGCTGGAACGCAGCGCTCCTGCCCGCCGTGCCTCTCGCTTTCCGCATTATATAACCACTCCCTCGGAGAACCAAACACGACTGCTGCGCCGGGAGCAGGAGAAGTCCGGTGGCATGCGAGCGCCGAACTCCTCCGGGATCGGACGCGACCGCGCGACCTCGGACTCCGCCGGCCGCGCAGGAGCATCCGCCGCTCCCGGCGGCTGCTCCGCGCTTGATGCGCTTCCCCTCTTCGAGTATAAACTCATAGTGCCCCGCCCAGGGGCAAGGAGGAAGAGATGAGATCCACTGTGATCGGCATCGCTATGTTGAATGACGAGCGTGAGCACGTCTATACCAAGAACAATCCTGAGAACCAGGCGGTCGTCAGGAGATGGGAAGAGGTCATCAAGAAGGAGCTGAAGAATGTCGATGGCACGGTCCCCGAAATCGTTGCCGCCTCCGAGATCGTCACATCGCCCCGCGTCGCCCAAAAGGTCGGAGAGCAACTGAGCCGGGCCAACGTCAAGCAGCTCATCATGTGCTACAACGTCTGGAACTTCCCGTTCCTCGCCTGGCCGCTCGTCAACAGCCTCGGTGCGGACACGCCGATCTTGAGCCTCTCGAACAACAACGGTGCCTACCCTGGAAACGTCGGCCTCCTCGCGACCGACGGTGCACTTCGGCAGGCCGGCCGTCGCACTCACCGCATAGTCGGCGAGATTGACAACAAGGAGACTCAAAAGGACGTCTGCGACTGGCTCCGCGCAAGCCTCGCCCTCACGACGATCAAGAACGAGGTTTACGGCTGCTATGGCGGCCACTCGATGGGCATGGAGACCGGCTACTTCCACCTCACGCCGGTCCTCAAGTCGCTCGGCTGCACCCTCCAGCAGATTGACCAGCTCCTCCTCGTCGAGGTCATGAAGACGCTCGATGAGAAGGAAGTCGAGGCGGGTCTCGAGTGGTTCGAGACGATGCTCGGCAAGCGTATCCTCTACGACGGCAAGATGCTCACCCGCGATACGCTGAAGAACCAAATCCGCCTCTACCTCGCCGTCGAGAAGGTCAACGCGGAGAAGGGCTTCGACTTCTGCGGCATCAAGGGCCAACGAGAGCTGACCGAGTATGTTTGTCTGGCAGACGTGGCCGAGATGCTTCTGAACGATCCGTACGACTGGCGCGGTCCGAAGGAGTCCGTCGTCTGCGCGACCGAGGCCGACTCCTACGCTGCGATCACGATGCAACTCCTCAAGTACATCAGCGGCGGCTTGCCGACGCTCTTCATGGACGTCCGCCTGTACCATCCTGACAAAGGCATCTGGGACTTTTGCAACTCCGGCAACCACGCCTCGTGGTATGCCGCCAAGAGCTTCAATCCGAAGGATAACCTCGAGAAGGTGACCTTCCATCCGGCACTGGAGTTCTACTTCAAGGCGGGCGGCGCGTCCGTCGAGTTCGACTGCCTGCCCGGGCCGCTGACCTTCTGCAGGCTCGGACTCTGGGATCAGAAGCCGTACCTCCTGATCGTCCCCGGCGAACAGGCGAAGCTCCCCGCTGCCGTGCGGAAGAAGATCAACGCCGAGACGAACCCCACCTGGCCGCACGTCCACGCGAAGCTCGACTGCACATTCGAGGAGTTCCTCGCGACCTTTCCGTGCAATCACATCATCGCCGTGGACGGCGATAGGCTGCGCTCGCTCGTCTATCTGGCCGAGATCGCCGGCATACAGCCTGTCGTCCTCGGCGAGGCCGCGAAGAGGCGCGTCGCCCCGATCTGGGAGCGAGTGTAGCCGCAGCGGTTACGGGTTCGGGGCGGGGATTAGCGCCGCCTGAACGGAATGTAGTCTGCCGGCGATTTGCCCTGGCCTTTCGCCCCCCGGTTGCCGAGTCGTTTACTCACCGCAGACAACCCGGGGGGAAGCCGGTGCGACGACAGATTTGATCGGGAAGGGGGCGTTGCTACAATAGGAGTTATGCAGGCTGGTGCTGTCCCCGGCTCTGCCTGCCGGCTGCCGGGCAGCGATCCGGCGCTGGGCGATTAGCTCAGTTGGTTAGAGCGCATGGATCACACCCATGAGGTCGGAGGTTCGAATCCCCCATCGCCCACCAGCGGGCCCCGATCTTTTTGTTGACAAACTCTACGCTCTGATGACCCGGACAAGCCGCTGCACGCCCGCTCCGCGTTCCGCATCGCAGCCGTTACTATCCGGGGCCAAGTCGAACAGAATCACCGGCCCGGTCCGGCCGCCGAGCGTCTTCCATGTCGAGATCTTCGCGAACGTGTCAGGTTCTCCGAGTGGCTCATGAAGCGGCAGCGGCTCGTCCCCCCTGCGGGGCGGACGCTGCCTCCACGCGGGATGTCACGAGAACCCACGACTTATGAGGAGGCCCCGAGCGATGAAGCCGGCCAACCGTGTGCTGGCCATGAGGAAGCGGGAACCGGCATATCTCGCACGAGCGGCTTGAAGGATCGGCACGTTTTCCGAATAATCATACGCCTGGGATAGGCACGAAGAGGAGGAACAGATGGATGCACTGGAAGCGATAGCGACGCGTCACAGCACGCGGGCGTACACGGGCCGGCCCGTGTCGAAGGACGTGCTCGAAAGGATCGTGGATGCTGGACGCCGAGCGCCGACGGCCCGGAACGTCCAGCCGTGGGAGTTCGTCGTCGTGACCGATGCGGGGACGCGGAAGCGGATTGCCGATATCACCGAGTACGGCAAGTTCATCGCCCAATCGCCCGCGTGCATCGTCGTCTTCTGTAAGGACACGAAGTACTACCTGGAGGACGGGTGCGCGGCGACGGAGAATATGTTGATCGCGGCGACCGCGCTCGGGGTACAGTCCTGCTGGGTCGCGGGAGACAAGAAGCCGTACTGTGGGACGATAGCCGGACTGCTTGGGGTGCCTGCCGGATACAAGCTCATCTGCCTCGTTGCGCTCGGCTATGGCGAGACACCCGGCAAGCCTACGCCGAAGCGCGACCTGCGCGAGGTCATCCACTGGGAGAAGTTCTGAGCGGGGATGGTCCCGCCAGCCGCAGTTGCTACGCCTTAGCTGCCAAGCCCTCGGCGACCTTGCGGATGGCGGCGGCCATGTCTTCGATGTCGCGCCGGCTCATGTGCTCGTGGATGCCGAGCGTAACCATCTCGCGGAGCGCCCGCTCCGTCTCGGGGCACATGCCGAGCGTGTAGTCAACCTTCCGCCCGCCATGGCAGCCGTCGAGCGGATGTCCGGAGGCTCCGAATGTAGTCTTGCTGGCCAATGCTTCCATGCAGAGAAATATCGGGAGGCCGATGTAGTGCGCCCCCGCGGGTATGCCCTCGGCGTTCAGGGCTTTGGCGAACACTTCGGCGTCGAACTTTTTCGTGCGGAGCGGATAGAGCCAGTAGGTGTGCTTGCCACCGGGTGTAACCGGTGCCGGCTCGATCCCGACGACGTCTCGGATGAGCGAGGTCAGCAAGTCGCCGAGTTCGTTGCGCGTCCGCACGACCTCCTCGACTTTGCCGGTCTGGACGATGCCGACCGCGCCCTGCAGCTCGGTCATGCGGTAGTTGGGTGCGAGGAACTCGTAGGTGCGGGCGCCCCAGCCGGGCTTGCGGCTCCAGCCCTTGTCGCGAAAGAGCATCATACGCTTCGAGAGTTCGGCGTTGTTCGTGATCGTGATGCCGCCGTCGCCGGTCGTGAGGTGCTTGGACTGTTGGAGGCTGAAGCAGCCGATGTCGCCGATCGTGCCGAGGAGCCGGCCCTTGTACTCCGTGCAGTGCGCCTGGCTGCAATCTTCCAGAAGCCAGAGCTTGTGCCGGTGCGCGATCTCGACCATCGCGTCCATGTCGCACGGATTCCCGAAAAGATGGACTACGAGGATCGCTCTTGTCCGCGGCGTGATCCTCCGCTCGACGTCGCGCGGGTCCATGTTGTAGCTCGAGTCGATGTCGGCGAAGACGGGGATCGCGTTCTGATACAGTATCGGCACCACCGAGCCGCCGTCCGTGATCGGGGCAGTGATGATCTCGTCGCCGGGCTCGGGGTCAATCGTACCGACGCCGACGTGGATAGCGGCAGTGCCGGAAGTCGAGGCGACCGCATACTTCGCACCGTAGAGCTCGGCGAACCGCTTCTCGAACTCCGTCACCATCGCCCCGCCGAGGCCGAACAGATTCTGCGAGCGGATCGCCTTTGCGACCATCTCGACTTCGCGCTCGTCAAACGGCCTCCGTGGCGGGAAGGGCCGCGTGCGGACAGGCTGTCCTCCGTCTATTGCGAGCTTTGTCACGCCCATTCCTCCGTTCTGGCGCGGCAGGCCGCGCCGTACTCAGCGGTAGTGTCGGTCCAATTCCGAAGCATATCTCATCCCTACGGTATCGGCGCTCTGAGCGAGCCAGTCCTCCAGTCGGGTGCGGCCAGTCGGCGGGCCATTCGATACAAGAAGATTGGCCATCAGGCCGTCCATCTCATCCTTTGTGAGGACGATGTCGTCCACCAGCGGGTTGAGCACGTTCGTAAGGCAGAACGTCACGGCAGGGCAGAGGTGAACGATGCGGGCGCTGCTCCTCACCGTCTCCGCGACGAGCCGGACGAGTGCATTGAAAGTGAAGATGTCAGGTCCGGCGGCGTCAATGGTCGCATTGTCTTCCCTCTGCCCGAGGCCGACGGCGAGATCGGCCACGTCCTCGACGGAGATCGGCTGGAGCCGGTACCCCCCGTCGCCGGGGATGATGAAGACAGGGTAGTGTCGCAGCAGGTACGCGATGTTGTTGACAAGGATGTCTTCCTTGCCGAAGATCACCGTCGGGCGGATGATGGCGTACGAGAGCCCGGAACTGGCAATCTCGCGCTCGAGAATCGCCTTGCCCCGGAAGTACGGAAAGGGCGAATCCTCGGAGGGATTCGCGATGCTGACGTGGACGAGCCGGCGAACGCCGGCCTCGACCGCGGCACGGAACAATATCCTGGTATTTTCGATCGCTCGCTCGTACGTGTGGCCGCCGTAGGGGAAACGTATCCAGTAAGTATTGTACAGCGTCGCGGCCCCTTCGAGGCTCTTCGCCAGCTCGGCTGGCTTGTCGAAGTTGAAAGGGTACGCGGCAACCTGCCCGCCGAACGGGTTTGGCCGGTCGGGGTGGCCGGTGAGCGTTCGAACCGTCCTGCCCAGTGCCAGAAGGCGCCTGGCGATGTACTTGCCAGTGTAGCCAAACGCACCTGTGACGACGCTAACCTCCGCGTCCTCCATCGAACGATTCCTCTTCGCGTAGATCGTAGCTCTTCGCGACTTGGTTATCAAGCTCTTGCATCGTACACTCCCAGATAGGAGAGAACCATGTACCGGCGAAACATCTGCGTCATTGTCCTCGCCGTCGCCGCGGCGAGCCGCCCATCCCCCGCAGCGGATCTGCCCGAGGAGTTCGCACTCCGGCCGGGCGAGAGCGTCCTGTTCCTCGGTGACAGCATCGTAGGTCCGGGGATGTACTCGTACGTCGCAAATTCGCTGCTCGAACGGCTCTACCCTGGGCAGAAGATCACCTGCCGCTCCTTCGGCATTGCGGGAAGCACTGCGAAGAGCATCCTCCCCCATCTCCCGAAGGCGCTCGGGGACGCTCGCTATGACTGGATCGTCCTGAACTTCGGTCACAACGACTCCGGCCAGTGCTCCGCGGACGAGTTCAAGGCCAATGCCCGGACGCTCATCCGGGAGATTCGGAAGCTCTCGCAAGCCAAGCTCGCCTGGATGAGCGTGCTCGGAAGCGAGCCGTCTCCCTTTGCGGGCGAGCCGGGCCAGGAGGGCCGGAAGAAGCAGACCGAGGACTCGCGCACAAAGCAGAAGATCATCGCCCACGCCACGCAGGAGCTGGCGAAGGAGGAACGTATCCTCTACCTCCCGACGCACGAAGCGTTCAGCCAACTGCTCGAGGAACGCGAGGTGCAGAAGCTTCCTATCTGCTTCACCTACGACGGGGTGCACCCGAACCTGCTCGGCAACTGGATCCTGGGGGCGTCAATCCTCCAGTGCCTCGGACTCAAGCCGGCACCGGTCCGTGTCGAAGTACTTCAGAGCGATGCTACCTGCGACCAAGGCCGACTCCCAGTCCGACGCCTCGACAAGCCGCTCGCGGTGGACTTCGAGAACCTCTTCCTGAAGGTGAATCTCATCCCGGCGGCCGACTGGCGAGCCGTTGCGGTGAACCGTGCGGGGATCGTTCTCGATGGCGACCTCGAGGACTGGGAGGGCATCGCCGAGCATCGAATCGCCGCGCCCCTTCATGTGACCTGGGAACTCGTCCCGGGCCACGCTGCCGAGTACGCGGCAGCCATGCGCACCTGCCACGACGCAAAGAACCTGTACTTCGCGTTCGAAGTCAAGGAACCGAACGTGGACGAAGGGGCATGGTTTCCGGAGATCATCGAGGTCTTCCTCGACGGGCGCAAGGACACCACGACTCCTGCCAATATGTGGCGCGGGACGCCGGGCCTCACACAGTTTGCGTTCCATCGTGACTTCACCGGCAAAGCGGGCACGGCCAACGCCAAAGTCATGACGAACGGCGACACCTCGCAAGGAGAGGGCCTGAAGGCGGCGGCAAAGAGATCCGCAGAGGGTTATGTCCTGGAGGCGGCGATACCGCTCTCGAACTTCAAGCAGATCAAGATCGAGCAGGGGACCGTGCTTCCCCTGGACTGGGCCGTGAGCTTCACTGACCAGGTACTGAATCTCGACTGGCTCGGACTCATGGGCCGCAGCGCCAATACGATGGGCTACGGCGTCCTGGTCATCGAGTGAGGCAGCCTTTTGCCTTTGTCCCCGTGAACCAAGATTTGATATACTTGTCGTGGGCTGCGAAACCCGCGAGGTGCCGGCATGGCGGCCGGGCCTCGAATAAGTGTACGGCTCAGCTGTCCCATAGATCAAAGAAAGGAGAGGCCGTATGAGCAAGAAGGTGATTGATGCGCTGAACGCGGCTCGGTCGCGGGAAATCTCCGCGATCCTGCAGTACATGGCCCAGCACTACGAAATGGAAGATCAGGGCTACGGCAAGCTGGCCGACGTGCTCAAGAAGACAGGCATCCAGGAGATGAAACACGCCGAGGCGTTTGCCATCCGGATCATCTTCCTCGGCGGCGAGCCGACCTCGAAGCCCGACACTCTCCCAAAGAAGGGCCAGGACATCCTCGCCATCGCAGAGACCGACATGGCTTTGGAAGAGCAGGCCATGAAGATGTACAACGACGCGATCAAAGTCTGCACCCAGGAAGGAGACAACGTCACTCGCGAGCTGTTCGAGCGGATCCTCCGCGAGGAGGACGATCACTTCAATCTCTTCGAGAACATCCGCGACCACGTCAAGTCAATGGGGGCGGCGTACATCGCGACGCTCGTGGGCGACGAGGGCTAAGCCTCGCTCCAGCTCGATCGGATCCGAGGGGCAGGGAAGAGCCCTGCCCCTCGTTTTTCCCATGTCACTCTCGGTGCCCAACCGTTTGCCTGTACCCAGCGATGCGGGTGCGGGTCACGCCCCCCGATCCCAGTTTCTGCTAAAATCCGTGCGAAAGGAGCAGACATATGGCTACCAACGATAACCTGAAGGCTGCGTTTGCTGGCGAGAGCCAAGCTAACCGAAAGTACCTCGCCTTCGCAAAGAAGGCTGAAGCCGACGGATACCCGCAGATCGCCAAGCTCTTCCGTGCCGCCGCCGAGGCGGAGACGGTCCATGCACACGCTCACCTGCGCGTCATGGGCGGGGTCAAGAGCACGGCGGAGAACCTCGAGGCGGCAATCGCCGGCGAGGGAGTCGAGTTCAAGGAAATGTACCCGTGGTTCGTCGAGGAGGCGAAGAGGGAGGGCAACCAGGCCGCCGTGGTGTCCTTCGCCAACGCGCTCGCCGTCGAGAAGATCCATTACGGGCTGTACACAGAGGCGCTCGAATCGCTCAAGGCCGGGAAGGATCTGCCGGCTTGCGCACTCTTCGTCTGCGGCGTCTGCGGCAACACCGTAAACGGTCAGGCTCCCGACAAGTGTCCCGTCTGCGGCGCACCGAAGAAGATGTTTTCCGAGGTCAAGTAGCCCGGCTGCCAATCCATTTGCAAGAGCGAGGCGGCGGAGCCGACGGGTGGCCGCCGTACGCTGCGTCGGGATCGCCTTCTGCCAGCAGGCGAGTCTGCTGATCCCGCTGCGGGAGGGGAGGCAGTGACGGACGAGCCGAAAGCGTGGAGATGCGTAGTCTGCGGGTATGTCCATCGTGGACCGGAGCCGCCCGAGACGTGCCCGATCTGCAGTGCGAGCCGTGACAAGTTCGAACCCTACAAGGATGCGAGTGCCGAGTCAAGCGGCAAGATCGACCGGCTACGCTGCTCGAACTGCAATCATGTCCACGTCGGTGCGAAGCCGCCGGCGGAGTGTCCGGTTTGCGGAGCCGGATCGGACCGGTTCGAGCCTCTGGGCGAGGTGGTCGGGCAGCCGAACGCTGCCCGCGCGGTCAAGGCGGTCGTCGTGGGAGCCGGGATCGCGGGCCTCTCCGCGGCCGAATCGCTCCGTGCACTCTCTCCGGAGGCAGAGATCACGTTGCTCTCGAGGGAGACCGAACTCCCGTACTTCCGCTTGAACCTGACGCGCTACCTTGCCGGGGAAGTCGGTGAACGTGAGCTCCCAATCCACCCCGCGGCCTGGTACGAGGAGAAGAGGATTCGCCTGTTGCTCGGCGCGGAAGTCTCCGCCATCGCCCTCAACGGGCAGACCGTCATCTTGCGAGAAGGGGCAAAGGAGCCGTTCGAGAAACTCATCCTGGCTGCCGGTGCGAGTCCCTTCGTGCCGCCCATCGCTGGAGCGGATCGCGAGGGCGTGACAGCTCTCCGGACCCGCGCGGATGCGGAGCGCATCCTCGACGCGGCGAAGCGGGGAGCAAGATGTCTCTGCCTCGGGGGCGGTACCCTCGGACTGGAGACGGCCGGTGCCCTCGCGCGCCGAGGCGCGGACGTTACGGTGCTCGAAGAGCTCGCCTGGCTCATGCCGCGCCAGTTGAACCAGAGGGCCGCGGCGATCCTCGCCGACCACGTTGCTCGCCTCGGCGTGAAGCTTCGCACTCGGACGACGACCTCCGAGATCCTCGGCGACAAGCAAGTCCGCGGAGTCCGCCTCGAAGACAAAACCCTCCTTGCCGCGGAGCTTGTTGTCATCACAACGGGTGTCCGTTCCAACAGTTACTTGGCTCGGCTCGCCGGGCTCGACGTCCGTCAGGGCGTGGTCGTTGATAACTTCCTCACGACTTCGCATCCCAACGTTCTTGCTGCGGGCGACATGGCCGAGCACGGGGGTATCGTGTACGGGACCTGGGGGGCGTCCCAGTTCCAGGGCAGTATCGCCGGGATGAACGCTGCGGGCGGCCGAGTCGAGTTCGGGGGCATACCGCGCTCGAACACATTGAAGGTCCTCGACCTCGACCTCTTCAGTATCGGCCAGGTCGAGCCGGAGGATGCGAGCGTCCTCGAAGTCCAGCAGGAGACGGACGGAAAGTACTTCCGTTTCCTCTTCCGCGACAACCAGCTACGGGGGGCCATCCTGCTCGGCGATGCGAGGCTCACGGCCGCGGTGAAGCGGGCCGTCGAGACAAAGGCGGATTTCTCCGCCGTGCTTGCGCGACACCCTTCCGCAGCGGATGTCCTCGATTACCTGGCCGAGTCCCTCGTATAGCCTCGGGCCGGTAGCGCTCGGGCACATTCGCACATTCCGGGGCTTTTACCCGCTTGATTGGAAGGAAGGTCGCAGGTCTAATAATTAGATAGCCCTAAGGAGGTAACGATGAAACTGGCTGCTCAAGAAGGAATGATTCCCGGCAGGGACCTGCACGAGAAGCTGGCGAACATGGAGAAACTCGGTTTCGAGGGACTCGAGACGTGGGGGGCCGAGATATGGAATCGTGAGCGGGAGCTGCGCGACGCCCTGGCGAACAGCCGGGTGAAGCTCTCGACAATCTGTGCCGGGTATCGGGGCTGCGTCTTGGATCCGGATCCAAAGCAGCGCCAGCAGGCGATTGACGACATCAAGCGCATTCTGGACGTGGCCGGTGCGCTCGGGGCCGTCGGATTGATCTTCGTCCCGATCTTCGGGGGGCCGAGGATACCGGACCTCAGTCCTCTGAAGGATGCCATTGCCCTGGAAAAGGAACTGTTGGTCAAAATCCTCAAGGAGCTCGCTCCGCACGCCAAGGCGGCCGGCACATGCATTCTCGTGGAGCCGCTCAATCGCTACGAGACGCACCTGCTCAGACGTCTGGCCGACGGCGCTGAAATCTGCGAGCAGGTCAAGCACCCGAACGTCCAGCTGATGGCGGACTTCTTCCACATGAGCATCGAGGAGCCCTGCATCGCCGAGAGCATCCGAGCCGCCGGCAAGTGGATCAAGCACATCCATCTCGCAGACAGTACGCGAACTCAGCCCGGCACGGGCCATACAGACTTCAAGGAGGGGTTCAAAGCCCTGAAATCGGTCGGCTTCGGGAACTACATGGCTTTGGAATGTGGCATCACGGGCGCCGACCGGATGAAGTCCCTCGCCAACTGCGTCAAGTACCTCAAGAACCGCATGAAGTAACGAGCGACCGAGGCGACCATCGCGGCTCGGCGTTCCAGACGAGGAGACCATGATCGGATTTGTTGGCACGGGTCGCATGGGAACAGCAATTGTCGAGTCCCTTCACCGGACGCTCCCCGCTGAATCGATCGTGCTCTACGACCGGATCGTCGAGCGAGCCGATGACCTTGCACGGAGGACCGGAGCGAAGCGCGCCTCCAACGTCGCTGAACTGGTCAGGTCCAGCACCGAGATCTTCCTCTGCGTGAAGCCGCAGGACATCGCCGGAGCGCTTGCGGAGATGCGCGGAACGGAGGGGCGGCTCGTCGTTTCCATCGCTGCCGGGGTGCCCACACGGTACATCGAGGGCAAACTCCCTCCGGGCACCCGGGTCGTCAGGGTAATGCCGAATACACCTTGCCTGATCGGAGCGGGTGCCTCGGTCGTCTTCCGCGGCTCCTCGGCAACCCCGGCGGACGCTGCCCGCGTGGTCTCGCTCCTGAGCGCGCTCGGTGTGTGTCTGGAGTTGGACGAGAAACACGCCAACGCGGTGACGGCACTCAGCGGAAGCGGCCCTGCTTTCGTCTATCTCGTCCTCGAAGCGCTTAGCGACGGAGGCGTGATGGCCGGCCTTCCAAGGGACATCGCTCAGAAACTGGCCGCCCAGACATTGATCGGCGGGGCACGAATGGCCGCCGAAACGGGAAAACATCCGGGCCAGCTCAAGGACGAGGTCACCTCACCCGGCGGCACGACCATCCAGGGGCTCAAAGCCCTCGAGGACCGCGGAGTGAGAGGCGCACTCATCGAGGCCGTCCGCGCAGCCTGGCAGAGAGCGGAGGAGATATCCCTTCACTTCGAGGAAAGGAAATGAGCAC
>Ga0272448_1005193_pt1 | contig 14481 bp, 7 predicted proteins | sample YNPCB0191_FD_202220 | JGI IMG/M metagenome (GOLD analysis project Ga0272448, IMG submission 202220) | Hot spring sediment microbial communities from Yellowstone National Park, WY, United States - YNP-CB-019-1 | ecosystem: Environmental > Aquatic > Thermal springs > Hot (42-90C) > Sediment...
CGTGCTGATACTACCGAAGCAATCTCATCCAGAGTATGCCATTCTCCCACTTTGACAAAGGGGGATATAGGGGGATTTGTTAGTCACTGCGAGTATACTACTTTGCTAATACTTCCGAAGCAGTCTCTTCCATTAGTAATTTTAGCTATTCCATCATCCATAATTCATAATTCAAAATCTAACATTAATCATTCATAATCCAAAATCCATAATTTAAAATTTAAACTCACTAATCCCCACTCTCCATCCCAAGTCCCCTTTATCTATTTCCCCATCCCCTATCCCCCAGCCCCCAATCCCTATTCCCTAACCCCTATTCTCTCGCCCCTAATTTTTATATGCTTGTATATATGTGCATTTTGGATAATTCGGACAAGCCCAGAATTTTTCCCCTTGATGCTTTCCTCTGGTCGCAACTTTTAAAAACCCGAAAATTACATTTCTTCTTTGTTTTTCCAAGCCGGTAGAGTAGTACGCATATCTTCAAAATAAAATAATTGTGTATGTCCACAATAATCACAAACATATATTTTAAATGCTGACATACCTTTGGGATGGATTCCAAAGTTTCTATTATCAGTTTGATTTAAATCTGAATATAATTTATAAAATCCTGTGCCGCAAACCTTACATTTTCTTTTTGCTTTATCTAAAGGTTGTATATCATGTTTGCATTTGAAAATAATATCTTCTACCTCTTTAATCATCTCCTCAATAGATTGTAAACATTTTTCTTCTTTATCAACTACACATTTAGATAATAGGTTATTAATCCAATACATCATTTTATTCTCCGGGAAAAGTTTTTCTAAATTGTATTCCTCTTCATTAAAATACCAAAATGGTAATTTAGATTTTCCTGAAATCATACTCCATAATACTTTACCCAAAGAAAAAATATCAAAATTCTCTTTTATTTCTTCTAATCTTTTACCATGAGCCCATGGAGGCATCCAATCAATACTCCCGACACTCTCTTGAGTTCTTGTCAATCTTTCTTCTCCTTCTATAAACACAAGACCCATATCACCAAGAATTAAATTATTTCCTTTTACAAATATGTTTTTAGGTTTTATATCTCTATGAATGATTCCTTCCTCATGTAATTTTTTAACTGCGTCTAGTAATTTTCTAAATTCTCTTAAACAAAGTTCTATATCTCCTTTAAATATATGCAAATTCCTATCTAAAGTACCTTGCGGATAATAGTTCATTTCAAACCAACCTTCTTCCAATGAATAATCATATATTTTTATTAGATTCGGATGATTAATTCTTTTAAGTACTTCTATTTCTCTTTTAAATCTTTCTAATGCTTGTTTATCTTCTTTGTTAATTTTAATTTCTTTTTTAGCATACAACTTTCCATTTTTCTCTATTAAAAACACTTCTCCCTGTCCACCTCTTCCTAATTTTCTAATTACTTTTATTTTTGGTGAATTGAGGTCTACTTTGTTATTATCATAGTTTAACATTTTCTTTAAAGCAGTTTCTACATCATCAAAAATTAAAACCTGTTCGTTTATTCTAATAGTTTGTATTATTGGTCCTATATTCTGATCTACAACTATTGACACTCCATAAATAAATCCTAATTCATTTAAATATCTTAAATAAATTTGCTTTTGGATATCGTTTAAAGGAATATCAAATAATCCATTTGGGAAAATATCATTTAAATTTCTAATTGCATCAGGGTCATCTTCATAAGCTACTTTTAGCCTACCTAAAATTTTATTCATATCTGATTTTATCCTATTCCATCTATCTAACAATATAAGACCTCTCAACTTAATTTCATAAAATCCATTTTTATTCTCTATTAAGTATTCAGTCATCATTTTATCTATAATTTCTATATATTTTTGATTGTCAATTCTGAACCTTTTTATTTCTGGTCCTTTTCCTTTTATAATCATAGTATCATAAATTTCATTCAATAATCTCTTTTTGATTTCTTCTTTATTCATAACTCTCTCCTTTTATTCTTTAAATTTCATAAGAATAAACCTAATAATATTAAAATATCTGTAGAATAAATACTCTATTAGTTCTGGATCATTGATAGAAGACTTATCTTTTTCAGTATGCCTTATCATATATTTCTCATTGGCTATCTTGTTTAACTCCAATAGTTCGTTATTTAGTATTTCCTTTAAATTATTATTTCCTTTTGAAACTTCGTTTAATATCTTATCAATGCTTTTTTTCTTATCTGAATCTTTTAAAGATTTTAATCTTTCCAAAGCATCAACTATTTTTTCTAATCCAATTCTTTTTTCTTCAATATGAATCCTATAAAACTTGTTAATTGCTAATCCTATAAATTCCTTTAATTCTTTATCTTTTATTTCAAAATCTAACTTTAGTGAATTACCTAATACCTCACTACCTGTATTAAATATTTCACCTTTAACTAATCTATAAGGATGTCTAAAATTTTCAAAAAGTTCATTTATTCTACAGGTGTACTTATAACAACCATCACCTTTATTAAATTTTATAGGGATATCCCACCCTCTTTCATCTTTCCCCCATTCAAGAGGCTCTGATACAAATTTAAAATAAAACTCTATCAAGCTACAAATTTGATCATTTGAAAAACTTTGCTTTTGGCTATCATAGTAAAACTCAAAACCCAATTCCTGCACCATTTTTGATTTAACTATTTCTTGTTCAGCAAAAGGATAAAAACTTTTAAATTCTTCATAAAAGTATCCCTTATTACCCAGTTCTTTTATATATTCTTTGAATGCATTATAAAATTCCTTACTTATTATGGAAGTAACCTTCTTATTCTTATTATGGCGATAGATCATATTTCTCCTTCTATTATTTTTATTTCATTTTCAGTTAGAAGGTATAATCTATTTTATATCTATATCATCAGGAAGTCCTAATTCTCTAAGTGCAGTTTTTATTTGAGAAATTTTTTGTTCAGAAATACCTTCTTCAGATTTAATTTCAAATTCAACTTTTAAATTTAAAGTGCTTTTATTAATAAAAGGGGTCAAAACCTTCATATAGAAATTCATCCATTTTTGTGGCGTAACTTTGCCTATCCAACGCAACATAGAGAATTTCTTTTCTTCATTCTCTTCCTCAATTATTCTGTCTTGAACATCATTTATTGACGTGCCTTGAGTACTTATCGCTTCTTTTGTGCCTTTGGAAGATATTGTAATAACTGGAATTGCTTGGCTCTTACTATATTCCTCTGCTACAGATTTTTGCACAATATACATATCGTCTGAAATATCTATGTCAGAAGGCGATAGTGACTCTTTATAGTAAAATGGATCATATTTTTCTGTTGTTTTACCCACATAAGCAAAAACTCCGGTCTCAACCCCACGAGCAATAGTATTTTTTATTGACTCAGGATTAAGTAAACGCGGAAATATAGGCGAGGCAAAAAAAACATCTCTTAACGCCTTAGTGCTCCATTCTACAAATGCCGGAGACCAGTTTCTGACAATAAAATTAGGACTAACTTCTTTTTCAACTTCTCCGTCTTGCCGTAACCTGTTTAAAATAAGCGTTACAATATTTTCAGCAGCGCTTGAATGGACAAGGCCAAGGTCAATTGTCTTCAACTGATTATTCTTATCCAGAAGAACTATATTTTTGTATGTTCGCCAGATACTTTCTTTTAAATCCCGCTCTGCTTTTTTAATTTGTTCATTAAGTTGCTTTTTTTGGGATTCATCAAGTTTTAACTCATCCTCTTCTTCTTGAATTGCTTCCCAAGCAATAAGTTTACGCGCATCTTCATATAGGGCTGATTCACTCTCTGCTACTATCCAGATTAAGGCGCTCCTAAATGAACGAGCTGACTTACCATAATTTTGGGTCATCTCTTGGATAAATTTGTACACTTTTGCTTTATCTTTTATCGATTCCTCGGGCGATAAAATGATAAATGTCAAAGCAGGTCTATCAGGTATCTGATTGCTTTTTTCTGGGAAAAAGACCTTTTCAACACTTGGTTCAGAAGCAAAGGTATTTTGGATTTCGCTTTTAACCAATTCCTTAACTTGCTCAACTTGTATGTTCGCTCGCCTATCCGCTAACAGTTTGTTAAGATTAGGCGATAGACTGAATTTGAAATGGTTATTATCTGCGGACAAAAAATAACATGTTTCTATAAGATTATCCAAAACTGTATCTATGTTACCAATATCAATATTTGGGTCAGAAACTGCAAGACGTATTTCCGGCAAAGTCGCTTCTGCCTTAAGTTGTCCACCATTTGATTCAAAAAAAATACTTTTAGCCACTCTTTGGTGTAATTGAGATTTTTTTATTGACTCAATATCTTCCTTATCCAATCGCACAGCGTGAGATGTATCTTTACCTGCAATATCTGTAGTTACTGATCCCTCTAACCGAGATTCTCCAATCTGCTCAAGTACTGCCGTACGAAATGTTGGGTCCTCAAGCGGAGCGCTTCCTAAACTAATTAAAGGATCTTTCAATGCTCCTTTAAATCCCGTTTGATAAGCATAGGATACCCACAAAGCTAATAATCTTAAAATTCCTCTTGTCCTCTGGAATCGTGGCAATGCTTGCCATTTACGCTCAAAAACTGATAAAACTACAGGATGAAACGGATATGTAGAAGCAAAAACTTCATATGCATTATCAACCGGAAACCAACTCGGAATCTGTTGCCTATGTTCAATAACCCAGTCTGCATAAGCCTCAGCAACTTTTCGAACACCATCTGGCAATCCACCCCATTCAAATAATCTCCGTCTAATAATTTCTGCTATCTCTTCTTTTTCTGACATAATTACAGGTTTACCTAATCTATCTAATATTTTTTTAAATCGGATATAGTCGGACTCATCTTCAGCACTCATCTCTAATTCTGAAGCAGGAATTGATACTGCTAACACAAAATTATCATGGCTGCGAGCTTCTTCAGAAAGATTTTGCAAAAAGCTATATAATTGTCCAGAAAGACCAAGTCGCCTGGAACGATTTATATAATTCATCAACTCATCCATAAGAATTAACACCGGTTTATCTTTAGGAAGAAATTTTCTGATAACCTCACTTGAAGGGGCAATCAAGTTTTGATCGTGTTCTTTTACTATCTCAAACGTTTCTCTACCTCCAATTTGAAAAGCAATCTCTCCCCATGGCGTCTTTCTAAGTGGTGTTCCATCATTTCCACCCCTGCCGGTTATTGAATCAAACTCTGTCCCTACAAAAACCGCAACAAGACATTCTGGTAATTTTTCTACCTTTGCATCTTGAAGTAAATAAGAGACCCCTTTCCAATTCTTTGCTTCATCTTTACCTTTTGCCAAATGATAAAGAAGGGCAAGAGCGTGAGTTTTCCCGCCACCAAACTGAGTAGTCATATTAAAAACAGCTGATGTCTCAACCTTAATCCCATTAAGCCTTCTTATAACCTCAATAGCAAGAGATTTAAGTCCTTTAGTAAGATATGTTCTTTCAAAAAATCTTTGTGGATTTTGATAATCTTCAATAGCACTCTTATCTTTTATCTTATCCAAATTCACAGCAAACTCTGAAGCATCCAAAGGTTTACCCGAACGTAAATCTTCACGAGGAGTAACTAATTTATACCAAGGTTTTAATTCCATTGTTAACCTCCAATAATATAATTCTTTTTAGAAACCAAAAGATTTTTTCTTTGCTAAAACACCATCAACCCATCTTTTTTCATCAGTATTTTGAGGATACAAAGCTGATAATGCCTGAGCTAATCTCCAAAATCTATCATCTTTTCCTATACCTTCATCAACTAAAAATCTTTTTAAAGATTCTGCCCTTCCGGCGCCAAAGAGAATCATTGCCTGATGCAATTTATCCAAAACAGTTTTACCAATTGATGATTTTTCATCATTAAGCGACCATCCTTGTTCTTCTACTTTGTTTAACTCTTCAAATAAAAATTGTTGTTTTTCTTTCTTTTTCCGTTTATAAGATGTTGCAGATATACTCTCTTTACCAAATAGATATTGAACTCTTTCTGAAACTGGTAAAAGAGTGGCTCTTTCTCCTTCTATGCGAATTATAGTTGTTAAGTCCTCTAAATGCACTCCTAATCCTTGAGCAATCTTACGGGCAGCATCAAATTCAAGTGTAAATCCAGATACTTTAGGACTCTTTGTGCCTTCATCATCACCTGTGTCTTCATCATTAATCTCATCTAATGATTTATCATTATCATTCTTTGCTGTAGAAAGCGTCCAGAGCCACATAGCAGTAATACGCGCATCCTCTTCAAAACCTTCTGTGTGTGCACCTTCAAAAATCATGTTCAATGCCTCTTTAGCTACTGCCGCCCAGACATGTTCAAGATATTCTTTTAATTCAACCTTTTCTCCATCGGCTTTTTCCACATAAGAATATTTTGAATAAATTTCCAGAGCAGGACCAAGACAGGCAAAAATCGCATCAGCGCCAACTATCCCCTCCTTAGATAATCGCGGCATCCATTCATGGATACGTTTAGGCAACTCTTGTAATACATCTCGCCAATCGCCAATGCCAGCATCTTCAGGTCGAGGTCTGCAAACAAGATGAATAGAAGACGCAAGCGAAGCTGTTCCCATTGCATTCATACGAGAACTCATTTCAGTATCAATTGGCCAAGAAGCTGTAAAGATCCATCCTGCTTCAAGCATAGATTTTAATTGCGCTTCCCATCCTGTAGTGGATTTATGTGCAAAAATAACAATTCCAATTCCAGATGGCGATAAAACCCTTTTCCCCTCTTCCATAGATTTCTTCATCATTGATTCATAGTAGATTTTATCTTTCCCCATAAAACTACTAACAATACATTCCTCTTCTTTATTAGTTAAATATTCATCAAATAAATCGATATAATCTTCGCCTATTGTCCTTTTTAGCCAAACATAAAAAAAATCAGACAAAGTACTATATTCAATAGCATCATAATATGGAGGATCAGTAAAGAAACAACTACACGAATTATTTGGAATAGGGATACTAATAGCTGAGTGCCTACCTGCCATTCCAAAATTATTGATTATAGATTCACGTCTAATAAATTCTTCTACCCAACTAACCTCTGATAAAATATCTCCTGTGGCACCGCCGAATAAATTTGCCTCACAGAAATCAAATACCATCGGTAGTGCTTGTCTACCAAAAGTATTTCCAGCCATATACTCAGCCGAAGGTTTCCATCGACAAAATGAACTGGATTTATCTGCCAATTTATCCAAAATAAGACTTAAACATGTTTTGACGGCCTTCTTAAATTCCTTATTCTCATAGATGCTATTTTTAATTATTTCCTTTAATAAAGTGGTTATCGTAATCAGGCTGTTTAGTTGTCTGGCATTAAATAAATCACTCCATCTTTCAATACCATAACCTCTTCCACTAACCAACGTAGAATTATCCTGATCCATTTTTTCGTTCGGAATAAGATTTTTTTTCTCCGGGGACTTAAGATCTTCAGCAGCTTCTATAAAGGCAGAAAGATCTTTCTGATTTGGTATTCTATAATAACGCCCTCGGACCCCTAATTTAGTAGTGATCACACATATCATACGAGCATTAATAACTCCACCATGTTTTTCTTTAAGCTGGTTTTTTAGAGAATTCGCAGAGGTAGTATATCCACAACAAGGACAAACAGCGCTGCTTCGTTTTACAGTTCCAATGTTCACATCCTTTATTTCGTTTGTTTCTATTATTTCTATTTTAACCTGCTTCATTTTTTTATCAGGAACCATTTTAAAACCAATATAAGTCTTGCCTCTTTTTGCCAAACAGAAAGATTTAATTAATGGTATTTCAATTCCACATCCAGGACCTTCACACTTAATTGTTCTTGCCCAGATATATGCTATTGGAATTGAACCATCTGAATCTTTAGGATAGAACTTCGCAAGTTTCTCTTCAGCTTTTTTTCTTAAGAGCTCACCTTTTTTTTGTATCTCGTCAACCAATGCTTTGCCATATTTGGGGATGTACTCTACAATTACTTTATTAAGTAAAACAGCCACAGGATTTAAATCACTGGCAAAAGTTTCAGCCCCAACTCTTAATGCTTCCAAAGGTATTGACCCTCCACCAGCAAAAGGATCAACAACAAGTGGTCGTGTGCCCGGTTCTCCACCAAGGGCAATATGGGCTGATGATACAAGTTCTCTTGCAATATTAAGATATACCGGATGGTTGGAATTCTCCCAGGCAGAGAAGTCAGCAATAAAATCAAGAAGGGCTTTACGAAGGACTAATGGGTCTTCAAGATTTCCGCCCTTTACCTGCATAATAACTTCAATTGCCTTTTTTCTAAACTCTTCTGGACAATTAGGATCAGCAGGATCCGGAAGTAGAGATGCTAAAATAACAGCACGACAAGCAGCAAGAGGTCGTCTTGCCCACCAGATGTGCAAAGTAGAAATATGTCCGTGACGAATACTCTTCTCACGCCTCGCATGTTCCGAAATCCGTTTTATAGGTAAATCCACTTCAATTAGACGTTTACACTCTGTCATACATATTTGTATACTCCTTTATACCACCTTTTATACAAATAAATTTATCATCATTAATCCTGAACAAATTCTTATATTTATCACATAAATTATCAGGATATTTATCTACGAGAGTTAGTTTTTCAATTGGTTTCTTTCTCATTGCAACCGACTTCATAAAGAGCCACTTAACCCTAAAATCAGTAATAGGGAGAGAATATCCAATAATAACTATTTCGCTTGCATCTTTTAAGGCATTTAATGCCTCTTTCCAGAGTTCATCGAATACTTTGCTTTTATATTTTTTCGCTAAAGTCGGAGGAATAATAATCGGCTCCATCTTTTTATCACATTCCGGGCATTTTGTTTTAGTATCTTCGGGATTAATTATCTGATCAGCAGCAACTTTTCCACTTAAGATGTAGCAATAATCTTTTTCGCAATCATTACATTTCATCCAGTTAAGAGACCCATGTAATTTGATTAAGGCAGGACTATTTGAATATGTGATTGAATTAAAGTTTTCCCATTTCCCATTTTGATAATATTTAGAAAATTTATATTTGTAATTTGGTATATCTTCTTTTTCTGAGAAAATATTGTCTAAGAGAAGATCCCAATTAAATGTAATTATTGTGTCAGTCGATTTAAGATTTTCTATCAACTTTTTATGATAAGGACATCTTTCACCATAGAGTATTTCATTAAGTGTGAGATAAACCATTTCCAGAAGTTCTCTTCGAGCTTCATTAAATTCATTTTCTGATGTTTCTAAATCAAGTATAGTTAAAACTTCTTCAATATCTATATCCTTAATTCTTAGATCTTCTTTCTTTAAACTATAGTATTTATCCAGGTATTTAAATAAATTCTGAAATCTTTGCTCTTCAAAGCTCTCTTTCTCTTTATCATCAATTAAATCCATAGCTCTCTGAAAAAAATCTCGGGATGTTGGAGGACAAAGAGATACTTTAGATTTATCGTATCCTGCTGATGCTCCAGCTCCTAAAATATATACTTTGTTCATTTTATTCCCTTTTTAAAATTATTTATCTTCTTATTTTCCAATATAGGTAATGCTTTCAGTTTTTCCCTCAATTCTTTCTCCGATGGCAATGCTAATTTGTATTTGGAGACAAATACTTTATTACTCAATCCTCCGAGAATATATTTAGCAAAAATATCGTCTTTTTTAGCACAAAGTATTAGACCAATGGGGTCGTTTTCATCTTCTTGTTTTTCGTTCTCCTTGAAATAATTTAGATAAAAATTCATTTGTCCAATATCAGCGTGGTCAAGTTCACCTATTTTTAAATCAATCAAAACCAAACACTTTAAAAACCTGTTGTAGAAAACTAAATCTATATAATAGTGACGATTATCAATGGTAATTCTTTTCTGCCGGGCAACAAAAGTGAATCCCTTGCCAAGTTCTAATAAAAAATATTGGAGTTTATCAATAAGTGCTTGCTCTAATTGGCTCTCAGTGTAAGATGTTTCTTCCTTAAGATTGAGAAATTCTAAAATATATGGATCTTTAATAGCATCCTCTGGTCTTTCTATAATATGTCCTTTTTCTGCCATCTTCATTACTGCTTTTGTGTCCTTGCTTAAAGCGATTCTTTCAAATAACATTGAGTTGATTTGTCTTTTTAGTTCTCGGACAGACCAGTTATTTTGAATCGCTTCTTTTTCATAAAAGGAACGGGCAAGGGGTTCTTCTACCTTTAATAGTTCACAATAACAAGACCAGGATAACATTGGCTCAAATTTGGCAGACGATGTCTGGCGAATTGTAGATTTAGAGGACATTATCTCGGATTTCCGAGATTCGTCAGACAGTGTCTGACGAATTGGAAATGATTGATAGAAAAGCCTCATCATCTTTAGGTTTGTTAGGGAAAAGCCGCTTCCGAATTTTTGAGTCATATCTTTTGATAATCTTTCTATGAGGTTTTCACCATATTCTCCCCTTGATTTCCCTTTCTGTTCAAATTCCACTATTTCTCTACCAATCTCCCAATATGCCAAAACCTGGACTTTGTTTATTTCTCTGACAACTTTTGTTCTTGCCTGATTAAGAATTTCTGCAATTCTTGTAATTAAATTGTTGTAGGTGCTTTTTTTTATTTTCTTATCCATCTTTTCCTCTTTAACCTGCTTCTTTTAATATCTTATCAGCTCCTACATGGTAATGCTCAATTTTAACAAGCACTTCCCAGCCAAGTCTTATAGGGTCTTGAATTCTATGGATTTCTGGTTTTGAAGCACAATTATAAACAACATATAACCAATAATCTTTTTGTAATCTTTCAGCAGTTTTATACTCATTTGTAGTTAAAGCAACCTCACCTATTGTAGCCCTTCCTTTCACTTCAATAAATTTTACTTCAATAAATGTTTTATCATCATGAGGGTGGGGTTTACGGGATATAAGGTCAAATCCTCTATTTTCCTTCTCCACACTTTCAACAACCCAGCCTTGGGATTCCTCATATTCTTTTACTTTATGGACAGCTATTTTTTCTATCTCTTCATCTCTAACTATTGAGGCTATATCTGGTGAAGTCCTTTCAGGATGAGGTAAAACCCATGCTCTGGCAATATGTTCAATATTATCAATCATACAATTGCGTTCCATTTTAAGTTCAGTAAGACGCTTTTCAAGACGATTATTTAGCTCATCTAAATGAGATTCAGCTTGGGATATCAGAGCAGGAATATGATGTGATTTTTCACCAGATTGTTGTTGATTTAATAAATCACCAAGGTATATATTTTGTTTATGAATTAATTCATTCAAAGATATTTTTATATATTGGGTAATAATATCTATTTCTTTCTGGCGGCTGATCATTATCTCTTCTAAAAATGGTTTTAATGCCTTCTCAATTAAAGTAGTTTCAACGTCATTTTTAGAAGGTAATTTTGAGTCATCAGGAATAGAAGTATTTATATCTCCTATAGATAAATCAAGAAATATAGTAGGTTGCCGTACTGTCATATTACCATTTAAATCTGTTTGAACCACAAAAAGACGTTTATGAATCTCTTTTTTAGTGCCATCACAAATAGATGCGCTAAATACATCCAGACGATAAGGATCTTTGCTGTGAAGGTCATAAAATATCGTTCCTTTTCTTAACTCATCTTTGACTTTATTTAATACATCTTCTCTAACTACTTCAAATAATGGATGTCCTGGAGTTACCCATTCTAATGTTGGTTCCTTTTTTAAATATTCTTTATCAAATACTATATTTTGATATTCTCTTCCTAACTTGCCAAACATAGGCTCAAGCTGGTCACCTAAAGGAAGTAAATTACGAGGAACTTTACCTATACGATATATATGCTCTCCAGCTTTTACTATTTTAGGGTTAATATTTGATAATGGTGATGCTTTAATAAAAAAATCTTCAATTATTTCAGGAACAAGCCTTCGTTCCTTTGCTTCAGCATTTTTGCCAATAATAACGCTTAGGTTTAATTCCTTTTTTGCTAATCCTTCCAGGGTTGAATGAGTAATTTTCCTAAACTTATCAGCATCAACATCCTTTACTATACGTTCTAAGATATCAGATGGGTTCTTTTTCTTAACATACATTTCCCTAAACATCTTTTCTAAACTATTTGATGGGAAAACTTCTCCAATAACATCAAATACTTGATCGGTTCCTAATTCATCTCGAATTGTTTTTAATCTTTCTAATAATTTTTCCAGAACTTGCCCTTCGCGAGTATTAGATGCCACAAAATTATGAATCAAACAATCGTGCTCTTGACCATAGCGGTGAATTCTTCCCATCCTTTGTTCTAAACGAACAGGATTCCAAGGGATGTCATAATTAATCATTAACCAGCAAAACTGAAGGTTAATGCCTTCACCAGCAGCCTCTGTAGCAACCAAAACCTGAGTTTCTTCTTTAAATTCACGCTCAGCATATAGCCGCGTGCCTGGAGTATCCCTATCCCCAATTTTCATACTACCATGTATTTGAGAAACTTTTAATCCCCATTCTCTCAATTTTCCGTAAGGTCGACCTTCTTTTCCGTCACCAGCCAAATAATCTAAAGTATCCTTATGCTCGGTAAAAATGATTATCTTTGCCTTTGGGTCCTTAAAAATACCTAAATCTATAAGGATGCTCTTTAATTTTGTTAATTTTGATTCTACTTCCCGTTTTTCCAATAAAATGGCATAATCAATAAGTTTATTTAACTGTAATATCTCCTCGCGAAGAACAGGGGGATCAGGGTCAATAATTACTTCTTCTAATTCTTTAATAATATCCTGTTGTTCTTCTTCAGTTAAGTCATCAAAATCTTCTGGAAGTTTTTTCTCCAGCTGTTCTTTTTTATAACTGGCAGGGTCATCCAATATTCGCTGCCGTCTATCACGCATACGTTCCAAACTTCTCCTCGCAGCGTATATACTGGAGGCAAAACGCCGTTGAAGCATAGCCATAGTAAACCCTAAGGCTCTATTTTGGGGCGAATCATCTTCAGATGCCTTGATAGATTGATCCTCAACATATCGCGTTAAGGCATCATAAAAATCATACTCATCCTGGTCTAATTCAAAAGAAACTGTATAAACATCTCTTTTTGTAAAAATTTTTTCAACTTGGCCGGTATTTGGGTCAGGGAATTTAACAAGCGCATCTTTAGTGCGTCTTAGATAAAAAGGAGCACTATTCCTCCGCATTGCTTCTTCAAGGCTTTTTATATCTCCATATACATCCTTATCAAGGAGTTCAAGAAATAAACAGAAATTTTTAGGGTCTCCCTTGTGCGGTGTAGCAGTCATCAATAGATAATGATCTGTATTTTTTGAAAGTTCTTCTCCAAGTTTATAGGCATATGTTTTTTTATCTGAGCTATAAGCACTCATTTTGTGAGCCTCATCAACAATAATTAAATCCCAGGTGCTTCTTAAAAGACTTTCTCTGGCGTCTTCTATTACCGAAACCCAAGAGATTGATGTAATAACCTGATTTCGCTCCTGCCAAGGATTTGTACCATAATTCGCCCTTAATACATCACCTTTGATTATCTCAAAATTTTCTCTAAACTTTTCTTTTAATTCGCGTTGCCATTGAAAGCAAAGATTAGCAGGAGCAACAACAAGAGTACGCTTAATCAATCCCCTTATCTTTAATTCTTTTATTAAGAGCCCTGCCATAATTGTTTTTCCTGCACCTGGGTCATCTGCAAGTAAAAATCGTATTCTTGGTAGTTTTATAAAATATTCGTAGACAGCTTCTAATTGATGAGGTAGTGGATCAACTCTTGCGATTGATAAAGAAAAGTAAGGGTCGTACTCATAAGCGAGTTTAAGTCGTAAAGCTTCAATACCCAATCTAAACTTCGCCGGGTCACCATCATAAAGTTCATTCTCTGGTAATATTTCTATTTTAGATAAATGATCATCATTCAATAATGGTTCATAAAACGCCCCTGTTTTTAATCCCTTTCCTATAATTTTTATTGTATCCCCAATAGGATAAATACCAGCTATTTTTATATCTTCCTTAAACAAAGGTCCTCTTATTATAACTCCTGGTTTTATATTTTTCCTTATATCATTCATAAATTGATAATTTAACTCACTTATTATATATAATACTATTCTATAATATTTTTATATAAAGATATTTTTTTCCCCCGCGTTGGATATTTAAATTTTATTAAATCATTTCATCGGTCCAGAGCATTTGAAGGAAATCAATATATGGAAGGTGTAAAACATCTCCGTCTTTTCTTTTAAATTTTGATTTGTTTATTATTATTTTCTTTTTTGGTTTAAATTCATCTGAAAATATGTGCAATCCTTTTATTTTATAATTTGAAGATGATGCTTTTATTTCTAATGCTACTTCCCCCTCTCCAAGTATTAAGTCAACTTCATTGCCCGATGCAGTTCTATAAAAGTAAAGGGGAAAATCTTTTCGCGAATATCTGGAATAAGCAAAACACTCATTTA
>Ga0272448_1005195_pt1 | contig 14478 bp, 11 predicted proteins | sample YNPCB0191_FD_202220 | JGI IMG/M metagenome (GOLD analysis project Ga0272448, IMG submission 202220) | Hot spring sediment microbial communities from Yellowstone National Park, WY, United States - YNP-CB-019-1 | ecosystem: Environmental > Aquatic > Thermal springs > Hot (42-90C) > Sediment...
CCTTCGCTGAAGCTTCGGCCTCCAGGGGAGCCCAAGCATGAAGCGAAAGCGAAACTGTGGCTACACTTCGCTGGCTTAAATAAAAGCCATACTCAGTGCCTGCTTTGGTTCCTTTCGGCGCCTGCCCTGTGCAAGGCATCGTAGCCTTACTATCGAAGGGTCACAAGAAAGGAGCCTAGAAAAAGTTATACTTACCCACTATAAATCCGTAAGAACCCGAATTAGCAACAAATGGAACAATACGAAGCCCGGTATTCTTCCGATTCACATAATAATAGCCGTTCCTAAGTATGGTAGGAACGGCCTTCTTACATGCCGGATGCCGGTCAGCCCAAGTTCTTCAGCACCATCTTGGCCACCGCCTTCAAGGTCTCGAAGACGCCGATGCCAGAGGAGGCCACGGCTTCGAATTCGGGGACGTTCCATTTATTGAGCTGGGCCCGGAGCTCCTCCACCGAGGCGATGTTGGGCAGGTCGCGCTTGTTATACTGGATGACGAAGGGGATGGTCTCGATATTGAAGCCGTGCTCGGCCAGATTCTCCTGGAGGTTGGCAAGAGATTCCACATTGGCCTCCAACCGCTCCACCTGGGAATCGGCCACGAACACTACCCCGTCCACCCCTTTGAGGATGAGCTTGCGCGAGGCATTGTAGAACACCTGGCCGGGCACGGTATAGAGATGGAACCTGGTCTTGAAGCCCTTGATGGATCCTAAGTCCAGCGGCATGAAATCGAAGAACAGGGTGCGGTCCAACTCGGTGGCCAGGGAGATGAGCTTGCCCTTGGCCTCGGGGGCCACCTTGCCGTAGATATATTTGATGTTGGTGGTCTTGCCGCAGAGGCCGCAGCCGTAATAGACCACCTTGCAATTGATCTCTCGGGAGGAATAGTTTATCAGCGACACAGCCCTTGTCTCCCGCTATTTGAAAAGGTTGTCCAGTTCCGACTCGGCCTCTGAGGCGAAATCGGTGCCGAAGGCCGATTCCGCGGGCTGCCCGGAGGGCGCCCCCTCCAGCTTGGCGAAGATGTTCTGGAAAAGTTTCTCCAGCTCGGCCACCGTCTGTTTCACCCTCACCCGCACCAGTCCTAAGGTGGTCCTCTGATCGAAGATGACCGCTAACATCACCCTGGCCTCGATGGAGGCCACATAGATGTTCTGCTTCTCGCCCTGGTGAAACAGGGTGGCGAATTCCTTCTCGCCCACCAGCATGGCCAACTGGCTGGTAGCCGCGAAATCGGCGGCCGAGAGGGAAGCGAAAGAGGTGGTGTCCAGCTGGCTGATATCGCCGGCGGTGGTTATTAATTGGCCGGCTTTGTCGATCAACAGCACCGAGAGAGCGTTGGTGCTCTTGAGAAGTTGGTTCAGCTTCTCGTTGATCGCCCAGAAATCGTCTTCGAAGACGTTTACATTTTCCGGCACGGTATCACCTCACTTTTTTATTAGGAAGCCAGGATTCCGTCTCACCAGGATGATTGGAAAATAGTTGTTTTATCACATGGCTTGGGGTTGACCCTTCATCTATCCCTGGGTTTCTCAGAGATAAGGGAGCAGACTACAGGGCGCAGCGCTTCTGCAATGCCTCCCAGCGCAGGTCGATATCCTTCTGGATCTCCTCCACCAAGCTCTGATTCTCCGGGGCTTTAAGATGGCGAAAGCGTTCCTGCATGAACAGCCATTCGGTGATCGGCTTTCGCTCCTTGGGCGTATAGTTCAACTTATATTTTCCGTCCTCGACTTCGTAGAGCGGCCAGAAATTGGTCTCCACCGCCAGCCGGCCCATCTCGGCCGTCAGCTCCGGAGGATAGCCCCACCCCAGGCGACAGGGCTGGAGGACGTCGATGAAGGCCGGCCCTCCTTTCTCTATGGCCTTCTCCACCTTGCGGGTCAGATCCGACCAGTTCCCTACCACGCTCTGAGCAGCATAGGGGATGTTGTGGGCGGCCATGATCTCGGTCAGGTTCTTGCGGAACTGCAGCTTGCCCGGCAGCTTCTTTCCGGCCGGGCTGGTGGTGGTGCTCCCGCCCTTGGGCGTGGCCGAGGAGCGCTGGATGCCGGTGTTCATGTAGGCCTGGTTGTCGTAGCAAATATAAAGTAGATGGTGGCCCCGCTCCATGGCCCCGGACAGCGACTGCAGACCGATGTCGTAGGTGCCGCCGTCTCCGCCGAAGGCGATGAATTTGATATCCTCCGAGATCTTGCCCTGTCGCTGGAGCGAGCGATAGGCGGCCTCGGCCCCGGAGACGGTGGCCGCCGAGTTTTCGAAAGCGCTGTGGATGAAGGGCACGTTCCAGGCGGTGTAAGGGTAGATGGTGGAGACCACCTCCAAACAGCCGGTGGCGCAGCCCACCACCACTGGATATTTACTCGCGGCCAACAGCACCTGCCGGGCCACGATGGTGGCCCCGCAGCCGGAGCAGGCCCGATGGCCTCCGGTGAATTTATCGCCGCGCGCCGCCAGTTCTTTAAGTGTCGCCATTTTTAAGTTCTCTTCCTTATAATATAATCCTGATCTTTATCGAAGGACTGCTTTCTGTCTTAATTTACTCCCTGACCCCCAGATACTGCACGCTATCCGGCTTGACCTGGCCATCCTTCATACGAAGGAAGACCTGTTCGATCATCTCCATGTCTATCTCCCGCCCCCCTAACCCGTAGATGAAGTCGGCCACCGGCGGCTTCCGGGTTTGGCCGTACAGGGCCGAGCGCACCTCGGTGAACACCGGTCCGCCATAGCCGCCGACACTGTCGGAGCGGTCGAGGACCGAGACGAATTTCGCATTGAAGAGCGCCGCCATCACCTCGTCCTTGGGGAACGGCCGGAACGATCTTATTTTGAGCAGACCGACCTTATCGCCCTTGGCCCTCAAGGTGTCGATGACCACCCTGGCCGTGCCGCAGGTGGAACCCAAGGCTACCACCGCGTACTCGGCATCGTCCAGCCGATAGGCCTCGGTCAGGCCGTAGCTCCTGCCGGATATCCGTCCGAACTCCCGGCCCACATTTTTGATAACTTCCAAAGCCGAAGCCTGGGCGTCGGCCAGGGCCCGGCGGTGCTCGAAGTAGTAGTCCTGAAGGTTCAGGGCACCCACGGTGATCGGCTTTTTAACATTCAGGATCGAGTATTGCGGTTTATAATCACCGATGAATTTCTGCACCTCGTCATCGGCTAAATGTTCCACATTCTCCATGCCATGGGAGATGATGAACCCGTCAGTGGTAGCCACGGTGGGCAGCTGAACTTCGGGATGCTCGGCGATGCGCACCGCCTGGATCATGTTGTCGTAGGCCTCCTGGGCGTTCTCCGAGAACAGATGGATCCAGCCGGCGTCGCGCATGCCCATGGTATCCGAATGGTCGCAGTGGATGTTGATGGGAGATGACAGGGCCCGGTTGACATCGGCCATGACGATGGGCAATCTGAGGCCGACGGCGATATAGCACATCTCGTACATCAGGGCCAAGCCCTGGGAAGAGGTCCCGGTCATGGTCCGGGCTCCGGCCGCGGCCGAGCCGATGCAGGCCGACATGGCCGAATGCTCCGACTCCACGGCCACGAATTCGGTCTTGACCTGGCCGTCGGCCACGTACTGGGCGAAGATCTGAACGATCTCGGTGGCCGGAGTGATGGGGTAGGCGGCCACCACATCGGGGTTGATCTGCTTCATAGCATAGGCCATGGCCTCGTTGCCGGTCTGGGCGGCTATCCTCCTGCCTTGGTTCTCAGACATTAGCGCACCTCCTCCTCCATGGTGATCGCCTTGACCTTCTTCTTGCCGGGACATTCCTGGGCGCAGATGCCGCAGCCCTTGCAGTGGTCCAGGTCGAAGCCGGTCACCTGTCCATCCCTGAGCACCACGGCGCTGTCGGGACAGTATATCCAGCAGAACAGGCACTGGATGCAGTTCTCGGGATGGTAGACCGGTTTGAAGCTCCGCCAGTCGCCGGTTTTGAATTCGGCGGCGGTGCCGCCCCTCTCGATGTTGCCGCCCAAGTTCAATTCCTGATATCTTTTCAACTGGCTCATGACGCCCTCACTTCCTTGGCCGCCCGGCGCATGGATTCTATATTGCCCTCGATCACCTCGGGACGACGGGCGAATTTCTTGGAAAGCTTCTGGCGGGTATCTTCTATCATGCTGTCGAAATCCAGCACCCCAGAGATCTTCACCAATGCCCCCAACATCGGGGTATTGGGGATGCGGCGGCCGATGGTCTCCTCGGAGATCTTGGAAGCATCCACGGTGCAGATGCGACCGGCAAACCCCGTCTGTTTCCTGATCTCGTCCGGCCCGAAGCTGGTGTTGACCAAAAGCATACCCTCTGGCTTCAGCCCGGTGGTGACATCGATGGTGGCCATCAAAGTGGGATCCAGCACCGCCACCAAATCTGGATTTCTGATGGAGCAGTGCATCATTATGGGCCGGTCATCTATCCGGTTGAAGGACTGCACCGGCGCCCCCATCCTCTCCGGTCCGTACTCGGGAAAGGCCTGGATATATTTGCCCGCCGCAAGCGCGGCATCGGCCAGGAGCAGGGCCACGGTTTTGGCACCCTGGCCGCCCCGGCCGTGCCATCTGATCTCAAGCATTTTATATGTTTTTCTCCTGTAATGGGTTGTAATAATTAAACTATCATATTAGTATAAAACAAATTTAATGAGAAGTCAATATAACCCTTCTTTCTTTTAGACATTTTTTTCATCCGAAGAGGCCGGATTTCTTTTCTATCTCCATCTCCAGATCCTCCAACATCCGGCGCTGTTCGTCTATTTTTCTATCCAGATCTATTGATTTCTTCAATTTGGCCTCATAGTCGGCCACCTCGGCAGTCAGAAGCTGCAGCCTTTTGACCACTGCCTGCTCCTGGGCTTCCTTCTCCCGTCTGTTCCTCTCGGCCTCCTGGGCCAATTGCCGGCTATGCTGGACCTCCTGTTCCAGTTCCTTCAAGCTGGCTTCCATCTCCTGGCGTCTTCTTTGAACCTCGTCCTGGGAACTTTCCAACTCCCGACGGGCGCTTTCGATGACCTCTTTTAATCTGGATAGTTCCTCATCCAACTGCTCCCGTTGCCTCTCCTTGGAGGCCACCTCTGATTCTGCCTGATGCAGCAGGTCGTTGATATTATCCAGTTTTCTATATTGGTCATCCAGCTGCGCCTGGACTTCATCTATCTGGGCCTTCAGCCGACGTTTGGCCTCATCGGTATCTGCGGCCAGGCTCTCCAGTTCGAGATTCTGAGCGCGGATCCTTTCCTCCATGTCCTGGCGGGCCTGGTCCAATTTAGCCTGGATCTCCTGGAATTCCACCTCAGCCTGTTCCTTAGCCGAGGCTAAGTCCCTCCTGCTCAGCTCCAAGGCCTGGCTCTCCCGATGCATGGCCTCCATCTCCTGGCGCTTTTGGGCTATCTCGGATTTCAGCGATTCCATCTGCTCCTCCAGTTCCCGGCGGGCGCCTTCCAGAGATTCCACCTGCTTCTGGGCCTGCTCGACCTCGGCCTGCTGCTCCTCGGCCAGACGTTGCTTCTCCAGCCTCGCTTCCTCGGCCGCCCTCCTGGCCTCCTCGGCCTGCTCGGCCGCCTCGGCCTGATCCCTTTGCAGGGCCCGCAGCCTTTCTAATTCGGCCCTGATGGCATCCTCCTGCTGCTTTCTGTAATCCAAAGCCTCCCGAATCCACTGTTCCAACTGGGCCCTCTCCTGCCTCAGGCCGGGCAGCCTGTTCTGATGGTCGGCGATCTCCTGTTTCAGCGCCGCCAGATTTTGTTCTTGAGCGATCCGCCTGGACTCCATATCCTCCAGAATCGAGGAGAGCTCGGATCGCTTCTGCTGCTGTCTGTCTATCTCGCTCAGCATGCCGGCCAGCTGTCTCTGCAGCCACTCTAACCTGGCCTCGACCGCCAGAGCCTGCTGGTTCCTGGCCGCCACCTCGGACTCTATGGCGCTCTTCTCCTCAAAAGCCTTTTCATAATCCTGCCGGGTCTGTCCCAAACGTTCCCTGAGATCGGCCAGTTGTCGCTGGGCCTCCTCGGCCTCCTGGCGTTGTCTGATTATCTGAGACTCCAACTGCTGCAGGTTCTGGTTGGCGATGCCGGCCGCCTCCTCCAATTGGCGGGCCTCCAGGCGGGAGACCTCCTTCCGCCTCTCCAGATCCTCAAGTTCCGACCCGGCCTTGGCGATCTGTTCCAAAAAGATGCGGTGCTCGTTCCTCTTGACCGCCAACTCCTCCTCGGCATCTTTTATCTGACGGGCCAGGATTTCATATCTCCGGTTCGACTCCTCCCGCTGCGCCGAGAGCTCATCGATCTTCTTGGCGATGGCCATGCCCTGATCCCTCAGGGAATCTATTTTGGATTGCAGGGCGAGGAGCACTTCCTGACGCTGGGCCCGCTGCGCCTCCATCTCGGCCAGCCCCGACTCCAAGGCCGAGATCTGCCGATTCTTCTCCACCAACATGTTCTGGGCCTCGACCAACTCCTGGGCCATCCTCTGGGATTCCCGTTGCCTGTCTATCCGACCCTCCTCTAATTGTTGAATCTCCTGCCGCAGACGGTCACGGGTTTGCTGGTCCTGTCTCCTTTCGGCCTGCAGCCTCTCCCATTCCACGGAGAGGTCCGCGGCCTCCTGCCTCTTGGCCGTCAGTTCTCGTTCGATGGCTTCAAGTTGCAGCTTAGCCTGCTCCATCTCTCCCTGTTTCTGTCTGGCCTCGGCCGCCAAGGCATCGAGCACATCCTCCTGGATGGATATCTGCTTGCTGCGTTCGCTGGCCAGGGCCTGGAGGCGTAGGTTCTCCTGAAGCAGCTTCTGGGATTCAGCTTCGGTCTCCTGCCGCTTCTGGTCCAGCTGGGCGATCTGGGCCCGGAACTCCTGGATGGCGCTGAGGGTGGCCTGTTTGGTGGCCTCCAGTTCCCTGAGCTCGCTCCTTTTATCCTCTATCTCTTTGGACAGCGATTCCTTCTGTTCGGCCAGCTCCAGATGCACCGCCCTCTTGGTCTCCACCTCGGCCTGGAGGAAGCCCAACTCCGCTTTCACCTTGGCCACCAGACCCTGCAGAGCATCCCGTTGGCTTTGACTCTCCGCGATCTCCTGGGCCAGCTGCTGCAGACGCTGGGTATTGTTCTCCATGTCTTTCTGCAGCGCCAGGCCCTGCGATTCCAAGGTGGCCAGCTCCTTGGTCCTGGCCTTGATGACATCCATCAAGCGCCGATGTTCCTTCTCTGCCTGCAGCCTTTTGGCCACCGATCTCTGCCTCTCCTTTTGGGAGCGCCGCATCTTTTTCAAGATCTGGGCCGCGGCCCGGCGCCTGAGCTTGATCTCGATATCCAGAGTCTCCTTCTCCTGCCTCTTAGCCACTAGGATCTCGTCAAGATCCTGGCCCCGGGCCGGTCCGAACCATCTGGCCAGCAGGCCGATCCGGGGACCGGCCTCGACCGACGGTTCTATCGGAGACGGCGTCGCCGGCGCTTCTCCGGCCGCAAGCTCGGTGGCCATCGGGGCAGGCTCCTCGGCTGCCGCCATCGCTTCAGTCTCTGCTATATGGACTTCCCGGTGGCTGGCTTCGGCTTCCGCCTGTGGCTGATCGATCACTTCGGACAACGGTATGGAAGGCTCGGCCCCGGCCGCTGGCCTTTCCGCTTTGGGAAACAGCCTGCGCCACCAGCTGACCTTCTCGGGATTGAGCTCCGGAGGGGTCTCTAAGGATACCTCCGGCGCCGTCTCGAAAGCCTGGGGCTCGATGGTTACCTCTGGGGACGCCTCCGATTGGCTATCGGCCTCTTGGGGAATTGCCGAATCCGCCGCCTTTCGCTTCCAGATTCTTTTCCACCAGGGAAGACTCGATTTCTCCTTCACTGGCTCCCGCTCCGGCTCCGCACCTGGTTCTTCCAAAGGCCTGGGAGCCTCTTCCCGGCTTTGCTCCTGGCTCAAGTCCTGAGAGGGGTATGCGGAGGAGAGCCCGGCCTCGGCCGCTTCCGCCTCATCACTGGATATAGACGAAGTGACGTCCTCAGCCTCCGTGACTTTAGGCTTTCTTTTGCCGAAGAGCCTCGACAAGAAACCCTCCCCCCGCGGCCTCTTCAGTTCCTCCTCCCAGGGGCTGGACGGCATCTCTCCGCCAGAGAAATCTTGCCTCTGGATTTCCCCGGCCTCGATCTTTGGCTCGGAATTCAGCTGGCTCTCATCCATTCTCATCCGCCTCTTCTGCCATTTGTTTCAGTTTGGCTATCCGGTTCAGTGCCTCCAGCGGCGTCATCGACTCCGGCGTCAAAGACCCTATCTCCCGGAGCACGGCCTGCTGGGACGGGCTGAACAATCCCAAAGTCTCGGCCGCCTTCTCCTCCCGACGCCGGGCCAGTCTGGGTGTGGCATCGGCTAAGAAGGCGTCGGCCTCCAAGTTCTTCAGTATTTCGCCGGCCCTGGCGATAACCGCAGAGGGCAGGCCGGCCAGTTTGGCCACCTTAACCCCATAGCTCTGTCCGGCGGCTCCATCCTCAACCTTCCGCAAAAATATGACCTCCTCGCCCCACTCCCGAACCGCCATCCTCAGGTTCCGCACCCCCGGCTGTTGGGCCGCCAGCTCGGTCAGCTCGTGATAATGGGTGGCGAATAGAGTAAAGCAGCCGATTCTATCATGAAGGTATTCGGTCACCGCCCAGGCGATGGCCAGCCCGTCGAAGGTGCTGGTGCCCCGGCCGATCTCGTCCAGAAGCACCAAACTTTTGGAGGTGGCGTTGTTCAAGATATTGGCCGTCTCCTGCATCTCGGCCATGAAGGTGCTGACCCCCTTGGCCAGATCGTCGGAGGCGCCGATACGGGTGAAGATCCTGTCCACCAGGCATAGATGGGCCTGCTGGGCCGGGACGAAGCATCCCATCTGAGCCATGATGCAGATCAGGGCCACCTGGCGCAGATAGGTGGATTTGCCGGCCATGTTGGGCCCGGTGAGGATGGCGGTTCGGTTCCTGGCATCTAACAGGGTGTCGTTGGGCACGAACTGGCCTAACTGGAATTGTTGCTCCACCACCGGATGCCGTCCCTCCTTGATGCTCAAACGATCGCCCCGGTCCACCACCGGCCGCTGATAGCGGTAGAGCCTTGAGGCCAGGGCCAGGCTCTGAATGACATCGATCATGGCCACGGCCTCGGCCGCCTGCTTTATCTTCGGGCTCCAGCCGACAATGGAACTGCGGATCTCTAAAAACAGCGAGGCCTCCAGCTGTCTGGCCCTCTCCTCGGCCCCTAAGATCCTGTCCTCCCGCTCCTTAAGCTCCGGAGTGATGAAACGCTCGGCATTGGCTAAGGTTTGACGTCTGATGTAATCCTGGGGCACTAAATGCAGATTAGGCTTGCTGACCTCGATGTAATAACCGAAGACGCTGTTGAAGCCGACCTTGAGCGATGAGATCCCGGTCCTCTCCCTCTCCCTCTGTTGCAGCTCGGCCACCCAGGCCTTATCCCCCTTGGCCCCGGCTCTGAGCTCGTCCAGCTCGGCGCTATAGCCTGGCCGGATCACCCCTCCCTGGTTCCAGTTTAGGGGCGGATCGGATTCGATGGCTTTAGATACCGATTCTATTATCTCGGTGAAATCACAAAAGGCGGACCGCAGGCTGTCCCAGATCCCTCCCCGGGGGATCTTGTCCCGAAGCGCAGAGACAGAGGTTAGTGATGCAACTAAAGCCACCAGGTCCTTTGGCCCGGCCCTCTGACAGACTATCCTGGAGAGCAGACGTTCCAGATCCTTGATCCGGGAAAGCAATTCCTCCAATTGCCGATGCTGCTGAGGGTGGTCCATCAAACATTGCACGGCATCCAGCCTGGATTCTATCTCGGCCGGATCCAGAAGGGGGAACAAGATCCAGCGCCTCAGAAGCCGGGCGCCCATGGCGGTCCGGGTCATATCCAATACCGAGAGCAGGCTGGGCGAGGCGGAATCGGCTCCGGGCAGCAGCCCTAAGTTGCGGATGGTGGCCTCGTCGAGCAGCATCGATTGCTGCAGGCGGTAGGGCGCCAGCTTCACAATATGGGACACCGCCGTTTTCTGATTCTCCTGAAGGTAGCTGAGGACTGCCCCGGCCGCGCCCAAGGCCAGCGGCATATCCTGACAGCCAAATCCTTCCAGGGAGGCAGTCTGGAAATATCTGGTAAGTAAGGCCCCGGCCTCGTCCAGATCGAAATGATGGGCCGGCCTCGGTGTGATGGTGGCCCCGCCCTTGGGTAACAGCGGAGCCAGGGGGGTTCCCTTGGGCACCAATAACTCGGCCGGTTGGTTGCGGGCCAATTCGCCGCCGAGCTCGGAGATCGGAATCTGGGTTATCCTCAGACTGCCGGTGGAGAGATCGCAAAAAGCCAAGCCGCATTCCTCATCCTGGCCGTTTATCGCAACCAGCAGGTTCTCCCTTCGCTCATCCAATAACGAAGGTCTGAGGGCGGTGCCCGAGGTGATGACCTCGGTCACCTGACGCTTGACGATGCCCTTGGCCAGGGCCGGATCCTCCACCTGCTCGCAGATGGCCGCCTTGTACCCGGCCTTGATCAGCTTGTCCACATATCTCTCCAGGGCGTGATGGGGGATGCCGGCCAATGGCACCTCCTGACCGCGGCCATGGTTTCTGGAGGTGAGCACTATCCCCAACACCTTGGAGGCTACGGCCGCATCCTCGAAGAACGTCTCGTAGAAATCGCCTACCCGAAAAAGCAAAATAGAATCCGGGTGCTCCTTTTTTATCCGATGATACTGGGCGATCATCGGGGTTATCCTCTCCATATTAGCGGACCTCCACCACCATGGTCTCCAGACCTTCTGCCGTCTTCAGCTTCCGCGAGGCCTCCTCGGCTTCGTACCGGGTGCGATAGGGACCTAAGCGCAATCGATAGAGTCCTGACAGGGCATAATCGCTGCTGTCCACCACCGCGGAGTAGCCCCGGGAGGAGAGCCTGTTTATCCATCGCTTCAGGACCGAGGCCTCCCGATAGGCGCCGACTTGCAGAAAGAACCTTCCGGCCTGGGCGGGACGGGGTGGCACCAACTCAGGGATCTCGGGCCCAGAGGTATCCGGCTCTAAGCCGTCCTCTTCGGCGGCCAACAGCCTTTCCCTGGCCAACCCGGCTTCGTAAGCAGTGGGATAGGAGGCCAACAGCAGCCTCCATCCGGCCCTGGCCTTGGCTGTATCCCCTTTGGTTCGGTAGGCCTCGGCCAGGGCGGCCACCATGGCAGGATACCTCGGATTGCCGGGATACTGATCCGCAAAGGCGCGGGCATAGGCTTCGGCTGCCTCCAAGCTGTCGAAATGGATGGAGAGGAGGGTGAGACGGTACAGGCTCTCGCTGCCGGCCGGTGTCTGTCCGTACTTGGAATAGGTGCTGAAATAGCAGGCCTTGGCCTCCCGGTAGGTGCCCATGTTCTGGTGGTACTGGGCGATGGCATAGGAGGCCTGCGCCGCCAAGGGATGCCGGGGATAATTATCCACTATGAATTGATAGTGGATGAAAGCGTTGTGGCCGCTGGGCTCTATCCGGGCCAGAGTGAATCGCGCCTCGACGGCGTAGCGGCCCTGGGGATGCTTGGCTAAATAGGATTTGAAGCCGCCGATGGCCTCGGTGTACCTCCCCTGTTGAAAGAACTGCCAGGCCTGCTCGTAATCCTCCCGCTCCGAAGCCCGGAGCATCGGGCTTGCCACTAAGAGGACGACGGCTATCCAGAAGATAGGACGCCGGACCTTGGGCCGGGTCAGTCCGATATCGGCCAAACCAAATGGTAGCATTACCTACATATTTTATAACATGCCCCGCCCAATTGCAACAAAAAAAAGCCCGTCCTTCGGGCCTCATCTCAGGAAGCTTCCTATCAGGGTGGCGGAGCTGGCTTTCTCTATCCTGACCGTTGCCAGCCGCCCCGGCTCAAGAGGAGAGGAAGAGGAAAAGGCCACCGGTTTGTTGCCCCGGCTCCGGCCGAAATACTGTCCTCGGCGCCGTCCCCGTCCCTCCACCAGTACCTCTACTTCCTTTCCTAATTCTTGGCGGTTGGAGGCCAGGGCCATCTCCCGCTCCAAGGCGATCAATCTCTGCAGCCTTTCAAGTCGCACCTCCTGGGTCAGCTGTCCCGGCAGAGCACAGGCCTTGGTGCCGGGACGGGGCGAATACATATAGGTATAGGCGGAATCGAATCCGGCCTGGCGCATCGCCCATAGCGTCTGCTGAAAATCATCCTCATCCTCGCCAGGGAAGCCGGCGATGATGTCGCTGGTGATGGCCAGATCTGGCATCATGGTCCTGGCCAGTTCCACTTTTCTTAAATAATCGGACACGGTGTACCCCCGGTTCATCAGTTTCAGGATCCGGTCGCTGCCGCTTTGCAGAGGAAGGTGCAGGTGTCTGCAGATCTTGGGATCCGAAGCCATGGCCTCTAAAAGTTTAGAACTCAGATCTTTAGGGTGCGAGGTGATGAACCTGACCCGATGCAATCCCTGGACCTTGGCCGCCGCCTTCAGGAGATCGGCGAAATCCCAGCCGGCCCAGCGATAGGAATTGACGTTCTGGCCCACCAGGGTGACCTCCTTGACGCCCAGGGCCGCCAGGCCTCGGATCTCTTCTAAGATCTCCTGGTTGGGGCGCGACCGCTCCCGTCCCCGCACATAGGGAACGATGCAGTAGGAACAGAAATTATCGCAGCCCTTCATAGCTGCCACCATGACCGTGATCCGACCCGAAAAATCGGGCAGCAGCCATCGGCCGGGATCGGGACGGCAGAGGCTGAGAAGGCTGGCCTGCCTTCCCTCCTCCTGTTCCATGATCTGCAACAGGCAATCGTAACTCTCGGTGCCGATGACTGCATCCAGATGGGGGAACTGGTCCAAAAGCCTTCGCCCCTTCTCCTGGGCCAGGCACCCCGCCAGGATCAGTTTCCTTCCGACGTTGGATTCCTTGAGGCCCTTGAGCTCGGCCACTCGGCCCAACACCCTGGCCTCGGCATGTTCTCTGACGGCGCAGCTATTGATGATGATGACATCGGCCTCCGGAGCGGTCCCGACCTCGACCCATCCGTTATGCTTGAGCAGGGACCGCATCTTGGCCGAGTCATAGAGGTTCATCTGACAGCCGTAGGTCTCGATGAAAAAACTGCGGCCATTCCTGTCCGATCTCATCCGACCAACACCCCCTTTAAGCCCCCGGACTCCACGGAGACCAGCCTTACCTTACACAGCCGGTTTTGAAGCGGCTGGGACGAGGAGACCCTGACCGGGAAATAATGCTCTTCCCACCCGGTCCAAAGGCCGCTCCGCTGGGCCTCGAAAAGCACCGAACCCTGGCGGCCTATCAGGCCCGACCAATATCTCTGCTGCTTGGCCTGAAACATCTGCCTCAGCCGGTGCGACCTCTCCTTTTTGATGGCCTCGGGTATCTGCCCCTCCCAGGCGGCGGCTGGGGTGCCCGGCCGTCGGGAGTAACAGAAAACGTGAAGATGGGTTATCGGCAGATCCCTGACCGCTCCATAGCTCTGGGAGAAATCATCCTCGGACTCTCCGGGAAAGCCCACCAAGATATCGGTGCCGAAGGTCATTTCGGGAAGAAGCCTTTGGATCCTCTCTAAAAGGGCGGCGTAATCCCGGAGGCGGTAGGGTCGATGCATGGCCTTCAGGATCCGGTCGCTGCCGCTCTGCAGAGGAAGGTGGAGATGCTTGGCCACCCGGGGGCAGGCGACCAAGGCTTCGATCAATTCTTCGTCGACATCGTCCGGCTCCAGCGAGGAAAGCCTCAGCCGCAGCAGCCCCGGCAGCGAGGCCAGGGATTTCACCAACAATTTCAACGAAGGTTTATAATCGCCCAGCCGGATGCCAGTGAGCACCAGCTCCCGATAGCCCGAGGCGATCAAACCCTGGGCCTCAGCCACTATCTCGGCGAGATCGCGGCTGCGGGATCGTCCCCGGGCCAGGGGCACAATACAATAGCTGCAGCCGTGGTCGCAGCCGTCCTGGACCTTGATGAAAGCCCGGGTATGGCCGGCAAATCCGGTAATGTACCGGGGAAAGTCGGCCCGGCCACATTCTAGGAAATCGGCCAGCTTAGCAAAATTTTCCAGAGAACAGCCGCCGATCGCTAAGTCCACGTCGGGCAGTCTGGTCAATCCCTGCCCGGCCACCACGCCGTAACAACCGGCCAGGATGATCCGGGACCGGGGATGGCTCTGGCGCAGCCTTCGGACAAGTTGTCTGGCCTGGGCCTCGGCGGCCGCGGTGACCGAACAGGTGTTGATAAGAAAGACATCGGCCTGGTTTGAACCCTTGAGACCGGCGGATAGAAGAAATTCCCTCCAGAGCTGGGTGTCATATTGATTGGCCTTACAGCCGAAGGTGAATATGTGAAATTTTGGCACTGTAGTCGAAAAGTGACTTTATAGCGTTCTTTGAAAATATGTAAGGCCTTGATAAGACCTTGACTTCCTGTGATACACTAGTGCAGATAACAGGCTTATTCGCACTAGCAGGAGGTCAA
>Ga0272448_1005196_pt1 | contig 14474 bp, 12 predicted proteins | sample YNPCB0191_FD_202220 | JGI IMG/M metagenome (GOLD analysis project Ga0272448, IMG submission 202220) | Hot spring sediment microbial communities from Yellowstone National Park, WY, United States - YNP-CB-019-1 | ecosystem: Environmental > Aquatic > Thermal springs > Hot (42-90C) > Sediment...
TATCCGGTAAAATTATATCCAATAACAAAACTTCAGGATTAGCAACCGATAATTTATCCATTGCCTCTTTAAAACTCTCGGCTTCCCCTATAAACTCATGCCCCAATTTTTCTATAGCCGTTTTTACCGTAAATCTGGTAAGGCTATTGTCCTCTACTATAAATACTTTCACGTCCCCCCCTTATGTGCCTTCCTGCCAGCTGGAAAGATATTTTTTTTGTTCATCGGTTAAAATGTCAATTTTAACATTCATAGACTTCAATTTAAGTCTGGCAATCTCTCTGTCTATATTCTCAGGTATGGTATAGACTTTATTCTCAAGCCCATTTCTATTTTTTATGATATACTCGCTGGCTAAAGACTGATTTGCAAAAGACATATCCATTACGCTAGCGGGATGTCCCTCGGCGGCTGAAAGATTTATAAGTCTTCCATCGGCGAGAAGATATACTCTTTTATCTCCAATCAAATATTCCTCGACAAACGCTCTAACCTGTCTGTGTTTTTTTGAAATCTTTTTCAAGGCCTCTATGTTTATTTCCACATTAAAATGCCCGGAATTGCAAACTATGGCGTTGTCTTTCATTAATCTGAAATGCCTTTCGTCTATAACATTTATATCGCCAGTAAGAGTTATAAAGACATCGCCTATTTTCGCGGCTTCATCCATAGTCATAACCAAAAAACCGTCCATAGCCGCTTCAAGAGCTTTCACTTCATCCACTTCCGTAATTATCACATTGGCGCCCATACCTCTGGCTCTTGTTGCCACGCCTCTTCCACACCAGCCATAACCTGCCACAACAACATATCTTCCCGCAAAAAGAATATTAGTGGCTCGCATTATCCCATCGAGAGTGGATTGACCGGTGCCGTATCTATTGTCGAACATATGTTTTGTCATCGAATCATTTACCGCTATCACCGGATATTTTAAAGCGCCTTCTTTCTGCATAGCTTTCAATCTTATAACTCCGGTCGTGGTTTCTTCGGTGCCGCCTATTATGCTGCCTCCGTATCTTTTAAAGTCTTTATGTATGGTAGAGATCACATCCGCGCCATCGTCCATAGTCAAATGAGGATTGTGTTCTATGGCGCTTTTTATATGAGAATAATAGGTTTTATTATCCTCGCCTTTTATGGCATAAACCTTAATGCCATAGTCTTTGACAAGACTTGCCGCCACATCGTCCTGCGTGCTAAGAGGATTGGAAGCGCATAAAACCACATCGGCTCCGCCTTTTTTAAGCGTTAACATCAAATTAGCCGTTTCTGTGGTAACATGCAAACAGGCTGATATTCTATATCCTTTAAGCGGTTTTTCTTTATCGAATCTTTTGGAAATCAAAAAAAGAACAGGCATATCCTTGGCAGCCCATTCTATTCTTTTTTTACCCATTTCCGATAATTTAATATCCTTTATGTCATATTTAAGCTGAGTCGATATCATAAATTCTCCTTAGCAGCAGGCGCAAATTTTTTTGCTCTTTATATTCTTTGCGAAAGTGGCAGTCTTATTTGTTTTCTCCCATTCAAATTCTTTTTCGTTTCTGCCGAAGTGGCCATAAGAAGCTGTTTTTCTATATATTGGTCTCCTAAGTTTCAAATCTCTTATAATGCCTTTGGGCGTAAGATCAAAATTTTCTTTCACCAATTTTACCAGATGCTCGTCATCTATAAGGCCAGTGCCATGGGTATCTACATATATGCCAACAGGTTCGGCTATGCCTATAGCGTAAGCAAGCTGAACAGTGCATCTCTTTGCGATTTTGCTTGCAACAATATTCTTGGCTATATATCTGGCTAAATAAGCCGCTGATCTATCGACTTTAGTCGGATCTTTTCCAGAGAAAGCGCCGCCGCCATGAGGCGCCACTCCGCCATAAGTATCAACCATAATTTTCCTGCCGGTAACGCCTGTATCAGATTGAGGGCCTCCTACCACGAATTTCCCTGTAGGATTGACGAAAATCTTTGTTTTGTTATCGATCATATTTTTATCTATTACTGGCCTAATTACATTTTCAATCAATTCCTGTTCCGCCTTTTTAGTTATTTTCTTGCCAGTTTTATCAAGTATGGTATCAAGATGTTGAGTTGAAAGAACTATGGTCTCTATTCTATGAGGACTTCCATTTTTATATTCTACGGTAACCTGAGATTTACCGTCAGGGCCAAGATAATTCAATATATTTTTCTTTCTGACTTCGGCCAATCTTAAAGTTAGTTTATGGGCAAGCACTATAGGAAGCGGCATATATTCTTTCGTTTCATCACAAGCATATCCGACCATCAAACCCTGATCGCCAGCTCCCCCAATATCCACTCCCTGAGCTATATCCGGACTCTGACGCCCAATTACATTTATAACCGCGCAGGTCTCATAATTGAAACCATATTTATTATCCGTATATCCAATATCCTTTATTACATTCCTGGCCAATTCGTCTATATCCACAAAAGTTCTCGTAGTAATCTCGCCCCCAACCACCACCATTCCTCTTGTAATGAAAGTCTCGCAAGCTACTCTGCCAGATGGGTCTTTTTTCATTATTTCATCCAAAACAGCGTCTGAAATCTGATCGCATACCTTATCTGGATGTCCTTCCGTAACCGATTCCGAAGTGACCAATCTATTTTCTTCTATCATTTTGCCTCCTTGTTTTCTTCATTTGACAATTTATATGCCAAATCCAAAATCTTTTCAGTATTGTTTTTGCTTTCAGTTTCGCCGTAAATTCTCAGCAAAGGTTCGGTTCCTGAAGGCCTGACCAAAAACCACCAATCGTTTTCCAATATGACCTTTAAACCATCGAGAGTGGATATCTCTTTTACCTTTTGATTTAATATAAGTTTGGGCAATTTCTTTTTTATCTTAACCGCAAAAGAATGTTTATTCGTTACAGCTTTGTTTATAGGATAATCTTTCCTTATAAAATAAGACTTGCCGTATTTTTTCTCCAACTGTGAAAGAATTTCGGAAATATTTTTCTTCCTTCTGGCTATTATCTCCATAAAAGCAAAAGCGGTAACCAAACCATCTCTCTCAGGGATATTGCCTTTCCATGTATATCCGCCTGACTCCTCCACTCCAAACAATACATCTTCTGAAATCATCTTTTCCGCTATATATTTAAAACCTACCGGCACTTCCTCGAAGAGAAAATTCTTTTCCTTGGCTATTCGTTTTGTTATATAGCCCATAGAAACGGCCTGAACTATTTTTCCAGATAATTTCTTATCATTAACCAAATAATCCAATAATATCGGCGCTATCTGGCAGGGAGATAGATATTGACCATTGTTGTCTATTAAGGCAAATCTATCGCCATCTCCGTCTATCGCTATCCCCATCAACGCTTTGTTATCCTTTACTGTTTTTATGAGATTGGATAAATGCTTTTCTACAGGCTCGGGAGAACCAACCTCGCTAAAAAGAGGATCTCTCAAAGTATGGAGGCATATTATGTTTTTATGTTTGCTAAATAAATCCTGATATAATTCAGCGCTGGCGCCATTCATAAAATCTATAACTATTTTCCCTTTTATAGAAGATAAAATTCGAGATATATTGTATTTGGAAGTTAAATATTTTATGTAATTATTTCTGAAATCTTTAGTTTCTATATTTATATTCCCTTGAACAGAAACCGCATTTTTAGGAATTCTATTTTCTATCTCGGCCGACATCAAAGGCGGTATAGATCTTGCCTGGTATTTAATTTTGACTCCGTTATAGAGATATGGATTATGGCTTGCGGTAATAACTACTCCAAGAATATATTCTTTATCTGTGAGCATGCTAACGCAGGGCGTAGGAATTGGGGTAAGGCTTAAATGACATCTTATTTCGCTTTTTTCAAGAACCATCGCGAACTGTTTGGCAAATTCCTCGGATAAAAATCTTCTATCGTATCCTATAACCACTTTTTTATCTTCCCCTTTCATTGATTTATAAGCGATATAATCGGCAAGTCCTTGAGCTATTCGTCTTACATTTTCAAAATTGAATTTTTCACCGATAAGACCTCTAAATCCATCGGTTCCAAAAACTATATCATTCATAAAATTCTCCAAAATTTTTAGAATTCCATTAAACAAATTATATTTTATATTTTATGCAAATTAAAATAAAGGATTTTCTGCTTTAAAAAGTTATAAAATATAACTCTGCAAATATGAAAGAAATAAGAATAATTTGTCCTGGAAAAACTAAATCGGATTTTATAAACGCCGGGATAAACGAATATATAAAATTTCTTAAATCATACGCAAAAATAGAATTGATACAAATAAAACAAGGGACGGGAAACCGCGAAAATATAATAAACGAAGAGTCGGATAGAATATTGGAAAAAATAAAGGAAGATATAACGCTACTAGATATTCAAGGCAAAAATCTATCAAGCGAAGAATTCAGCCAATTTATAAACAAAGAAAATAAATTGAATTTTGTAATTGGCGGACATTTGGGCGTATCCGACAAACTAAAACAAAAAGCTAAATACAGAATATCTCTCTCGAAAATGACATTCACGCATGAAATGAGCAGATTGATTTTGCTCGAACAGATTTACAGAGCTTTCGCTATTTTAAAAGGCAAAAAATACCATTATTGAGGATTTGCTGAAAAGCCCGCTAAAAATATTAGCAAGATAAATTTAGCGTAGCGCAGCATTGGATAAAAAGTCGATGTCTCCCAAATAATATTATAAGATAAAAAATATGTCACTGAAATCTTATGCGCAAAGTTCATAAATTTCTTCTCTAAATCTTGTTTAAAAAATCCCCCTTTTTATCCCCCCCTTTATAAAAGGGTGGACAGAGGGGATTTTTCGCTTTACAAAGGGGGAAATAAAGAGGGATTTAAAATATAAAATAATTGTTTTTCGGAGACATTCTTTTTTATCCAACAAGAGCTATTTCGGCGACATTTTTAATTATTCAACGCGAGCGCTTTTAATAAACTTGCTTTTTTTGTAAAATATTAAATATGTCAGTAAAAACCGTCAAACAATATACTGTTTTTCTGCCTAATAAACCTGGTTCCTTAAGCGCTTTCGTGGAATTATTCGCAAAAGAAGGGATAAATATAATTGGAATAGCCTCAGAGATACACGATGAATCCGGAATAGTCAAAATAGCAATAGATTCCGACAAGAAATTAAGCTATATACTTACAAGAGCTGGTTTCTCTACACTTGAAAACACTCTCATTTCAGTAGATCTTAGAGATAAACCTGGAGAATTATTCAAACTTACGAAATTGCTGGCAGATAACGAGGTAAATATTACCACTGTATATGGAACAGCTATGGGCGGCAATACTTCAAGAATTCTATTAAACGCTTCAGATCCAGAAAAAGCGATTAAAATCTTATCCAATTATTACTAAAAATACCCAAAATCTGTAATTTTAACCTAAAATTTTTGATATTGGCTTCAGCGATTTTCTAAATATACCTGAATTTTCATTAGATTTTATACATCACAAAAACATCTTTTGTCATGCATTTCATGGGGAATTTGTTGTAGTGTGAAAAAAATGCTAAAACTTAGGAATATAGAATTCAACCAAGTATAAATTTTTTTATTCCGCTTAACAGCATCTGAACAGATATCGTTATAAGAACCATTCCCATAAGTCTTTCTATAGCGGCCATTCCCTTATCGCCAAGCAATTTAGAGATAATGGAAGAAGATAAAAGAATCAAAACATTTATAAGCCATGAAACAATTATGATAATAAACCAGAAGAGCATATTGCCCGGATCTTTCATATTGTATATTAAAATCATAGTCAAAACCGAAGGCCCGGCCACCAAAGGTATGGCAAGCGGAACTATAAACGGCTCTTCCTTTACATCTATGAAAGAATTTTCTCTGTTAGGAAATATCATAGAAAGCGCTATAAGAAAAAGAACTATGCCTCCGGCAACTGACAAAGAAGATATATCCATAGAAAACAATTTCACTATCCACTTTCCAAATAAAAGAAAAAAAAGCATAAGGCCGAGAGCTATGAGAAGCTCTCTTATTATTATTTTCCTCTTTTTATTTTCCTTTACATTCTTTAGAACGGTCAAAAAAAGCGGAATATTTCCAAGCGGATCCATTACGAGAGTAAGCGTAATTATAGCAGATATAATTTCTGTATATTCCATTAAATTATCCAAAAAAGAAGATTTTTAATTATTCTGCTCTTCTATATTCTCTTCTTCTTCCTTTACCACGGGCTCAACGGTGGCAATCTTATCATTTTCATCGAGTTTCACCATCCTTACGCCCTGAGTATTTCTGCTTATAACCCTGATATCGGCGCATCTCATTCTGATAACCTTGCCTTTTTCCGTCATAACCATAAGATCGTCATTATCTTCGACCAGATAAATGCCAACTACTTTACCATTTCTCTCTGTTGCCTTTATGGTTATAACTCCGCCGCCGCCTCTATGCTGATTTCTATACTCTGAAAGATCTGTTCTTTTTCCATATCCATTTTCGCAAACAGTAAGAAGAGATTTTTTGGTGTTTTTTGGCGCCACTTCCATACCAACGACTATATCGTCTTTGGAAAGCCTTATTCCTCTTACGCCCATAGCGTTTCTGCCCATAGACCTAACTTCGCTTTCGGAAAATCTTATGGACATGCCTTCCTGCGTGCCAATTATTATTTCATAGCTGCCATCTGTATGAGCAACGCTTGTAAGTATATCTCCATCCTCAAGATTTATAGCATTTATCCCGGATTTTCTTATGTTTGCAAAATCAGAAATAGGAGTTTTCTTTATATTTCCTTTTCTGGTGCACATAACGAGATATGTTTCCTTATTCTTCTTTTCCTCAAAAGATTCTATGGAAATTATAGAGGTAATCTTCTCATCTTTTATTGGAAGAAGATTAACTATGGCCTTGCCGCGAGATAGTCTATTTCCTTCCGGTATCTCATATCCTTTTATGGCATAAACCTTGCCTCTTGTCGTGAACATCAAAATAGTAGCATGGCTTGAGGTAACAAAAAGATGTTCTATAAAATCCTCTTCTTTAAGGTCCGAGCCGGTAACGCCTTTGCCGCCTCTACCTTGAACTTTATAGGTATCTTTCGGTATTCTCTTTATATATCCAGAATGGCTGATAGTGATTACCACATCTTCTTCTGGTATCAAATCCTCTATATCGAGCTCGGTGGCCTCGCCAGCTATTTCGGTTTTCCTCTTATCGCCATATTTCTCTTTAAGCTCGTTCAATTCTTTAACTATTATTTTAAGTATTTTCTTTGGATCGGCGAGTATGGCCTTCAACTCATCTATCAACTTCATCAAAGCTTTATGTTCTTCCTCTATCTGTCCGACTTCGAGTCTTGTAAGCTGATGTAGTCTCATATCGAGTATGGCCTGAGCCTGTATATCGCTCAAAGCAAATTGTTTCATCAATTTTTCTTTAGCTGAAACGGCATCTTGCGATTTTTTTATTATCTCTACTACAGCGTCTATATTCTTAAGAGCTATTAGATATCCTTCGAGTATATGGGCTCTGGCAAGAGCTTTATTTAAATCGTATTTTGTCCTGTTGTATATAACAGTTCTTCTGTGTCTAACATATTGTTGTAAAACTTCTTTTACACTTAAAACTCTCGGTCTTCCGTCAACTATGGCAAGCATAATGACGCCAAAAGATGTCTCCATCTGTGTATGTTTATATAATTGATTCAAGACCACTTGAGCGTTGCCATCTCTTTTTATTTCTATAACTATTCTCATTCCGCGCCTGTCGGACTCGTCTCTGATATCAGAGATATCTGTTATTTTCTTATCCTTGACAAGCCCGGCTATGGATTCTATCAAAGCAGCTTTATTAACCTGATAGGGAATCTCGGTTACAATTATGGCCTCTCTATTTCCTTTCATCTCCTCTATCTCTGCTCTAGCCTGCATTTTAATAGAACCGCGCCCTGTCTCAAAATAATCCTTTATTCCCTGTCTTCCTCTTATTATTCCGCCAGTGGGAAAATCAGGGCCTTTCATTATTTTCATCAAATCCTTGTTTTCTATATTAGGATTTTCTATTACAGCTATAGTGGCATCGCAAACTTCGGAAAGATTGTGCGTTGGGATATTAGTAGCCATGCCTACGGCTATGCCGGATGAGCCATTGATTAAAAGATTAGGCAATTTGGCAGGAAGAACCGAAGGCTCCGTGAGCGAGCCATCGTAGTTTGGTATAAATTTAACCGTATCCTTATCTATATCCAGCAATAATTCCTCGGAAATAGCGGACAATCTGGCTTCGGTGTAACGCATAGCGGCTGGTGGATCTCCATCCACGGAACCAAAATTTCCCTGTCCATCCACAAGAGTATATCTAAGCGAAAAATCTTGAGCCATTCTAACCAGAGTATCGTATATAGCGGCATCGCCATGAGGATGATATTTACCCATCACATCGCCGACTATACGCGCTGATTTTTTAAATGGCTTATTATGTCTAAGTCCCATATCATACATCGTATATAAAACTCTTCTATGCACAGGTTTAAGCCCGTCTCTTACATCAGGCAAAGCCCTGCCTACTATAACGCTCATAGAATAATCTATATAAGAAGATTTCATCTCCTCGGATATATCTCTTTCATAGATATTAGAGAGTAAATTTTCCATTTTATTTTCTTTCTCGCTCATAAATTCTCCTTTGCAAAAAAACGAAATTACACATCCAGATTTTTAACTTCAAGCGCATTTTGTTCTATAAAAGCTCTTCTCGGCTCAACGCTATCTCCCATCAAAGTAGTAAACATGGCCTCAGCCTCCGCAGGATCTTCCAATGAAACCTTCAATAACTTTCTCGTATTTGGATTCATCGTTGTTTCCCATAATTGTTCAGGGTTCATTTCGCCCAAACCTTTATATCTCTGTATATTTGCGCCTGCGGAACCCTCTCTGTAAATAACTTCGTTAAAAGTTTTTAAATCATATATCTTGAACTCGTTTTTATCGTTGCTAACGGTAAAAAGAATATTTTTTCTTTTATCTTCATCTGTTATATACTGTTCCACCGCATAACCATATTCTTTAAGTTTTGCCGATAAATTTTTTAATTTAGAAAACTCGCCCAAAGTTTGGAACTGAGGGCCAAGATCCTCTTCTAATTGCGGCTGTTCCGTTTTTGTATCCTCAAGCAATTCCTGTTTCCTTTTTTCTATATAGTCATTTTCATATTCAAGCCATTCAGCTTCGCTAAAAAAATACTTATATTCTTCAGGATTGATTTCCACTCTGTATATTGGAATTTTGCCGTCTTTTTCAAATCTGAGATAATCGTTTAAGCCAAGATTTTTCAATTCAAGTTTTCTTAGATTGCTCTCCATAGAGTGTATTATAGAAACCAGATTGGCGATATCTTTAGTCTCTACTTTTTTACCTTTAGAATCCTTCACATTTACCGTATTCATCGCCTCTTTCAATATCCAGCTTTGAAGTTTTTCCTCATTTTCAAAATAAGATTCAAACTTTCCTTTCTTGACTTTATATAAAGGCGGTTGAGCTATGTATATATGCCCCTGCTCTATTAAAGCGCGCATCTGTCTGTAGAAAAAAGTCAAAAGCAAAGTTCTTATATGCTGGCCGTCCACATCAGCATCAGCCATTATTATTATTTTCCCATATCTTAGTTTTTCTATATTGAAACCATCCTCGCCTTCTCCAACTCCAGTCCCTATAGCGGAAATTAATGTCCTTATTTGTTCATTTGAGATTATTTTAACAAGCTGTGATTTTTCCACATTCAATATCTTTCCTCTTAAAGGAAGTATGGCTTGAAAAACCCTGTCTCTACCCTGTTTGGCAGATCCGCCAGCTGAATCGCCTTCCACTATAAACAATTCGCTTTTAGCTGGGTCTTTTTCCTGACAATCTGCAAGCTTTCCCGGTAAACCGCTATCTGTAAGAGAACCCTTTCTTCTGGCAAGTTCTTTGGCCTTCCTTGCCGCTTCTCTCGCCTGAGCCGCTCCTATAGCTTTATTGCAGATAGCTTTAGCCACTGTCGGATTTTCCTCAAAAAAGACATTTAAAGCGTCTCCTGTAATCGATTTTACTATGCCTTCAACTTCTGAATTGCCAAGCTTGGTTTTGGTTTGTCCCTCAAATTGAGGATGAGGTATTTTAACAGAAATAACAGCCGTTAAACCCTCTCTCACATCGTCGCCCGTCACATTGTAATCTTTATCCTTTATCAATTCATATTTTTTTATATAGTCGTTTATAACTCTTGTAAGAGACGATCTAAATCCAGAGACATGGGTTCCGCCTTCTATCGTTTTTATATTGTTTACAAACGAGTAAATATTCTCTGAATAATCGCCATTATACTGTATGGAAACTTCAATAATAGAATCATCCTGATTTTTGGAAATATAAATAGGTTCAGGGAAAAGCACTGTTTTATTCGTGTTTAAAAATTTAACAAATTGCTTTATTCCGCCTTCGAAAAAGAAAGTATGTTTTTTATCGTCTCTTTCGTCTATTATAGTTATTCTGGCGCCTGGATTTAAAAAAGCCAACTCTCTTAATCTATTAGAAAGAACATCGAAAGAAAAAACAGCATCTTTAAAAATTTCTTCATCGGCTTTAAAAGTAACAGTTGTCCCATGTTCATTGCTCTGGCCTATAACCTTAACCTCGTCCCTCGGCTTGCCTCTGTCATAAGCCTGATACCAGACCTTGCCATCTCGCCTTACTTCAACCTCAAGCCACTCAGACAAAGCGTTTACAACCGAAACGCCAACTCCGTGCAAGCCGCCTGAGATTTTATAGCCGCCGCTATCGAATTTACCGCCAGCATGCAAAACAGTCAATACAACTTCCAATGCCGATTTTCCTTTTAACTTTGGATCTTTCACTTCCTTCATTGGATCTACCGGTATGCCTCGGCCATTATCCGAAACGCTGCATATATTATCGTCTTTCAAAACCACATCTATTTTATTGCAACCGCCGGCGAGTATTTCGTCTATTGAATTATCTACTACTTCATAAACAAGATGATGCAGGCCTTGAACGCTTGTAGAACCTATGTACATTGCCGGTCTTCGTCTAACCGCATCAAGACCTTCTAAAACCTGTATTTTTGAAGAATCGTAATTTGTCGCATTTTTATCTGGCATAATAACTCCTTATTTAAAAATATCAGAAATTTCTGACAAAGACTTTTACATCTTTAATCCATTTATTTTTGAAGTATTTATTTATACTCCTTATAATTTCATGTTTTCTAATTCTAACTTCATTGGCCGCGACAGAAGTTCTTGCGTTTATAATAAGAACATTTTTTTCCACAGCGGCAAGGTCGAAATAATTCTTAAAACCAGACATTTCTTTTTCCCATGCATCGTTTAATATGTATAAATTATCCGGTTTAATTCCAAAAAGGAAACTTCTCGAAGAAATAATATCTTTTATATTAGAAATTTTACTTGATCTTTTTCGCATAAACTATTGCCTTAACGGCATAACTATATAAAGAAAATTTTTATCTTCCGGATTTTTTATTACAGACGGCCTATTGGCTCCAGTAAACTCGAATAAAACCTCTTTAGAACCTATATTTTTCAATATATCCAGAATAAATTTAGGATTATAAACGATCTGGAAATCTGTTCCTTTATAGTCTATATCAAATTCGTCTTCGAAATCTATATTCTGAGAAGAGGTGTTTACAAGAAGCAAACCTTTCTTGAAACTATATTTTACGGAAGCGTTTCTTTCATTGGAACAGATAATAGCCCTTTTTGTGGCTGATAAAAGTTTTTCTGTGGGGATATTGACAGAGAAATCTATCTCCTTAGGTATAATCTGTTCATAAGCAGGGAAATTTCCTTCTATAAATTTAGAAATGAAAACTGTTTTTTTATAAATAAAACCGACCTGATTTGTGGACATTCCCACTTTTATATTTTCCTTTTTATCAGAAATATTATTTTTTATAAACTTAGTCAATTCGTTCATTATTTTAGACGGTATTATTACTCTAAATTCTTTCTTTATTTTAAGAATGCTTGAAGCGACAGCCAATCGTCTTCCATCTGTAGCCACTATAGAAAAATTATTTTTCTTATTTTCCCAGAGCAAACCATTTAAGAAATGTCTTTCATCCTCATTGGAAACAGAGAAAATAGTGCTCTCTATCATATTTAACAACTCATGCGCATTTATCTCGAAACAATCTTTTTCTTCTATCTCAGGTATCAATGGATAATCAGATTTTGGCAGGCCTATTATTTTAACCTTAGTTTTACCATTATTTAATATGACTTTTGATTCCTCATCCGCCGCGATTACAACATCTTTGTCATCGAAATTTTGTATTATCTCGCTGAATTTTTTGAGCGGAATAGTTATTGACCCCTGTTCATTGACTTTTGTTTCTATAAAGTGTTTTATTGCTATTTCCAGATCAGTAGATATAAAATTAAGACCGTTCTTTTCGGTTTCTATCAAAAAATTCTGTAAAACTGGCATAGCGCCAGTTTTAGAATTTATAGCAGCTTGTATAATTTGTATTGATTTAGATAAATCTTCCCTTTCTAATACTATTTTCATATTCATCTCCTTAATATAAGATGTCTGTTTATATTGTTGATATTGTTAATTTCGCTGGCATTTATTGTTAACATTTTATTATATTTATCAACATTGTAAACAAAAATAATGTTTTTCAACATTTATTAACCTTTTTTTTCTTTAAGTTTAGTAATTATCTCGTTTATCTGCTTATTAAAAAATGGGTCTTCATTCATTAATTTCATTATTTTATCTCTTGAGTATATAACAGTAGAGTGATCTTTATTAAAATCTTTGCCTATCTCAGGCAAGGATTTATTTGTCAAAGTAGAAGCTAAATACATTGCTATCTGTCTTGCGAAAGCTACTCTTTCGGCTCTCGTTTTCGCGTTGAATTCATGTATTCCTATATTATATTCTTTTGCCACTATTTCTTTTATTTTTTCTATAGATATAAATTGATTGTCTTCCCTGTTTGGATTGACATAATCTTTTATAAGATTTTCTACAGTGTCTATTGATGGGTAAATATTATTATTGGCGCAATAATGCGCTACGGTAGAGATGCATCCTTTTAAACTTCTTATACTATCGGTTACAGAATTGGCTATATATTTTATTACATCGGAAGGAAGATTATAATTGTTAGTTCTATTTTCCATATCCAATATAGCGACTCTTAATTCGTATTCTGGCTGTTTTATATCCGCTATAGTCCCGCCCATAAATCTTGATACCAATCTTTCATTTAACTCAAGATCATTTGGCGCTTTGTCTGATGTTACCACTATCTGTTTTTGGAAGCTAAATAGCGCGTTGAAGGTGTGAAAAAATTCCTGTTCGCTGCTTTCTTTTTTGACTATAAATTGAACATCGTCAAGAAGCAGGCAGTCAAGACTTCTATATTTATTTCTAAAAGCGTCATAGTTTTTTTCTTGCAGAACTCTTATATATTCATCTACAAAAATATCCGCTGAAGCAAATAGAATCTTAGCATTGGGATTATTTTTAAGTATTTCATTGCCTATAGCATGCAGCAAGTGTGTTTTACCCATTCCCGGCTGGCTGTATATGAAAAATGGATTTATATCTTTTCCTGGATTTAAAGCGACTTTTTTTGACATGGTTATAGCGAATCTATTTGATTCGCCTTCTATTATATTTTCAAATAAATATCTTGGTATAAGTCTTGTTTCGAATGTGTTTTTTTTCTCCTTTGGAATTTCTATATGCGCAGGTTCTCTTTTTATTTCATGTTTTATCGATATAGAAAAATCTAAATTGAAATCCATTCCTGTTATTTTTTTCAGGCTTTCGATTATTTTCAAATCATAGCTTTCCTTTTTTATGTTTTCGTAAATTATAGAATTTGGTATTTCGAGTTTTATGGTGTTATTTTCTATTAATAATGGGTTTATCGATTTAATCCATAAATCTGTAGAATCTTTGCCTATACTTTGTTCCATTTCTGTCAAGACTTGATTCCATATTTCTTTTATTTCCATTATTCCCTTCTCCACAACTTACTAACAAATGTTAATAAATTAATTTTTTGCTAAAAAACTCTTATTTTATAAGCATTTTTTATGTTAATAACTTTTTTATAAAAAATTATCAAAAAACGATATTGACAAAAAAAGAACCAGAAAAAGACATACTCAAATTATAATTGAGCAATAAATATTATATCATAATATAAGCTAATTTTTACAATAAAAATTGGAATAATCTTCACTTAAAAAACATTCTAAAATAAACCGCTTATATTTCCATTTTCGTCTATATCTATATTCTCAGCGGCTGGGAATTCCGGCAATCCTGGCATTCTCATTATATCGCCAGTTATAGGTATTATAAATCCCGCTCCTGCCGCTATTTCTATTTCTCTTACGGTTACTATGAAATCTTTTGGTCTTCCCA
>Ga0272448_1005197_pt1 | contig 14474 bp, 10 predicted proteins | sample YNPCB0191_FD_202220 | JGI IMG/M metagenome (GOLD analysis project Ga0272448, IMG submission 202220) | Hot spring sediment microbial communities from Yellowstone National Park, WY, United States - YNP-CB-019-1 | ecosystem: Environmental > Aquatic > Thermal springs > Hot (42-90C) > Sediment...
AAATCACCCTTATCTGCGTAGGCAAGGGCAAGGTTGACCTTTATCTCCTGAAACTCAGGCTGAATGCTTAATGCTCGCTGATAAAGTTCTATTGCCTCATCAAGCCTTCCTTCCTGTCTAAGGATGTTTCCGAGATTATTTAATGCCTCCACATAATTTGGGTCTTCTTCAAGAGCTGTCTCAAGGGCCTTTTTTGCACCTTCAATATTTCCTGCCTTTTTCAAAGCAACAGAAAGGTTATTAAGACACCAGGCATCTTTTCCAAGAAGATCCAGAGACTTCTGGAAGTATTCTATTGCTCTTTCAAGCTCACCTATGTCAGTAAGCACAGTTCCAATAAGCATAAGTATTCTGCCCTTAGGCAGGGTTTGTTTTTCAAGATGATGATTAAGAATCTCAAGAGCTTCTTTCTGTCTGCCTGTGGCTCTAAGGGCTTCTATAGTTTTTATAAGTTCTTCCATAATTCCCCTCAAATGCGAAGCATTTTTCTGAGGCTTAGCCGAAAGTGACAAAAAAAGCCCTCCCAAAGCTGGGAGGGCTTTAGGCTGAAAAAGTATCAGTTACATGATGTAGATGTCTGCATTAGTGAAGCTACCGGTTACAGTAGCAATCGTCTTGATTGTGATTTTTCCTGTGCCAAGTCCTGCCGCCATAGTAGCGTTGTCAATGATTGCTCCGAAGTAGAGTTTTCCTTGAGCTGTTGTCCTTGCAAAAACAAGAGCATTGGCATCGGATTTGTTTACAGCAACTTTTTCAAGTAAGGTATAAAGCTTTGTAAAGTTAGCAACAGAAACAATAGGAACACCCTTTGCACCAAGGTTTTTGGCATTACCAGTTGTTAAGCCTGTTACTTTACCAATCGCAGCTCCTGTTCCTGTAAATATCACTTTGTTTGATATAGTCATAGTACCTTTTACAGCCTTTAGATGTAGCTTTGCAGTCGTACCCATTCCTGCTACAGAAAAAGCCTTCGTATTCAGCAGATAATTTGCTGCCTTGGGAGTAGTATTATTCCAATCAATGTAGAGGTCATCATTAGCAGCCGCAAAGTCAGTTATTTTATCTGCTGTTCTGAAGTCATCAAAGATGACTTTATCATTACCAGCTCCGGTTGTTATTGTATCTGCTCCTGCTCCGCCATAAATTGTATCATTACCTTTTCCACCATTTATTGTATCAGCACCATCTCCACCCTTTATTGTATCAGCACCATCTCCGCCCTTTATCGTATCTGCACCTTGACTACCAGTTATTGTATTATTTCCACCTTTAGCAGTGATGTTGAAACCTTCTGTCTGGTTAGAAAGGTTAAGTTTCTTACCAGAAGCTGTAAGAACAATATTTTCCACATTCTGCAACTGAGAATCCAAAGTGGATGTAAAGGTGACACCAACCTTCAATGTATCTACCCCAGAAGAACCGATAAACTTAAATGGAATATTAGTAGTTTTTGAAACATCAACAGTCACTCCACCTTTGTTTCCGCTGGCATCGTAGACGATTTTTCCTGCATTGTTTGTAAGTTCTATTGAGCCATCTCCAAGAATCTTTACTGTGGCAAGATTTGCTGTAGACGGGCCAACAGTTACTCCCTTATTTGTTCCCACTGCTGTAAGGTCAAGCTCTGTAATTTTTGTTGTATTATCACCTGCTGTAGCTGCAGCACTAAGGTTTAACTGAGCGTTAGAATCAAGGGTTACTGCAATCTTTGAACCTGTATCAGGCTTAAGGGTTATTATTGCTGCTGTTTTGGTATTATTATTCACAAAATCAAGTGACTGGGTTGAAAGATATGTTATCGTTTTAGTTCCTGTTGCGTTCCATCTTTCAACAACGATATTTTTAAGGTCAGTATAAGATGTAGTATCAATACTCGTGGTAGCTCCAATCAGGTCAAGGGTTTCAATACTTTTCATCTGAGGCATTGTACCTTTAAAGCCGTAATACTTGAATGTGTCATTTCCATCTCCACCGTTTATAGAGTCTGCCACTTGTACTGTAGAATTGTCTCCAATAAACACATCATTATAAGCAGTTCCTGTCAAGGTATCAATTTTATCCGTAAAAGTGAAAGTCTGACCTGATACTTCACCCTTTATAGGGTCTCCTGCATCTGCTATGCTTTGTTGTATAAACTGTTTGCATGCTGAGGCATCCTTTACTGTTGCGGGATTATTTGTTACAGTCGCAAGAAAATCCCTTGCTGCCTGTGCATCTGCGCTTCCAGCATAGGTAGCAAGAAGATTTAATGCATCATGCTCAGGGTCAATTACTGTTGTGAAGTTCATGGCTGTCTGAAGCTTGTTTGAAAGTGTGATAGCATCATCTCCAAGTGGTGAGCCTGGCTTTACAATCTCCCAAAGCACTCTTCCTACGGTTGTGTAGCCCTTATTAATTGCATCTGTCCAGTAATTAAGACCACCTGTCTCTGCATTTCTACCAAATGCAGCGTTGTAAATGGCATTGATTACATCTGATGTGCTCTTACCACCGTAAAGTGCCTGAGATTCTGCTGAGTTTGCAAAAGAGTCAATAACTGCATAGAACTTGTTTTTGTCTGAGCCTGCCCAGTCAAGAGCCTTTGCCCAGTAAACAAGTCCTACCGGGTCTGCTGGTCTCTGGTAGTAGGCAATATAAAGCCTCTGCACAGTCTCTAAATAGTCTTGATAAGCCATACTTTTACCTCCTTTTTGTTTTTAGTTTTTAATTTTACGGCTTTTGAACTTATTTGTCAAGTCCTTTTTATAGCCCTGAAAGTTTATTTGCTTTTTCATCTCATCAGGGCTTAAATACATCTATAATTCTTCACCTCCTTTGCAAAAATATTCTGTTTGTCATAGTTTATCATTTCCTTTAAAGGAAATCAATATGTCAAAGAACATTTTTCTTTATAAATTAAACAATTAGTAGAATATTAACAAAAAACAAAGGCTATGTCAAGTATTTTTTGGTTAATTTTAAAAAATTTTTTTAATGGGTATATTTTTTTTGTTTATGTAAGGTATGTAAGGGTTGCCTAAAATTGCCAATAGAAAAAGGAGGTATTGGACTATTTTGTCATCGGAGTCATTATGAGAGTCTTACTCTGTCATTCTGAGGGAGCGTCAGCGACCGAAGAATCCCCTCCGTTCGGTCATTCTGAGCGACCTTTTTTTGTCATTCTGAGGCACGAAGTGCCGAAGAATCCCATCCTTTCTGTCATTCTGAGCGTCAGCGAAGAATCTCATACCTTTTTTTCTGAGAGATTCCTCGGGGGATTTACCCCCTCGGAATGACAAAAAAAGAGAGACCCTTCGGCTTACGCCTCAGGGTGACAAAAAAGAGAGCGCCATTCTGAGTGGCTTTTCTTGTCATTCTGAGCGGAGCGTTAGCGGAGTGAAGAATCTCATCCTTTTTTCTATAATCGGAATGAGTTCCTTCGCTTCGCTCAGGACAGCGTCTGAGCGTCAGCGAAGAATCCCCTCCTTTTATGAGACCCTTCGGCTACGCCTCAGGGTGACAGAGAGGGAGTCATTCTGAGGCACGAAGTGCCGAAGAATCCCCTCAGGAGACCCTTCGGCTACGCCTCAGGGTGACAGAGAGGGAGTCATTCTGAGGCACGAAGTGCCGAAGAATCCCCTCAGGAGACCCTTCGGCTACGCCTCAGGGTGACAAAAAAGAGAGACAGGGTGACAGAGAGGGAGTCATTCTGAGGCACGAAGTGCCGAAGAATCTCATCCTTTTCTTCTGAGAGATTCCTCGGGGGATTTACCCCCTCGGAATGACAAAAAGGGGGTCATTCTGAGCGTCAGCGAAGAATCTCATATCTTTTTTCCTGAAAAATCTTGCAATTAAGGTATGAGGGAGTTATTTTTTAGAAAACTTAAAACAGCCATAACAGATTCATCTATGGATAGCTTGTCTGTCTCAATTACAAGGTCAGGGGATTGAGGCTCTTCATAGGGAGCATCAACTCCTGTAAAATTTTTTATTATTCCAAGTTTTGCCTTCTCATAATGACCCTTAGGGTCTCTTTCTGCACATTTTTCAGGAGGACATTTTACATATATTTCTATGTATTCGCCATCTTCAAGAAGACTCTTTACATATTCTCTGTGCTTTCTCAAAGGGCTTACAAAGGCTGTAAGCACTACCAATCCAGCATCAATGAAAAGTTTTATTACTTCTCCGATTCTTCTTATGTTTTCATCCCTTTCTTTTTCTGTAAAGCCGAGGTCTTTGTTTAAGCCTGTGCGGATGTTGTCTCCATCAAAAACATAGGTTTTAATACCTCTTTTGTAGAGTTCAAGCTCAACTTTATGGGCAATTGTTGATTTTCCTGAAGAAGGCAGTCCTGTGAACCATAAAACAAAGGATTTATGTCCATTAAGTTTTTGTCTGTGTTTTTTTGTTATGTGTCCGTTGTATGGAACTATAAAGTTTTCTTCTGCTTTTTCGCTTTCTTTAAGAGAGAACATAGCAAAATTATATCATATCAGCAGTTCAAAATTCCAAGCTTTATAAGTAGTGGTAACTTTCTTTTCATAAAGGCTGAAACAATCTGCTGTATTTCATCTGTTTTAAGGGTGTTCGCATTCTTTGTGCCTGTAAAGGTTTGAACAGGCTTTTCTATCTTTGATAAAACCTCTGAAAGTTGTTCAACAAGATTTTCATTATTTTTTGTAAGAAGAGATTTTAATACTGCTACTTCTAAGTTTGTAAGCTCAGCTCCTGCACCAAAAGTTATGGGAGATACAAGCACAGAGGATGTAAAACTTTCAAAGGATTCATCAAGAAGTATCTTGTTTATGTCATTGGCTACGGAGTAGCTTCTTTGTTCATAATCCTGCGGGCATTCAAAGGGTTCCTTGTAGGATGCTGTGAAATCTCCGGTTGCAAGTATTCTTGTTATAGCCTTTATAATCTGCTTTGGTGGAAATTCATTTAGATCTTCAATGGTAATGCAGGTTTTTCCCTCTTCAAAGAGTTTGAAAATTTTGTCATAAATACCCCCTTTCAGAGGTATTCTATGTCCACCTATTATGTTTAAAACCCTTCTTACCTCATTTACTGGAACTGAAGGGAATATCTTAATTCTTTCCTTCAAATATGCCAAAGCATCATCAATGCTTTGTAAGGGTTTTTTTGAGAAAAGGTCTCTTCTGTCCATTGTATTACGAATAAAGTCCTTAACTGTCTCTAACATCTCTGTCTCAGCTATTTCAAAAAAGGTTGGAATCTGGCTTGGAGGAACACTTACTTCAATGTCATTAAGGGATGGGTCAACAGCACCTATGTATCTTAATTCATTTTTTGTTATGTCAGCATTCATTTCATAGAAAAACATAGGTCTAAATCCACTTGCAAGGGCATTGTGAATGAAATGGTCTATGAAGTATTCGTCATTTTTTGTCTGGGTAAGATAAAACTGAGCAGCCCTTGCAGCAGGAGGATTTGCCTGAAGATAAAACATTCCCCTCCTTGCAAGAAGTCGCAATAGATAAATGCCTTTTTTGCCTCTTTCTTTTGATGAACTGAATTTTTCTGGTGGAGTAAGCATCTGGATTAGCTTCCATAATGGAGCAATTGCTACACGACCGGGCAGAGCCATGTATTCAACATAAAAAATTCCGTTGTCTTTGAGCCTTGATGAAACAAACTGTAATACCTTCTGTTTAAGAGGCTCTTCAAGCCATGAGTAAGCTCCATTTATTGTGATAAAATCAAATGTCGGAAAGTCCTCAGGTACTATTTCAGCTATTGATGCATGAATGAAATTAACATTAGTGAGGCCTAAAGCCTCAGCTGTTTTTTTTGCCTTTGCAATGTGATTGGGATTGAAATCTATTCCATAAAAAATACTTTCTTTGTTTAATGAAGCTAAGGCATTAACTGTCTTTCCATCTCCACAGCATATATCACAGTAAGTAAAGGGTTTTTCAAAGGCAGGTGGAACATATCCTGCAAGTGCCATTGATATACACATACTGAGAGGTGTCTGTACTGGAACAACTTGAGAGCGAAACTCTATGTCCTGAACATAAAATCCAACATACTCTTCAGCCATAAAATGCCTCCTTTGTTTTATTCAACTGGTATAAATCCTTCATTAAGCACTGAAATAAGGGGAGATAAATATTTTTCATACCTGCGCCATTTTTCCTTTGATTCTTTATATATTTCTTTTCTTACCTGCTGGATGCTTGCTGTTTTAACAGGTCTTTGGGTCTCATAAAACTTCATTACTTCATCTTCCCACGGAAGTCCGATGTGGTTCAGAAGCTCTTTTATCAATCTTTCAGGTTCTTCAACAAGCTCCTCATATACTACTTCAAAAATCTTACCTTCAGGTAAAACTTCATGCCAGTGTTGCATTATTCTCTCATGGTCATTTAGCATATGTCCTATGTCTTTTAGGTCATTGGCAAATCCCATAAGACCACGCATTGCAGCAAAGTTTTGATAGTAGTTTGATATAGCCACATCTCTTGGGTCTCTTTTAAGATGAATTATTGCTGCATTGGGGAAAATAAGATATATGAGTCCGATGTGGTCAAAGTTGTGGGGAAGTTTGTCTGTTACATAAGGAGCATCTTTGTTATAAATATTGAGTTTTTCAAGATAATATTCTCCCGCACTCTTTAGGTGACGCTCATCCATGTAGTTTATTCCTTCAGGATAGGGATATCCTCCATTTGTTTGCGGGAAAAGGGCTGTTATTCTGTTTATCCAGGATAGTTCTCCTGCTCCATAAACCATTGAGTGACTTGATATTATCTGTTCTACAAGTGTTGTGCCACTTCTGGGCATTCCGGTGATAAATATTGGTCTTCTTGAGGGATGTCCCTTACCTTCAAGCCTTTTTATTGTTTCTTTGTTAAAGTTAGCCATTATTCTTTGAACAAGTCTTCTGTGTTCTTTCCAGTCATATCTGACTATTGTTTTGGTCAGTTCATTAGCCTTGATTATTGTTTCAAAGGAGTTTTCATAATCTTTTCTTTTTTCATAAACTTCTGCAAGAGTAAAGGCAGAAGAAATTCTCTGTTCAACCGGTAATGCCACATTATCCATTATTGCTTTAAGTTGCTCAATTTCTTCCTGCTCTGCATCATACTCAGAGTATTTGACTGATTGCACTCTTAATGATGAGGAGAGAGTTTCTATTGCTTCAATATGAGCATTTGCTTCTTCCTTTCTTCCTAAGGTCATAAGTATATGGGCAAGCTGACTTCTTGCTTCCACATGACCGGGAAGATGCTCCACCACTTCTTCAAGAATACTGACTGCTTCATCTGCTCTGTTTTTTTCCATAAGTAATTTTGCTTTCAGTATTTTCCATGTTGGCTCATGCTTGAGTTCTTCAGGGAATTTTTCAAGGTCTTCTTCAGCAGCATCAAGAAAACCACATTCAATTCTTGCCTGATTTAAAAGAAACCTAAGCTCTGTGGATTCTGGTTCCTTTTCAACCCATTCTTTTAGTTTTGTGCCAACAAGATGGTATCTCTGAGCTTTAAGGGCTATTTTTACAAAAGCAAACCTTACATCCTCATCATCTTCAAATTTGTCTAATGCACCTGAAATAAGAGAGACAGCTTCATCTTCTCTCCCTGTATTAATAAGAATTGTGGAAAGGGTTATGTAATTGACTTTGTTTTCCGGGTCTTTTCTTATTTTTTCATAGAAATCCTCAATTAGTTCATCAGCTTTATCCATTGAAAGCATTATGTTTGCCTTCATGGCATGAAGCTCTTGCCTGTCAGGATTTGAAGAGATGGCTCTGTTAAGTATCTCAATTGCTTCATCAAATCTTCCCTGCTTTGCCCTTAAAGAGGCAAGATTGGCAATAAGTTCTACCCTTTCTGGTTCAACATCTAAGGCTTTGCTTAGATGTTTTTCTGCTTCATCATATCGGGCATTTGCTATATAGATTGCTGAAATTCTTGCATTTGCAATAAAGCAATCGGGGTTAATTGCAAGAGCTTTTTTAAGATAATCCTCTGCTTTATCTGAACCTGTCATAAATAAAAGAAGTCCGTAATCAGAGAGAGCTTCCTCATCTTTTAGTTCCTCTGGATTTATTGTAGGAAGAATATCAACTGCCTTTGCGAGGTTGTTAGCAAAACATTGAATTATGGCATATATTATTTTTAATTCTGAACTTTCTGAAAATTCAATCCCGGGATTTGAAGAGATTATTTCAAGAGCTTCTTTTATCTTGTTTGTTCTTTGAAGCTGTCTTAGAGTCTGTATCAACTCGCTTTCCTGCATAGATGCCTCCAAATTTTTAATTGATTATTATAAATTAATTTTCTCAATTTAAACAATAACTATGAAAGCCCCGAAATTGCCGATAGAAAAAGGATGAGATTCTTCCCCTTCGCTTCCCCTTCGCATAAGCTCAGGGCTTTGGCTCAGGGTCAGAATGACCCCTTTATATGTCACCCTGAGGCTTTAGCCGAAGGGTCTCCTGAGGGGATTCTTCGGCACTTCGTGCCTCAGAATGACAAGAAAAGGAGGCTCAGAATGAAAAAAAACATGCTCAGAATGACCCCTTTATATGTCACCCTGAGGCTTTAGCCGAAGGGTCTCCTGAGGGGATTCTTCGGCACTTCGTGCCTCAGAATGACAAAAAAGAAGTGGCAGACGCTGTCCTGAGCGAAGCGAAGGAACTCATTCCGATTATAGAAAAAAAGAAGATTCTTCGCTATCGCTCAGAATGACGAGAAAAGGAGGCTTAGAATTACAGATAGAAGACGCTAAGAATGACTCCTTTATTTTTTCACCCTGAGTCCTTTTCTGTCACCCTGAGGGCTTTAGCCCGAAGGGTCTCCTTCTTTTTTGTCATTCCGAGGGGGTAAATCCCCCGAGGAATCTCTCAGAAAAAAAGGAGGAGATTCTTCGCTGACGCTCAGAATGACAAAGAAAGGATGGGATTCTTCACTCCGCTGACGCTCCGTTCAGAATGACAAGAAAGCCACACAGAATGACACCTTTTTCTGTCACCCTGAGGGCTTTAGCCCGAAGGGTCTCCCCCTTTCCGTCATTCCGAGGGGCTTAATGCCCCGAGGAATCTCTCAGAAGAAAAGGAGGGGATTCTTCGGCACTTCGTGCCTCAGAATGACAAGAAATAACTGAGGGGATTCTTCGGTCGCTAACGCGCCCTCAGAATGAAAAATTATGGACAACAGTATGTTTATAAACTGATAGGCTATAAAAGGCAGTGGCTCCCTTTTTTTACAGAATTATAGAATAATCAGAAAATACTATTTCCTCAACTCCTACAACTTTTACTGCAAAATTTTCTCCAGTGACAATATGATACCAGTCTATATCGTTAATTGAGGCAGAATTTTTTGGTACATTAATATAAACTTTATCGTAACCATAACCTCCATACACTGTATCAAATCCTCTTGAAATATAGATTTTGTCATTTCCAGCACCTGTTTCAATAATGTTGTTGTAAACATTATCATATACGATGTCATCACCAGAACCTGTTTTTACATTTTCTATTACTGTCCCTTTAACAATTGATAAATTATCCTTTCCTGTATAAAGATTGCCTTTTGCTTCTAAATAATTAACATTTTTAGAAACATAATCCATTGCAGACTGGGGATTAACTCCCTGATTTATAAGCTTACTGCTCCAATAATTTATATAATCCTGTGGTGAAATATAATCAATTGTTGATGTTGTTCCATCTGTTAGATTAATTATGCAACTTCCTGTAGCATTTGAAAAATCAATTGTATCAATACCTCCAGCATCCCATATGCTTAGATAAAAGGGACTATCAGCAGTTGTAACAGGATTGTAAACATTATCTTCTTTGTTAGTTTCAAGATTTGCACCATACTTTGCCTGAAGGGCTTGAATATCAAAGAGACTCAAGGAGTTGGGTGTAGCAAAATTATTGAAAAAACAGTGCATATAGGTACCATCAAAGGAAAATTCCGGATAATAAATTCTTCCTTCTGTGTATGCCATTACAGTGTATGGAGTGGAATCAATATTTTCTGGAAGAATGTATGAACCCTCAAAAGGGTGTTTTAAACCTAAGGCATGTCCTATTTCATGATAAATTGTAACAACACCCCAACCTGAATAAGTAGAGTCAGTATTATAAAAATATTTATCCCTCATATTTTGTAAAGAGTTGTCAAGATGAATATAAACAGGAGGTAGGAATAATCCATTGCTAAAAATGTATTTGGTTATACCTGAAAAGCCGTAAGCTCCTAAATCAGCTGAGCCAAATTGAATATCCCCTCCCGATGGTACTTCTACAAACTTTAGATTAATATAATGGGAGATTTTATTGAATGCTTCCCTTACAAGATTTTTCTCAAAGCTGTCAAGGGGCATCCATCCACTATAACCAATTTTAGGGTCTGACTGAAGAAAACTGTAAGTTATTGTTTTTTTATTCCAACTTATTTCTTCATCAAGGGCTTTTACTGTAGAAGAAGATAAATCCGATATTGTTGTAACTCCTGAATTCACATTACTTTTTGCTTCTGCGGACTTAAGTACAGCATCTTGTTGAGGATTGCTACTTTTAAGAATAGGGTCACTGCTGTCTGCAATTCCTGACAATACAATATATGCTTTTGCATCCTCAATAGTTGCAACAGTTCCTGAGTCATAGGTAACATCTTTTAAAAATTCTCTTGCCTTTTCTGCATCTGATGCACCTGCATAAGTAACCTGTAAGTTTTGATTATCAAGTTCAGGGTCAATTACCTTTGTGAAGTTATTAGCAGATGTAATTTTATTTAATAAAACTAATTCGTCATTACCTCTTGCACCGTTTACAATCTCCCATACAATGCTTCCAAGAGTTGCCCATCCATTGTTGTAAACATTTGTCCAATACTGAACCCCTTCTGGCTCAGGTGTTCTTCCAAAGGCTGATTGATAAACTGCATTAATTACAGCTGTAATATTACCGCCATAAAGAGACTGTGCCTCTGGGGAATTTACAAAACCTTTTAAAGCTGCCTGAATACCCTGAGTATCAACTACCTGTGCCCAGTATAAAAGTCCTCCGGGGTCTGCGGGTCTTTGATAGTAAGCTACATAAAGTTTCTGGACCGTGTTAATATAATCCGTGTCTGTCATAATTTTACTTTAAATTTTTTTAACAGATAAATAATTAAAATGTCAATGCTTTTTCATTTCACCTAAAATTGCCAATAGAAAAAGGAGGTTTTGGACTATTTTGTCATCGGTGTCATTCCTTCCCTGCCCCTTTTCTTGTCATTCTGAGCGTCTTTTTTTGTCATTCTGAGGCACGAAGTGCCGAAGAATCCCCTCCTTTCTGTCATTCTGAGCGTCAGCGAAGAATCTCATCAGTTCTTTCTTGTCATTCTGAGGGCGCGTTAGCGACCGAAGAATCCCCTCAGGAGACCCTTCGGGCTAAAGCCCTCAGGGTGACAAAAAAGGTGTCATTCTGAGCTTCTTTTTTGTCATTCTGAGCTTCTTTTTTGTCATTCTGACCCTGAGCCGAAGCCCTGAGCTTATGCGAAGGGGAAGCGAAGGGGAAGAATCTCATCCTTTCACCTAATAAGTTTTTAATTAGAGAGTTCCTTCGCTTTGCTCAGGACGACGCCTCGGGGGATTTACCCCCTCGGAATGACAAAAAAGGAGGAGACCCTTCGGCTTCGCCTCAGGGGGACATATAAAAAAACGCCTCAGGGTGACATGTAAATGGGTCATAATGACAAAATATCTAACTTCATGGTTTTATGATAAATTTCTTTTTGTCTAAGTACACGGTGAAATAATCGGGTTTGCCGTTGAATTCTTCATAGGAGCTTTCTCCTTTGTAAGCCAAAATCTTGAAGTCTTTGAATTCTCCAACAGGAATTAGTTTGTCTTCTTCGTAAAACTTTAAATCTCCATAGGGATAGGGAAATTCATAGTAAAAAAGTTTTTGTTCCTTATATTTATATATATACGCAGATTTTACAACCCCCTGATAGTAATCGCCAGCAGAGGTTGTCATGTAAAGATTTCCTTTTTCAAGGTATATTTCCTGTGCTGAAAAAACCTTTCTCTGCATGTTCCAGAATAAATCCGCCTCTGTTTTTAATTTTTCAGAAGAGAAGAGCAAATTCAATGAGTTTTGTATGTTTGAATAAAATACTGTTGAAAGAAGTGTGAAAACAAGAGCAATGACCGTAAGGACTATTAAAACTTCTATTAATGTAAATCCCTTTTTTTTCACTTTATCTCGTATCTATAAATAACTGCCTCGCCATAGGTATACTGTTTTTCTGTGATTTCAGGATAACCGGGGACCTCTCTTACCGTTAAATTTAATCCTTCAAAATTCTCAATTTTAACTTTACTGTCAAGTTCAACAGTATCAGTAAAAATTTTTTCAGAAATTTCAATGTCTTGCTTTGCTTTATAAAGCAAATCCAATAAAACTCCAAAGGCAATGGCAATTATGACAGTGGCAATCACAACTTCAATTAGGGTAAATCCTTTATTTCCAGACATCCAAATCATCCTCTGTGTCTTCTTTTCCGTCAGCTCCCAGAGACCTTAATTCAAAGGGTCTGTTTATTCCCGGAGAGAGATAAACAAAGTCTCTGCCCCATGCATCCTGTGGAAGTTTGTCAAGATAGGGTCTCCACCTTGAAGGAAGAGGCGGCGTGTTTGGCTTTTCAACAAGTGCCTTAAGACCTTGTTCTGTTGTAGGGTAGGTGCCATTGTCAAGTTTGTATTGTTCAAGGGCATCCTTTATTGCACGCATCTGTATTTTTGTTGCTTCTACTTTTGCCTCATCAAGTCTTCCTGTTATTCGTGGAACAACCAATGCTGCAATCAATCCAAGTATGATTATGACAACCAATACTTCAATTAAAGTAAAACCTCTTTGATTCATAAGCTCCCCCCTTTACTTTTTTATTCCAGTAGAAATTTCAGTTATTGGTAAAATAACGCTTAAAACTAAAAAGGCTACAATTATTCCTATTATTAGTATTGAAAGAGGCTCAATGAGCCTAAGCCAGAAATTAATTAATCTCAATGCCTGTCTTGTGTAGATATCACTAAGAAGTATTAAAACTTTTTCCACCTCCCCAGATTTTTGTCCTGTATAAAGAAGACTTATATAATCCTCTGGGAAAACAAGAGTTTCCGAGAATGCCTTGCTTAATGAAGTTCCCTTAGCTACTTCTGCTGGAATTTTTTCCATCTTTTTTCTTAGATAGCTGTTACTTATACTTCCTATGGATAAAGCTACTGCCCTTACAATAGGAATACCAGATTTAATGGACATTCCTAAAACCTGACTGAATCTTGAAAGATTAAAATAATAAATTACCCTGCCAATTAATGGGATTTTAAGAGTAAAATGGGACAATGCCTCTTTCTTGAAAATTCTTTTTCTTAAGAGAATAAACATTATAAATAAAGGAAGAAGATAAAAGACATACTCTAAAAGTTTAGCAATTCCAAGCATTATTTTAGTCAGCAGGGGAAGCCCTTTGCCAAGACCTGCTAAAACCTTTGCTATCTTTGGCATAATGAATTTAACTACTGCTACAACTGATATAAAGCTCAAAAGTATTACAAAGGCTGGATATGTAAGGGATGAAAAAATTTTATTTTTGAGTTCTGATGTTTTGCTTAAAAAATCTGAAGAAATTTTCATTATGGTCTCCAGATTTTCTCCCCTGTAAGCAGTTTTGAGCATTTCAATAAAGAATTCAGGAAATATTTCTGCCTTTTTAAAGGCATCGGAAAGAGTCTGTCCTTCTTCAATTCTTTTTTTTATGGATAAAATAGCTTCTGATAGTCTGTTTTTCCCAAGCTGTCTGCTTAAACTTTCAAGGGACTGAGTTAGTGTCAGCCCTGATGTGAGCATTAAATGAAGCTGAAGAAGCAAAAAAGATATTTCTTCCTCTGATGGTTTTCTCTGAAACATGATTTTAATTTTAACACTTTTTAGATTTAGCTAATTACATTTTCTTTCATTTCTCAAGGTGAAAATCTTCCTTTATTCTTTTAATTTCTTGAAAAATTTTTCTACCTGTCATATCTCTAAAGATTTCTTCTCGCTCTTTTACATAGTCTCCTTCTCCATTTTCATAAAACAATATAAATTTGATAGCTCCAGAATAACCAAGCTCTCTTACCAAAGCATCCCAGCCTTTTCTATGTATTTCTGCTAATGTCATAGACATTTTTATATCACCTCCTCCAGAACAAACTCTAAAATATTTAAAACTTTAACATTTATAGCTTTTTCATTATTAGGGACGATTATAAACACATGTATCAAGATAAATTTTCATTTTAATTTATAATAAGGTTTTTTAATGGCTTTTGCAAATCTCTCAATCTACCTAAGATTGCCGATAAGGAAGAGCTGTCCTGAGCCCATCCCGTCATTCTGAGGGGCTAAACGCCCCAAAGTGCTGTCCTGAGCGAAGCGAAGGGATGACTCCTTTTTTTGTCATTCTGAGGGGGTAAAT
>Ga0272448_1005199_pt1 | contig 14473 bp, 15 predicted proteins | sample YNPCB0191_FD_202220 | JGI IMG/M metagenome (GOLD analysis project Ga0272448, IMG submission 202220) | Hot spring sediment microbial communities from Yellowstone National Park, WY, United States - YNP-CB-019-1 | ecosystem: Environmental > Aquatic > Thermal springs > Hot (42-90C) > Sediment...
AAATTCCACAGGTCAGGGAATGCACCCTCACAGCAAGGGCAGAGCCGTATACCGTTGAGTCAGGAAGGAACTTTACAATTTATGCTGATGCCCTATTCAACTCCCCACCCTCAAAGGTCTTCATAACACTGGAAGGGGAAGGCATATCAAAGACGGTTGAGGGTACCTCTGCCCAGTGGGTACTGACAGCACCACAAAAACCACTTTATGCCCTGAACTCGGTACCGTATACCATCACGGTAAAGGACCCTGCAGGGTTGATTTATGCACAAACCACAGTGACCGTTGATGTCTTCAACTTCCCACCAAGGATTTACCTTAATGACCCGAAAGAAGGCAGCATCCTGAATGGTACCACAATCTTTGACTTGCAGGTAGAGGATGATTCAGGGGTCACTGATGTGCAATACAAAATCGATGATGGGCAATGGCAGAACCTCACAGAACCTTACGATTTTGAGTTGGATACCGCAAAACTACTGGATGGGCGGCATATTCTGTATGTCAGGGCAGTGGATGGTGCGGGATTCGTTCAGACAGCACAGTTCTACTTCTACTCACAGAACGGGCAGTTGCTATGGCAATGGCAATCTGCATTGCAGCAGATACTGGGCATTGCTGCAAACATATCATTCCCCGTATTCATTGGGTTCGGGGTTGTAATGATAGTGCTCGGGTACGTCTTGGCAAAAATCAGAGCCAAAAAACCACAGCCTCCAATAGTGGTACAGATTGAAAATACAGGCAAGAATAAGAAAGAGGGGGGAACCAAAAAGTGACCCCCGACTTCATTTTTCGAGTAATAATTTTCCTTGCGGTCAGTTTGACCATAATCACATTTTACAAAGATGTTTCAAAGGAGGGGTGAGTTGAATGCCCTGCCATAGAAGGAAGAGAAGGAAGCGCTAAGACAGGATTCCCAACATTGGTTGGGAAAAGAAAAGAAAAAAGAAAAAGAATTACTTGGTAGTGACCCATTCAGAGGGTACTTTGTAAAATGGTATTGATGGTTCTGATGTACTGAAAGATTCCACATGCCCCAGAAAGACAATTTCTGGGGCGAACGGATTGACGTCGCGAAGAATAACGTCGACCTCACCAAATACCTCATAAGCATCGAACCAACTAATCTCAAAGAATGGGGTTCCAAAGCGGAATGAAAAGCGACGCCCTTCAAAAGCAATGTAGAGTTCCGTCTTGGTTGCTCTTATTTTGTACTGACCACATCCAGATGCAGTAGTGTAAATGATTGTATCGTTATCAATGCGTACCGACGGCAAAGGCTCCTCCAAAAGTTCAGGAGCCTTTGCTACTTTACTGAGCCATCGCTTTACTATCCCCCAATACCCTTGAGGGATAATAACCGAAATTTCAGTTTGCATCCTCATCCCCCTTGGATATGATTAGTTTATCCCCCTCGATTCTGACCATTACCGTATCCCCCAACTCGAAGGGGAAAGTTGAGTCCTCGACAACGGTTTTTGGCAAACGAATAACAAACGAATATGCACCAAGTTTGTAGATTTTCCCAATACCTTCCTTCATATTTTTCAGTCCTCCTCCTTGAGAGTTTTTAATGTAAGACAATTGAGTGGGTCTGGGCATTCCAAGATGTGTTCAAGGGCGACGTATCTGAACATGAGACTCCAATCTTTTTCGCTTTTTGGATGGTTTACGAACCATTTTTTAGCACCATCATAGTATGGGGAAGGGCATTGAATAGTCACATAACTACCACTTATTGTAGGACGATTTGTTGGGTATATGCCTCGTTTTTCAAGTTCTTTTAATGTTTTTTCCTTTTCCTTGGCAATCCATTTGAAACATTCCAATTTTTCCATGATGGTCTTCTTCTTCGGATATTTTTGTGTTAATTCCATTTTTCTCACCTGATTATACCATTAGTATAACTAATATATATACTTTTTTGTTTTATTATCACGGTTTTTGTTTCCCATTCTATTACAGATTGGGAAATAATGGTATGAAAAAGTATATATATACTTTATACTAATCGTATAATCAGGTGTGTGTCCTATGGAAGTTGCAAAGGAAGGGTCTGGGGTCAGTTCCCCCAATTCCAGACTCGAGATTTTTAAGGGGGAAAAACCACCAAAGGAAATAGTCTATTCCCTGAACGAATTCTTGGAATATGCCCACCCCAACGCAAGGAAACACTATGAGATAATCAGGGAGCCCTACGATGCAGGAGGGCTCACGGGGTACAAAGTCTACTTTATCCTGACTACAAGAAGCAAAGAGGGTCATATCCTGAAATATGAGGAACTACGCATTTTGGACCCGTTCAATACAGAGGTCACGAAAGGAACCGTCTTTGATGCCATGAAGATGCGGTATAATAACATTGTTCAGGAATGGACTCAAAAAGCCAAGGAACTTGGTGCAACGGCAGGACGGTGGGCATGATGGAATCCTGTGAGGACTGCATCCACTACAATTCCTCTGATTCATTCTGCAACCTTCTTTGCATCGGGATAAAAGACCCCTCGGGGGTCTGTGAAAATTTCAAAGAACCACTACTATGAGGGGAATGATAAATGATAAATAATTATAATACCTCTATTTCCAGTGCATCCACTGGACCACGAGGATATAATATACCCGAAAAAAAGTTTCTATATATAGATGATATATATATATATCATCAAATTGATGATATATATAGAAACTCACAAAATAGGGTATATATACACTCGTACGTTCCACTGGAAATAAAGGTGTGGATAGAGAATCTTGCCAAGGCTAACAATACGACAGTTTCCCAACTCATTTTTTCAATTCTACATTCAATCAAAGTCGCCTTAGAGCGCTCCCCCCAGCAACCACAACAACCCACCTCTTTAGTTTCAGAACTGAAAAATCAAAAGTACAGGGAAGACTTCAAGTCTATCATTGAATCTCTTATAAATACTCTAATCAAAATCAGGGATGGGTCCTGCAACAGGTTATGGCTCAAGGAATGGTTCAGTACTTGGCAAAAGCGTCTTATCACAGCAGTCGAAAAACTCCCACTCAACGAAAAGGAAGAGTCTTTAGTAAAAGTGATGGTGGAAGTTGCCAATGCTGCCAAAGACCTGAACCCAGAATCCCCCGAGGCGTATCATGCTGCCAAGACCCTTTTAGGGAAAATCAGGGGGGTCCTCAATGAGTGAGGTTCAAGACGCCTTAAAACCACTGCATTCAGACCCTGCCTACTGGTGTCCTCACTGTGAGGTTCTGTACATCACGAAGAAACAAGTATACCAATGCCCAAGATGCCATTCCACTGATGGAAAATCATATGGAGGCAAGAAACTATGACTTATCTGACTGACGAGTTACGTGGGATAGATTCTGCCATAAGTGAACTCAAAAAGACCGTTGAATCCTTGAATAAATCCTTGGCAGAGGTCAAGGCAGAAATAGACTTGATGAGAAAGGCAATGTTGACAAAGAAGGCATCAGAGAAACAAAAGAAACTCATTGCCGATATCTGTAAAACCCTGAACATTCCCCTCCCACCAAGGTTTTACAGTGACCTATCATCAATGGAAGCGTCGCAATTCATCAGTGAAAAACTTCCGTTTTTCTATGCCGCCAAGAGGTCGGAAGAGGGTCATAAGCCATGACTGTAGACCTCAAACAAAAATTCCAAAATCAATGGGAACATGCCAACAAAAGGGAACAAATCGCAAGGCTCTGGTTGCAACTCTTTGGCATCGAGGCAGAACCTTGTGGATTCGGTACCCTCTACCCTGACCCTCTTGAGGGGTACCATCGCAACCCGATGGAAAAATTCGACTTCTACGTTCCTGAACTCAAACTGTATTTCGAGGTCACGGGTACTTACTGGAAAAAACACGAGTCTGCAAGGAGGTTCAAAAAACCCCTCCTTCCCATCTTGAAAGCAAAAGTGGATGCTGCCTTTTACTACGGTCTTTCAAAAAGGGTCTGGTTCATTGCAGTCTGTGACTGCCAAGGGGAAGTTCGGTTATTCCCCTGTGACAGAGCACCTCAGTACCCTCTTGGGCATTATGCCAAGGGGGAAGGGGAATACTACATGATTCCTTGGGATGACTGGTTGACTCCCTTGCAGGCAATGAACCGAATCCTTGGCAGGGTCTGGGAGGGATATTGAACCGAGGGGGATTCCAATGTCTAAAATCACTACAAAGAAACTTTGCATTGATTTGTGCTCAGGTCTTGGTGGATTTTCTCAAGCCTTTATTGACTCCCCTGATTGGGAAGTCATTAGAATCGACATAAACCCGAAGTTCAGACCCACCATTGTAGCGGATGTGAGATACCTACCCTTGAGGGAAGACCTACATCCAGAACTCATTGTTGCTTCCCCACCATGTGAACACTTCTCACTTGCAAACCAACGGTTCCCCCGAAAAGGCGTAAAACATGCCTTGGAAATAGTTGGTGCTTGCCTCGAAGCCATCGTTACCCTCAAACCAAAGTACTGGCTCTTGGAAAATCCAAAAGGGCGACTAAGATGGATAATCGGGAAGCCTCATCAAACTGTGCATCTTTGCAATTATGGTACACCGTACCGCAAACCAACAGATTTGTGGGGGAACATCACCTTGCCGATGGTTGAACGGGTTGGGGTTCCCCGAGTAAAACTTGCGGATTTTTACCACGACCCAGCAAAAAGGGCATTCCTCCCCCGTAAATTCTCTGAAGCCGTGAAACAGGCGGTGACCAGACAATGACTCTAATAGTTCGCATCCCCTCCGACCCCATAATCAGAACCCTTTGGGAACTTAACCAACTTTACCGTCCTGAATGGGCTCCCAAGGTTCTGCAGTGGTTTAAAAATAACGGAATAGAGTTGAGGTGGGGGTAAGTTAAGTGGTTAACAACGTGCAAAAGAGGGTAGATTCTTTTGTGCAAAAACCCATCAACAGAAGCACAACTCATATTCGCATTAAGAAGTCCACGAAATTCAAGTTGGACAGGTTGATGCGAAAATACCACTGCAAGACCTATAGTCAGATGATAGAGAAATTGATAGGTGGGTTAAATGAGGAAGAGCCTTAAAATCTGCAGGGTTGCTTTGGGTCTGTCCATTGCCTTCCTTGGGTATTCTCTTTTCGGGGAATCCATCTTTTCCTTCCTTGCCGATTCTATTGCCTCTCAATTGATGGGTGTCACGTTTATCCCCTATGCCTATATTTCTCTGTTGATTTACACTTTGCCTTTAGGTCTTTTTACCGTACTGGTCACGCCTTTAGTCTACGCTGCCATGTGCTGGGTAGTTGGGCATATTATCACACTAAAGGTGAAGTCACAATGGAAGATGACTTAAAATCCTTACTAATCAAATTGGCGGAAGGGTTAGGGTTCGAGATACGGGATGAGCAAATAGTAGATGCAAGGAAACTTAAGCGACTCCCCGACCCACTGACCCCGCAAGAGATGAGGCAGAGAACTACCTTGGCAGTCACACGGTACACCCTGACGCAACTACGAGCGGAATGCCCTCCCGTCATGACTATGGACGCCTTCCTTCAACAATTATTGTTTTTATATCGAATAGTGAAAAATAGGGGGGTCTTTTTAGACTTTGAAAAGTAGAAATAACCCATTCATATGCTTTGGGCAGTACTCTGTCAATTCGATGGAATGCTATTTCTGTCGCATTAAGGAAAAATGCATGGAACTAACTTTTGATGGGGAACTCACAGAACTCGAACTTGAAGGGTCCTAACCCTTCCCTTCTTTCCCCTTCTCTTTTTTTGAGAAAAAAAGGAAAAAGGAAAAAAAGAAAAAAATGGGAATTTAGGAAGGCATCAGATTCCTATCGCTTTTCTGCCACCCCGCCACAGGATTGCAATCACTACCACGATTATCGCAGGTATGACCAAGAAGTACAGTGTTGCGATGAGGGGATTCCCCCCAACAAAGGCAGTGACCGATTCAACCCCTGTAGTGATGATTTTTGAAAATCCTGTAAAGAGCGACCTGAACGGGTCAGCAATAGCGTTGATTATGTTGCTAAAGGACTGCCCTAATGTGTTTATCACGTTCATAAAGGCATTTTTTATTGCTTCCACGATTCCCCCAAAAAGCGATGTTATCTGGTTCCACGCCCACCCAAATGCGCCTTGTAATTGTTGCCAAGCCCACTGAGCACCCGAATTAAACCAGTTCTGAACGTCTTGAACTGGGTTCTGCTGAACCGCTACGGCAGTCAACGCAACAAAGAGGGGGAGGATGTCCATCTAAATCCCTCCCCTTATTCCCTTCTTCTCTTTGGAACAAAGTAGGCAAAGACTATCAATATTGCGACGGCGACTATTATAGTCAGTATTACCTCAGATGTAGTAATGGCAGCAACAGCAGCACCAAGGGCTGAAGTTACACCCGCGACTGCCCTCTTCAATGCTACCACGAACGAGATAAGACCTGCAGCAACCAGACCCGTGAGGGATTGATACCCTCCGCCCATAGTGAATTCTGTGCTGATTGCCTGTTCCTCTGCCTTTATTGCATCGGTTGCAGTTCCGTTCACATCCACGAAAATGATTTTGAGGTACACCTTGGCAGCAGTGCTTAACACTTCTTTGACGTCCTCATAGGTCACGGCAAATGACATCGCACCGACTTCCGACTGTGAACCCAAGTACAAGTTATTAGTTCCATCGGTTAGATAGAACTTTATTTTGTCGAAATTGGCAGCACTCAATTTTGCGGTATCCACGTTAATCTGCCTTATCCCCGAGTCTTTGAACTCGTTGTAGTCGAACGTATACTGGATATCTATCTCACTCGCGACAGCAGCAGGCGTAAAGTACAGGTACCCAGACTTCTTATAAACATTTACAAGGGTCACTGACCCCCCCGTCGCGTTCTTTGCGGTGAGAGCACTATAATCTGCTGTCGTATAGACCGCAGCACCGAGGAATGCGTAGGAACCAGCAAAAAAGATAATGACCAGCACACCTATGGCAGCAAGTGCACCTGTAGCCCAATACTTCTTCTTTGGCATTTTTTTATCCATCCCCCTGACCCCTTTTAGGGTCAACTTTAATTAGTTTAAATGAGAATATCAAAAAATCCACTGCATAACATAGGTTATACACATGACCGTATCATTAAAAAAGGCATCAAGCCAATGATTAAATTGGGAATGCCAAATGGTACCAATTGGTTTGACCTTGCCGTTCCTCCCCCCAGAGGCGAATACCCTCTTGGCATGGATTAGCATTTTGTTAATTATCATTGCCATCATAGGGTTTTTGAGCAAGTTGGGGGGAGCGGTGTATACCTTAGGTAAATGGTTTTTGTTGAGCCTTCTCATCTTGGTAATGGTCTGGGGTCTTTACAATACCATAGGCAGCAGGTTGGGGTTATGGCAACCCTTGAGTTTAGACCAGTGGTTAAAGCCCATAACTGAACCACTGGATGCTGCCGTGAATTGGCTTTGGCAAAAAATAACTGCATTATTTGGGGGAATACCAAAGTGATTTTCTTCAAGAGGAAGGGAAGGCGGGGGAGGAAACACATAGTCAGAGACCCAAAGACGGGGAAGTTCTTGCCTAACCCACCTGAAATTTACACAAAAGCCAAGGTGGACCCAAAAGCCAAGGCAAAGGTAGAAACAAAGGCAAAGGAAAGAGAAGACCTTGAACCTGCCAAGAGGCATCACTTCCCCATTAAACTACCATTCAGGTTAAGGAAGATGCAAGAGGATAACAAAGAATCCCCTGCCAAAAAGGCAGTAAAAGAAGCATCCATCCCATTGGAAAAAGTGAGGGGAATAATATGGTATTCAGAAGGGGAGCCTTTGTAATCGTAATGGTAATTATCCCGTTATTACTATTTCTGACCCTGACCCCTGCAGTCAAAAGTGCTACTGACTATGGTGCAGAACTACAAATTACCTTTGTTGATGAGGGTACCAATTGGGTAGTCTTGGCTCGGCAAGGTCAGCAAGTGACCCAGACCTTTACGGTCACGGTATTCTGCCAAGTTCCTGCAACTATGCGGTTGAACGTATACATTGGTGGGGAACTGGAATTCTCAACGAGGCAAGACATTCAATTTAAATTCGTAAAGGAAATTAAAACCACTAAAACGGCAGACGTCAGGGTAATATGCCAACTGGAATATGGTGAAGTCTTAAAAGAACTAACTTGGGAAGGTACTTGCGTAGCAAAGCCAGCACCCATTCCCAAAGGCGTGAGCGACTACTTTACACCCTCACAGGTAAAATCAATGATTGAAAACCTCAACATGGAATGGGTATTCAAGGCATTACTCTTTGGTGCAATTGGTGCAGGGGTCGCAATTATTACCCGCTACGTCTTTATGCTCCTGCAACCTTGGACTGGGTTGCACTTGAGTTTTATTGTTGTTCTGATTTTTGGGTACTATTTCGTTGATAAGGTCAACTGGATTTACTACTTCATAATTTCCTTAGTCATCGATTTTCTGACGTATTACTTCATAAAGTCAGCAGATGTAATAAACGTCCTCGAGCCCGAAGTAGGGGAACAAAATATCAACTTGGTGGGTCTTCCTGTGTATAATAACCATCTCGGTACTTGCGTAGCATTGCAGAATTCCATGGAGGCAATAAGAAGGGTCTTCTTTGGGAACCACGTAGTGTTGAAACTGAACGGTCCTCTAAAATCCAGTTGGACCCTGAACCATTCCAGCAATGTGACCATTGCCAATTCTGCAAAGTTGGAAGAACTGCAAGAGGAGGCAGCGGAGTCTGCAGGTCAGGTGATGCCCAAGCCTGTCAAAAGAAAAGGATGGAAGCGGTTCTTTACGGTTGACTTGGCAGCATCCCACCAGTACCCAAGTTGGGAATTGGTGCACAAAGCAAACGTTCACGAATCGATGAGCAAGAAGATAGAGGAATTGACAAGAGAGAATTCAATGTTGAAGGCTCTAATGGAAGCAAATTCCGTTAAAAAGGCTCAAGAGATTGCGACCGACTTCGTGACGAAACTGTACCAAGTGGTATTCGAGAAGAAGGAAGAGCAAAAGCAAGAAAAGAAGGAAGAGGAGGGCGGGGAAGGTGGGGGATAAAATCAGAATTCCGACTGAAGTAGACCTGTCGCTGTTGGCAACCCTTGCAGAGGATTTAGGGCAGTCGATGCCAAGGACAAAGTTCATTACAGCACCAGAGATTAACCAGTTGGCATTGCAGTCGGTCTTTTTGAAGGTACAGAACCATCCCTTTGTGCAGTGGGTCTTAACCGAGGGGTTCTTTTTATACACAAATAAGGCAATACATGGAATCGATGACATCCTGAGGGGCGCATTTATGGCAAAAGTGGTACAAGAGGCAGCAGCAAAAGAGAAGGAATTGCTGCAGGAGGGCAAAAAATGAGGGAAGTCATCCCCCTTATCCCTTTAACCCCTGACTCCCCTTTAGTGGAAATACCTTTTCTTCCCAGAGAAAAGGGTCCTGCCTTACCTGTGAGGACTCACGAATTTCTGGGAAGGATATTCCCCCCAAAAGAGGATGTGCTAATTCAGAGAAAAGATGGAAGGTGCAATTGGACAGCGGTGCAAATAGTGCAATATGGGAAGCAAGGCAGTGGTAAGAGTGAATTTGCACACTGGATATATTCCCAAGCCATAGAAAAATATGGAAAGGATAACGTAGAAGGATGGATATCCAGAGGGGATTTAAAGGCTCTTTTAGAACTGCCATTCCAAAAACCTGTAATTATTCTGTGCAATGATGATGCTACTTTAGAGAAGTTGGACTCTGAAACTGTCCAAGTCCTGACCCGCATCAGGCATGTATGCCAAGAGAGGACAGGGATGGATACGGGGTTAGTTATAGTGATAGTAGGGCTGCACAGGTTCCACGCCTCTAACCCACTCATGAGGACGAATATGGACGTTATAGTGGTTAGGACCCCACCTGCCAATTTGTACGACAGGGATGTGATTAGGCAGTACGTGGGTCCTTCGGGTCTTGCTGCCCTCGAGGAAATAGAAGCGTTAAGAAGGTATTCAAGGGAAGCCTACGGCATGGCAGTCTATGCCAATCCGTATTCGATGCTCAAGGGGATAGTGGTCAGTGGGCTGAGTAATGAACGGTTAAAAGATGTGACTTCAAAGACAGACCAAGGTGGGGCTGAAAATGAGCCAACTAACTCTTGGGAAGTGGTAAATATGAGAAGTTGGGATGACAGAGAGTTCCTCTACGAGATATTGCATGAGTTGAAGGATGTATCTGTACAGAATAGAGCAGTATTTTCTGAGTATTTGGAAGGGGTCAGCAGTGAGGAATTGGCAATGAAACACAAAGTTTCAAGGCGTAGAATACACTACATAATAAAAGACGTGAGGGAAAAAGCACAGGGGTATGCTGCCGAGGAGGCATATGCGAAAAGGCATCCCTCTTGGGAGCACCACGGCGGGAACTCCCCGATGCCTGACTTCATAGACCACGAGAACAAAATAGTGGTATCCTTCAAGGCATATGCTGACCCAGACATTACTCCCACCACAAAGTGGATTGCCAAGAGGGTGGGGGAGCAAGAGAAGCGGTATGCCCTCGAGAAGGGATACGCCCTGCAGATGCACGTATACGAAATTACTAAGCGGTTTTTCATAGTGATGGAACTTGCTCCCCCCAAAACCATGCTTCCCGACCCCGTTTTTCCCCACACCGACCATCCCGAGGGTGCAAAAAAGGGCAGGGATGATGAGGATAAGGATGAGGATGAGGATAAGGATAAGGATAATGCAGAAAAGGATGAGGATGAGGGTGGGGGAAAATGGCGGGGTCGGGATGGAGGGTGATATCACAAATGAGTGAAAAACATGTTTTTGGGCTCTTTGTGACCTTGATTTTGCTACTGCAAATTGCAACACTCACAGCAGCAGAGCAAAAAACCTATGATTCTGTGACCTTTGGGCATCATGGCATCATATTCACGTTGAGCCCTGTAGGTATCACAGCAGTGTACGAGGATGAGGCTCTCACACTACAATTTTCGACTGACAAAAAAGTACTGAATAATGCGGCGATAGTAACAACAGAGCAAGGGTACACAATCGACTATGGAACAATTCAGGTAAAAGTCACAGTTCCCCCGAATCAACCCAAAGTCAAACTGACTTTTATGGGGAACGACCCTGACGCAACCAAGTTCAAGGTCACGATAATCGGGGAAGACGTAAAGACCAAGCAACAAAAAACTCTAACGCAAGACGGTGATAAGGTAAAACTGTCGAAAATAAACTTCGACTGGTCAGACGCCTCGAAATTTAAGCCCAAGTATTCAAGTGGTACCCTTACCTTTGACATAATGGGCGATTTTGAAATAGACCCGACGATAGGCGTAGACCAAGGGTCCTATACCATCCTCAAAATCATTTATTATAACGACTTCAGCAACAATGGGCAGACAGCATCTTATGGTGGGTACCACACAAGTGGAACTTGGACAGGTACTATAAACAGCATAGATTCGGGGTACAGTTATTACATCCAGACAGGTTATTGGGACTCCCCCACAGGTACCGTAACTACTGATGGGGTGTGGAAAGCACAAGTGGGGGCAGCAGGGGAAGGTGGAAGTTATACAAGTTATGCAACTGCAAGTTCTGAAAAGGTGTACAACATCACAGGGATTCAGACCCTTCAGTTCTACTATGAAGTTCATGCTGACTACTATGACTCGGGGGGAACACAGGGGTATGCTACCGTATCCGTATATGATATGTCTGGGAACTGTGTATGGAGCCAAACTTACCGCTCAAGCGATACGTATAAAAGTGGTACCTATTCAGGTACCGTGACTTTGAACAACATAAACCTGTGGAAAATCACGCTTTACGCTACAGAAAATGCAGGAAGCACGCAAGGGCATGCGTGGGCATTGATTGACAATATAATCATGATAAACGGAACCGAAACCGTTTATTACTATGCGAATAGCACGGGGGCATATTACAATGCGACCACTTCAAACCCTCTTGGCAATGCCTATCTTTTTGTTCCCAAGGGAACCACTATAACATCGGTCCTAACCAATTACACTTATATCGCATTCCCCAACGCCCTTCAGGGATGGCAGTACAGAAAAGCCCACACAATCACGGGCTCAACGGCAGGAGCAGTGACAGACTACCAAGTCAGGATAACGGTGTGGAACACCACGGGAACGGATTCGGGTGAGAACGTTTATCTTGGCTCGAATGTCAGGTCAGACTTCGGGGATGTTAGATTCACTGATGCGAATGGCAATTTGTTATCATATTGGATTGAATCGATAGGTTCACAGAAGGCAGTGTTCTGGGTAAAAGTTCCGTCAATCCCAGCAAGCCCAAGCACGGCGACAATTTATATTTACTATGGGAACCCATCGGCAACGAGCCAAAGCAATGGGGAAAACACATTCTTACTATTTGATGATTTTTCAGGGTCTTCTCTGAACACGACGAAATGGACAGTGGTGCAGAACCAAGGTACCATCACGGTGACGAATGGGTATTTAGACCTGTACAGACCTGCCCAAGGTAAAATCCAGCAGATACAATCTACCCAGACATTCAACGGGTCTATCGCGATAGAATATAGAGCCAAAATCCTGCAGTCAAACTTTTACTACGCATCTTGGTATTATGGCACCAGTTCATCAGCATCATCAATTGGGTATTCTCTATATACGGCATATGAATCAGCACTCTACACTGGTGCAAGTTATAATCCACCGAGGTGTGGGCAAGACCCATCGACAGACGGCGACGTAATTACAAACCCCCCTGTCAACGTGTGGTTCAAGGAAAGGTTCATAGTTCCAAGCGGGGGGTATCTGTCGCGGGTCCTGAATGAGCAAACGACAGAAACATCCACGAGATACACAGGGGTGTCAAGTGGTTATGTGGGGATGTATGCCCAATCACCATATTCATATGCAATGGAACACCAAATTGACTGGATTTTTGTTCGTAATTACGTCAGCCCAGAGCCGACCCATGGGTCTTGGGGAACGGAAGAAACAGCAGTATTGTATGCACAGAGCACTAACTTTGCAGCCCTCTCATTCAACTCTACCCACAACATAATCAGGACCCCTAACCTAACCAACTGCACGACAGTGGTCAGTGCTTTAATCAAGTGGTCTTCCCCCAATGCTGTGTACGACCTGCAGGTGAGCCCCACCCTCATGATTCCCTCTGCTACGATTAATGCTAAAGCCTTGCTCAAGGACCCCTATGGCAATCCTCTGAACACTCAAGCGACAATATACCTGTTGAATGCCCAAGGGCAGATTATAAATCAAACCTCAGGAACAACCACGAATGGATGGTTAAACGTCACGTTCTCGGCTCCTGCAACCAACGGGTACTACTATATCCAAGCAATCAGCAATGACCCCAATTATAAAGGGGTCTTGAGCACGCAAATTCAAGTTAGTGACGGGTTCTACATAACCGAGATAAGCGAATACCCAAGTGTATACTATAAGCAACCCAACACCCTACTGTCCATCACTGTCCAACTCAAATATTTGGCAAATAATGCCCCCGTTCCTAATGCGACCGTTAAACTACTACAGGGAAGTACTGAATTATACGCGACCTCATCGGATTCCCAAGGTTATGCGACCGTGAGGGCGTATACCCCTGAGAATGATTTTACATGGGTAATTTATGCCAACACTTCACAATCCGAAAATTCCATAACCTTGAACTATGAAGTCAATTCCATTACCACAAACATCACATTGGGCGGGGATAGGCAGAACTTGGAAATTCATTACAGTACCACGGTGTTCAAGGGTCTTCTCACAAAACACTACATCGCATTTTATGCTACGGAAGACGGTGATGGAAGCGTGAGAGCATGGATAAATGCTGAATCAAACAACGTGAAAATCCCCAACGTCCTAATTCAGGACAGTTCACTGACGGAAGGGGATGACTTGATAGCAACACTGACCATCGAGAACTATAACCCGAACATGATTTACAATGCAGAGTTCAGGATATACGTTAAGACGGTATTCAACCAAGACGTGATGACTCTTACTTTTGCTGCAGGAACGATAAAACCAGCAGAAACAAAAGTGGTACAGTGCACCACAAAATTGACAGGGGTAGCGTCCTTTGGGAACCCACCGTTGATTTTCTCGTATTCGTTCACATCAGACTTTGTGAATTTCACAGGTCAGGGGGGAATCTTCCCTGTCTTGGTCACAACCGACCACGTCAGGGTAAAAAGTGCTGTACTGTCTGATGCCCTCTGGGATTCTGAAGGAACCTTCCTGTGGACATTAGATAATAGCAGCACGCGGGTTTATGCGGTCACTATGGACGCCCTGTCACTGACCCACACAGCATCGGTTGATGTGGAAATTCCACAGGTCAGGGAATGCACCCTCACAGCAAGGGCAGAGCCGTATACCGTTGAGTCAGGAAGGAACTTTACAATTTATGCTGATGCCCTATTCAACTCCCCACCCTCAAAGGTCTTCATAAC
>Ga0272448_1005201_pt1 | contig 14467 bp, 12 predicted proteins | sample YNPCB0191_FD_202220 | JGI IMG/M metagenome (GOLD analysis project Ga0272448, IMG submission 202220) | Hot spring sediment microbial communities from Yellowstone National Park, WY, United States - YNP-CB-019-1 | ecosystem: Environmental > Aquatic > Thermal springs > Hot (42-90C) > Sediment...
TGATACAAACGGGGCACATGCCTTATCTTGAGCCATCAAATCCACAAGAATGTAAAGACTTCGTGAAAGTTGCTTTTGAGCTATCGTCAAAGTTCAAGATACCCGTATTTATAAGAACAACAACGCGTGTCAATCACGTGAGAGGAATTGTTGAATTGGGAAAAATGGTAAGAGCAAAAACGCGTGGTTTCTTCAAAAAAGGAAAGGAATTTCGTACAATGCCTCCACAAATCATTGGTGTCCATAGGGAACAACATCAGAAACTCGATGAACTCAAACGATACAGTGATCGTTCTAATTTGCACAAGATCATTAACAAAAACATCAAGTCTAATGTTGCAATCATCACATCAGGAGTCTCTTATAACTATCTTCTAGAAATAATGGAAGAACACGAATTGAAGATTCCAATGTTAAAAGTAAGTATGTGGCCATATCCAGAAAATGTAATAGCTGAATTCATCCGAGAAAGGACAGATGTTCTTGTTGTTGAAGAACTTGAGCCAACGCTTGAAAATGAAGTTAAAAGGATAGCACAGGAAAATGGGATAGCAGTTAAAATTCATGGAAAGGATTTACTTCCAGCATGGGGCGAACTTCGCATCGAACCTATCACAACAGCGCTTTCGAAATTAATTAACATCAATGACTTTAATGTTAGCAACGTTAGGCAGCCTAATACTGAAAAAGCGTTCAAGGTTCCAGACCGAGAGGCGATTCTCTGTCCAGGGTGTCCACACCGAGCAAGCTTCTGGGCAGTAAAGGAAGCACTGAGGTCGCTAGGCAAAGACATCAATAACTGTGTCTTTGGCGGCGATATCGGGTGTTATATTCTTGGAATATTCGAACCAATAAAGATGCAGGATTTTGTAGTATCGATGGGAGCTGGAACTGGAATCGCACATGGTATTTCAAAAGTGAGCGATCAGAATGTGGTTTCATTCATGGGTGATAGTACATTTTTCCACGCAGGGATGCCCGAGATTGTGAACATGGTCTACAATAAGGCAAACGCGACAGTAGTCGTTCTTGATAATAGAGTAACTGCTATGACTGGACACCAACCACACCCAGGATCTGGTTATACAGCAATGGGGGAAGAATCGAAGAAAATATCAATCGCTGACATTGCAAAAGCATGTGGGGCAAATGTAACTGTTGTTAATCCTTTCAGCATGCATTCAACGATCGAATCGATTAAGAGAGCAATAGCTGAAAAAGGAGTCAATGTCATTGTTTCAGATCAGGAATGTAGATTAATGTTCATGCGTAGAGCAAGAAAACAAAATATTAAGGTTCCTGTTTTTCAAATAAATCAAGAAAAATGTAAACAATGTAATAAATGTATAGAATATGGATGTCCTGCGATTCATTTTGAATTTGAAAATGAAAAAGGTAAGGAGAGTAAAAAGAGGAAGAGATATTACATCGATGAAAGTTTCTGTTGGGGTTGCACAGTCTGCGCACAGATATGTCCTTACAAAGCGATTGAAGTGGTGAAAGAAAAAAATAATAAGAAAAATGACTGAACAAGACAGAATCACGAATCACGATTAACAATTAGCAGCTAAAATAGTAAGTGGTTATATGAAAATGCCAATACACCAAGACATTACAGACGTTACAAATATCATTATTTCAGGTATCGGTGGTCAGGGAGTACTTACTTTAGCAGGTCTAATCGCTGAAGCTGCAGCCATGGAAGGGTATGATGTTACGACAGCCGAAGTTCATGGCTTGTCGATGAGATTTGGACATTTAGATGTTCATGTGAGAATAGGTAAAAAGGTATACTCACCACTCATAGCTGATGGTAGTGCGCATTTGATAATCGGTTTGGAAATGATAGAAACATTAAGAGTTAATCGTTATATTGGTGAGAGTAGCGTTATAGTTTTTGATACATTGAAATCTGTTCCTATAAAGATGCATCTTCATAATGAGACATATCCTAAAACAGCAGAAATTGTGAAAGAACTGAAGAATCTCTCAAATTATGTATTTCCAATAGAAGCATCCGAAATCGTAAAAAAAGAAGTCGGTTCGCCGTTATATGCAAATATATACTTGCTGGGCTATTGTGTTGGATCTAACTTAATAAAACTCAGAATGAGCTCAATACTTAAGCAATTGGAAAATCTACCGAATTCTAAAATTAACAAATATATATTTCGTTTAGGAGTCAATCACGCTAGGTCATCATCTAAATTTAGAAAAAGTACAAAAGTACGGGTATAAGAAAACGATAGATGTCTTTCAGATCCTGCATCACATCGCTAATCTATAGAATCTAATCTATGTACACCACTATGTACACCAATATCTCGACCTACATCTCTGACATTCTGATATAATAGATATGACAGGTATCTCTTTTACACAGTTTACATCACGTCTTTTAAATACGACTTCAAAATCATAAATCACTAATTTTATAAAGATGAATATTAAACTATATAATGTTGATTTTAATTGAGGATAGAAGGATGAAGATAAAAGGACGATAGTATGAATAATAAATATAATTATAACTGCACAACATGTGGTGGAAATAAAAAATACAATAGAAAATGCAATAGACACAGAAATGGAACTGCATTATTTCAAGTTTTATCATTGACTGTTATCTTCCTTTTATTCATAGTCCAATCAATTTTTGCATGGTGGACAGAGTCTATCGATGTTCAAGTAGTCGACAGATTCGGAAGGGGTATAGAAGGAGCTGATGTAAGCATCGTATATCAATCTTCAGCATGTTCGAAACATGATGTAATATCAAAAAAGACAAACATCACAGGGATGGCTCACTTTGAGTTTATGAACACTGTGCTTGAGGAAGGAACAGTGGGAGGCGGGTGTGTAGAGAGGTTCTATACAATAACTGGGAACTACGCCGGTCTTTCAAATTCTACGATCGGTACAGTTGGCTCACGTAGTAAATATACTGTTATCCTCCAGGCTGTAAAATATAGCGTAAGGGTTGTGGATGCTGACAACGCCTCATTGCTCCATGCATTTGCCATTATTGGTGGGAACAAATACTTTTCAGATTCTGCAGGGGTAATCAATCTATACCTACCAATAGGTCGTTCAACAAACGTTGAAATAGGTTTTGGCAACATCTCAAAAGTACAAAAGGTCACAATAGGTTCTGACACCTATGAAACAATACAACTTCCAGTGTATGATTTGTCATTAAGATTATTTGATGAAAGTGGCAAAAGGATAAATGGAACAGTAAAAATAGGAGATCTTGTTGCAACGGTTACACAAAGCGAAGCTGCAACGTTTGAGAATTTCCCATACTCCTCAGCTACTTTAGTAGTAGCTGTTGATGGCAAAGAGAGAAATATCAGTATTAACATTAGTTCTGGGACGTTGGACCTCTATATCGATCTTTCACCACCTATAATAAGAGATATTACTGCAACTTCTATAGCTAAAGGTAATGTAAAAATTACAGCCACGATAGCTGATGAGGGGGGTCATGCATCTGGCCTCATTGGCAATCCAGTTTTGAAGTATATGTTCGAAAATGGAACATTATGGAATGAGGTTAAGATGTATCCTACTTCTCCGACTTCATTTGAAGGGACAATACCCGCAATGGAAAAAAGTTTCAGCTACATGATCATAGCGGAAGATAAATATGGAAATGAAAATATATACTTAGCTAACTTTACGTTTGGAAAAAAAGAAGAGGGGCCAACCGGAGGTGAAATAAAGATAGAAGCACCTTCTATTGAGATCACACATATAATAGCGATTGTGATATTTGTTTTCGTGGTTTTCTTAATATACAGTAAAATAAAAGAATCGATTTGATGCGCATATGATATTCTATAGTACAATATTTTTTTTACTAGCGACGTTCAGGCCAGAAAGCTATCACTTTACTTTCCTTAGAAAGCAATTCTTTGGAAAGCAAACTTTGTTTTTTAAGGATGAGGATTGAGCATACATTTGATTCATCAATACAATACCAACACAGTTATTACCACCAACGGTACGAAAATAGTATAAAAATAAGTGCGGGGAGTGGGATTTTCAAGCTTTCAAGCTTCTTGTTTTTATCTTTCTATTTTCCAGAAAGCTCTTTGAACCCACGCAGCCACTACTGGCACAGGATATCCTCCCATGCTTCGCAAAGCACAGAAAGTCTCAAACCTGTGCAGGTCTTAAGTCCTGCGCAATTGACCAGACTCTGCCATCCCCGCATGTATCTCTAATTTCTTCAATTTCAATTATGCTGTTATTTTGCTGATATGCTATTACTGATATGCTATTAGATAATTATTAGATATGATAGATTTATGATAGATTTCTAGGATAGACAGAAAATTTATCACCGATATGTTTGAGTGTATTCTTCCAATTTTTTATATTTTTCACCAACGGTTTTAGCGTTTTTAAATATTTCTTTGAGCATTACCTCTATTTTCATACCTTCTTCGATAAGCTTTTCAACAGAAACAGGGATGTTTTCTAATTTAGTAAAAGTCTTAAGCACCGCGGCCGCCGATAATAGATCGACAGTCAACGGTCTTGAGGGTGTAAGTAAAGATATTACTGGAAAATTTTTCACATATCCTAATGAAAGTAACACACCTGTAACTCCAGTTGTGATGCCTTCTTTTATGACTGTTATACCCTCCCTTTCGATAATTTTTTTTGTCTCTGGGGTTGTGGCAGTTGCAAATACACGATCAATATCCTCTTCAGGTACCTTCATATCGATTCCACCAAGCGTATATAATACTCTGGCATTTTTTTCAGCAGCCCACTCAATAATATCAGAACACACCTCATTGACAGCGCGAAGTGGAATTGCGAATTCAGAAAGTATGACAATCAAGTTGTATTTTTCTGATTTGTATATCCTGACAGGAGGAAGCGGAATCCCATCATGAATTGTCACAAGCGGTGGGAATCTATCTGAAACAATGTAACCACAAAGATCCATCTTTAACTCTCGTACTAAATACATCATCGATGCGGTACCAATCATACCTATCCCTGGGAAGCCTTCCACGATGACTGGTCTCTTTATATTGATTTTTTGTGTTTCAATAATCTTCACAGCGCCAGTTTTGTATCCTTTTAAGCCCATAATCTCACCCGCATATCTTCATTGTATTCGTATACAATTTATCTTCATTTAATCTGTACGTTTCTAGTATTATTTAGTATTTATTTTGAGTATTAATTTTATTTAGTATTAATTTTGGTATTAATAAATACAATAAACGTATTAAGAACTATTTCGATATAATTATAAATCCAGTTCTGGCTTTGTTTTTCAAACTTTCAAATAATAAATCTAAATAGTCTAGCACTGCAATCCAATAAAATCCTTTGCACTTTTGCCTTTAGGGAAGGCAGTTCCAGATGGGGTCTGAACAGGAAGCCCGATTTCTTGCGCTATTCTGACCATTTCTCTAAAGTCGATCTGTCGATCTGTGTAGAGTAGTGGATATTCTCCCATAGGTGTCTTTATTCGTTTTATTTCAAATATTATTCGTTGTCGCATTCCACTCCGCATAACCGGAATTTCGATTCTTCCTTTCTGGATGATATCCTTGATTGTTTGGATTGGATCCATAAAATGATATCATATGAAAGAATTTAAATAGTGTCGGAGAAGCATATTTGTTGATTAAATGGGACCTTATTATAAAACAAAGGAAGAGATAGTAAGGAAAAAAATACAGAACCAAGGAAATAAGAAAGGAAATAAGAAAAGAAATAAAGAAGGAGATAAAAGAAAAGGAGTCGATGCGTCGTATAGCGTATCGCATATGAAATCTCAGCAAAATAACAGTGTAGAACCTGACGACCTAGGCAGCGCTTCATCAGCAGTGTTTATATGTAAACGGTGTGGTAGATGTTGTTCACACAACGCCACATTAGCTCTTTTTGAGTGGGAGGCAGATAGACTTAAAAAATATGCAAAAAAATACGACGCGGTAATAAAACCAGCAATTATCGCGAAGGTGAGGAATGTAAAGATCATACTTCAATGGGGTCTTGAAAGCAAGAATGGAAAGTGTCCTTTCCTTTCATCCAAAGGCTGCATGATATATAAAGATCGACCACTGGTATGCAGAGCGTTTCCATTGATAACGTCTGGATTTTATGGCTATGAAAAGATGATCAGTAACGAATGTCCTAACATCATAATTCCCTCGTGGGTGAAAAAGAAAGGAGAAGTAACCAAACTTGAGATACACAATGAGATTTCAACCACTTATAAAGAAATGTTTATCGCAGTGCAGAAACTCGATGCTGGGCGCGTATGGATCAGCGATTTGTCACGTTATGTTGTACGGCAACTTGGGTCGCGTTTGGATGAATTTTCAGGTAGAGAAATAGGACTGCTTCAACTATGTCTCGAGAGCGGCCTTTACGATGAAAAATTTATGAAAAAAGAAATAGCATTCTTTTCAGCGTAACAATTTACGACTCTGTGCAATTAGCATTTAATAAATCAATGTCAGCAACTCAGCAATGAATATTTTTTCACCTTTCATTTTTTGATTTTCTATCTTTGTCTATCTTTGTTTTGATTTTCTATCTTTGTTTATATCTTTTGATTATACTGTTTGTTCCATTCTATCGTCTTTTTTAACCCTTCTTTTAATATGACAAGAGGTTCGAATCCAAGGACATTTTTTGCTTTGTTTATATTCAGATAAATATGTCGCACCTCTCCGGGTATTGCTGCTTGATAATTAACGACAGCCTTTGTTGATAGTGCATCCTCAAGGCCCTTGACAATATCATTCACAGATGTCTGAATGCCCGAACCGATGTTGAATACTCCATTCACATTCTTTTCGAGAGCGAGCATATTCGCTCTTGCAATGTCTGCCACATAAACAAAATCTCGTGTCTGATTTCCATCGCCATAGACCACTATTGGTTTATTTGCCGTCAGCCGATTAGTAAATATCGCCACAACTCCAGCTTCTCCTGCAGGATCTTGTCTTGGGCCATACACATTGCCGTATCTCAATATTGTATATTTCAGACCATAGACAGAATGGTATACATCAATATATTTTTCTACGGAATACTTCGATGCGCCATATGGACTTAATGGTGAGACAGGATGATTTTCATCGACAGGTAGATAGTTTGGCTCTCCATATACTGCTCCACCCGATGAAGCGTAAATAATCTTTTTCACATCATATCTTCTGCAGCATTCAAGAATATTGATGGAACCTATTACATTCGTCATCGCATCAAAAACCGGATCGCGAATAGAACTTCTGACATTTATCTGTGCCGCATGATGTATAACGACTTCAGGTCTCTCTTCATTGAATATTTCATTTAAAGTTTCACTACGAATATCTACATTATAAAATACAATCTCATCAATAACATCTCTGATGTTATCCTTTTTTCCAGTACTTAGATTATCGATGACAACTGCTTCAAAGTCATTTGCAACAGCACTGTTTACAATGTGCGAACCTATAAATCCAGCACCTCCGGTTATAAGTACTCTCATAAATAACCCCCATTAAACATCTATTCCCATTATTAATCGGAGTGATGAGCCGATAATAAATGCGATTATAGCCACTCCTATACTAAAGAGGAGGATCCTTCCAAATTGTATTTTGAACTCTCTTCCCAATATAATAGATGTATAATAAGAAATTGTAGCTATAATCACAATTTCTACAGCAAACATCAGTATGAGTGCATTATAACTGTTATTCATAAAAAAGAAAGGAGCAGCAAGTAAAAATACAACTGTAATGTACGAAATGCCCGTGTACAATGCAGCTTTTTTTGCATCTTTACGTATCTCATGAATTGCCTGCATGTAAGAAGAAGCAGCCATAGAGAGGGCTGCAGCAATGCCTGCTACTAACCCCGAGATGGCAACTAAAATGTTATTATGCAGAGTAAATGATAAACCAAAAAATATACCAGTCAATTCTATCAATGCGTCATTAAGTCCTAAGATGATACTACTGATGAATTTTATTCGTTCCTCTTTTATACAGCTGCTGAATGCTTTCTCATGATGATTTTCATCGTCGATGATCCACTCCAATCTTCTCTTATTTGTCTTATTCCATCCTCCAGTTTCCTTTTTCATAAAATTAGTGTATTCCTCAATAGCCCCTCCTTCACCACTTTCAAGAAATTTTATTATAAACACAAGCCCAAATATTATACGTACAATTTTAACTAATAAAATTTTAAGCGGATTTACTGAGAATGACTTTTTAGATGAGAATTTGCTCCAAAATCTATAATGTTCTAACTCTTTTTTTGAAAGCGTCTTCAACAAATTTTTTACTTTTACATTACTCTCGATCTTAGCCAACTCTCTGTATATTGTATATGCTTCATATTCCTCTTCAGCAAATCTATCGAATTCATTAGGTTTCATCTCAATCCCAAATTAGGAGAAAATACGAGAATACAAGAGCGGGCTCGGAGGGATTTGAACCCTCGACTTCTTCACCTTCTTACAGATGAAAAACGTCTGAAAGAAACTGGTTAAAAGCCAGGCACTCTAGGCCAAGCTGAGTTACGAGCCCATACGATTGTATTGATTTATTATATCGATTCGTTAACTTTAAATTTGTCATCAATAACAATTAATTATAGACAATAACAATTATTTATAGATTAACTTTTATATACATTATAATTTAAAGTAAGATTTAAAATGAGATATGTTTGAGAGATATCAAAGGGAGAATTAATAATTTCATTTAATCATCGATCTTTTTAGTCATATGCTTATAGCTAGTTGTTCTTCATAGTTATTCATTACGGGTGCTGCAATGCCTTCTATTGATACAAGTGCTATCACGGAAAAGTTCGAAGAATTCTTTAGCTTCGAGCCTGAAATCAAAAAGGAATTTGCAAAACTGAAGGCCGAGTGGCCTGAGAAGAGGAGCTTCTATTTTTCATTTAAAAAACTTGAGGAATTCGATCCGGATCTTGCGGATGAATTGATCGAAAAACCAGATCTCGTACTTGCTGCAGCGCGTGAAGCGCTTGTGAATATGGCAGGTGCTGATCTTTCTAAGAAGGGCTTCGATCCACATGTTCGTGTTGAAGATGTTCCGGATAACAACCTCCTCATACAGGACATCGGAGCAGCACATATAAACAAGCTTGTATCATTTCAAGGCGCTATAACAAAACGTGCGGAAGTACGGCCGCGTGTGAAGATCGCATTATACCGCTGCGCGAGATGTGACAACATCTACAAGATTCCCATTGAAAAGGGTACTTTTATACCAGAGGTGTGCGAGCAATGTCATAAGCGTGCCCTCGAACTCGACGAGGAGCAGTCGTATTTTGTAAATATTCAACGTTCTGAAGTTCAGGAGCTTCTCGAGCGTGTACGCGGTGGGACGCCAGCAGCGCACATAGAGCTGTTGATAGAAGATGATCTTGTCAATACAATCATACCTGGTGACGCCGTGACTGTTGTTGGTATCGTACGAATACGCCAACTTCCGAAGTTAAAGGGACAAAGCAAACAAGGATTGATATTCTCGAAATACATAGACGTCATCAATGTCAAGAGCGTTCAGCGCGAATTCGAAGAAGTAGAAATATCAAAGGAGGATGAGAAAGCCATCCTCAATTTCGCCAAGCGAAAGGATGCATTCGAACAGATTGTGAAATCGATATCGCCATCAGTATATGGTTATCGTGAAGTGAAAGAGGCGCTCGCGCTTCAACTTTTCGGTGGGACTCCTGATAAATCATTGCCAGAAGGTGGGAGGATACGTAGCGACATACATATTCTGCTGATAGGAGATCCAGGAGTTGCGAAAACGCGTATGATACAAAATATGGCAGAACTAGCTCCGAAGAGTATATATGTCAGCGGTAAAACAGTCACATCTGTCGGTCTCACAGCATCTGCTGAAAGGGATGAACTTGGTGAAGGATGGACTCTTAAAGCTGGTGCACTTGTATTGGCTTCGGGAGGTCTCGGTTGTATTGATGAGTTTGGGCAAATAGAAAAAGAGGAAGCAGCGGCTCTTCTCGAAGTGATGGAATCGCAGACAGTGAGTATAGCAAAGGCAGGTATAGTTGCAAAATTCAAAGCCAGAACAGCGATCTTAGCTGCAGCGAATCCTCGCTTCGGTAGATTCGATCCTAATCAGCTGCCTGTAGAACAATTTGATATCAGCCCAGCACTCCTCTCACGTTTTGATCTCATCTTTCCGATAAAAGACGTTCTCGATGAGGAAAAGGATAGGAAGCTAGCACAACATATGCTTACATCACATAGAGATGCTTCTTTGAAACGCACACCAGAGACCGAGGAATACAAAACGCTCGATTCAGACTTCATAAGAAAATATGTAGCATACGCGCGAAAGCATATAAGACCAGTCCTTTCCCAAGAGGCTGCTAAGAAAATTGAAGACTATTATACAGAGCTAAGAAAGCTCGGCGAATCGCAGAAGTCGATTGCGATCACCCCGCGTCAAATAGAGGGCCTCATTCGTTTGAGCGAAGCGAGCGCGAAGGCGCGCCTCTCACAGGTTGTTGAGATCGAAGATGCGGAACGTGCGATAGCGCTTACAGAATATGTTCTCAGACAAACAGCATTCGATCGTTCGACTGGAAGGATCGATATAGATATCATCACATCGGGTCAGCCACGCTCGAAAGCTGAGCAGTATTATGATATCATAGGAATCATACGCGACTTCATGAAAAAGACAGACAATGTAACGCGTGAAGAGGTTGTTGCAGAGGCAAAAAGAATAGGTATCGATGAACATACCTCAAGAAGATTCATTGACGAAATGCTAAGGAAAGGAGAGCTCTTCGAGCCAAAACCAGGATATCTACGGCTTGTGCAGAGACAGGATTGATACAGAATTGATGAGACAGAAATATGGACGGAAGTATGAGAGCATGGAGCATAGGAAGTACAATTATAAATCAGCAGATCAACAACAAGTCAGCGCGATGTGATGGAATGGCATTAAAAACAGAGATACTTATAACTGCGATATTCTTTTGCGGTGTTGCGATTATTGCTGGATATTTCAGTTTTGAGAGTGGAAAGGAAACTGGCTACTCTGATGGTTTTGCAGCTGGATATTTGCAAGGGTTTGAGAAGGGAAACATAAGCGGATTTTACAGTGGAGAAACTGCAGGTTTTCAGAAAGGTTACGATGAGGGAAAAGCAGCAGGTCGTGAAGAAGGGTTCAAATTAGGCTATGCTGAGGGTAATGAAACTGGCTATACAATAGGCTATGATGAAGGCAGAGCAAAAGGTTTTGTTGAGGGAAAGAACGAAGGTCAACAGTTAGGATATGCACTTGGTTACTCGACAGGGCTCAACGATAGCATTCCTCACAAATATGCATTAAGAGACCCAACATATGATGAAGTAATCGAATTTCTTGCGAGAGATAAGACAGATCGGAACACTTACATCGAAGAAAACTTTCAATATGTATGCATCGACTATGCTATCGATGTGTGTTCAAACGCTCAGAAGCAGCATCTCGATTGTCATGTTGTAGAACTTGTCTTTAAGGAAGCAGAAGGTGCGCACGTGATCGTTGCTTTTAATACGATAGACAAAGGCTGGGTTTTCTTCGAGCCGCAGGATGATCGAAAAGTGAAAGTAGGCATAGGCGTCCATTACTATAAGGACAATAATTATATTTCAGATATTCCAGATGATACTATAATCAAAGTGAATATCATACCTTAATGTTACATACCTTAACTCAATGCTTTGACATAACAATAACAGAAGGATGATTATGAATCCAATATATCAAATTGTACTTTTTTTCATCGTGACACAAATTCTTGCGTTGATAACTGGCGTTATTCTAATAGATAATAGCGACTTTTTTGCGTTTATGTCAGTTGCGCCGGCAGAACCATATGAGGAAATAAACGCGTTCTATTTTATTGGACTGATGGTCCTCATGGCTATTATACTATTCATTGTACTAATGTTACCAATACGTGACCTCTTCATTAAAGTGCTTGAATTTCTTGCCACTGTTGTTGCATCGACAATTATAATTTTTGTGATATTGTATAGTGGAGGATTACCTTATGCTGATGTGCTTGCATTCTTTATATCGTTGGGATTGTATATCTGTCGTTATATAATCCCCTCTTTCAGAAATGTATTGGCGATTATAGCAGCAGCCGGCGTTGGTGCTGTCATTGGCTTTTCGCTTGATCCATTACCTGTTTGCATATTAGTCATAGCTGTCTCTTTTTACGATATGATTGCTGTATGGTGGACCAAGCATATGGTTGAATTTGCACGCTATTTCAGTAAAAGAGCCACGACCTTCATCGTGACGGCGGTAGAGCTGAAAAAAATTAAAGTAAAGCGAAAAGGAAGGATGGTGACTGAAGTGAAACCATTGACACTTCAGTTAGGTTCTGGCGATCTTGCTATTCCAGCAATACTCATCGTAAGCGTCTATAAATTTGGATCTATATTCATTCCATTGCTGACACTTGTAGGAGCTACTATAGGACTCTACATAGTCGTGTCACTTGCCCAAAAAGAGAGGAAGATATTTCCAGCAATGCCGCCGATCGCAGCCGGTGCCTTAATTGCACTGTTAGTGGCTCTAGCTATACAATATTTATTAACAACGACGAATTAACAACAGCGATTGGAGTATCGTAGTGCAGTTACAATGTATCCAGATGAGCTCAGATGAACTCGGATGAGCAAATAGATACGGATAGATACGCCAAGATGAGACACGCCAAGATGATATATACCAAGGGATATACACCAGATGATTCCAATGTATTTTTTATTCGTTTTATTCGTGCGATTTTAAGAGTATAACGAATATAAATGAAAATAAATTGAAAATGGAAGTGAAAAATAGAAGAATGAACGATGGAAGAAAAGGATGATACGATGAAAGGAGTGACAGAAAGAAACGAAGGAAGAGAAGGAAGAGAAAGAAAAGAAAGAAAAGACATTGAAAGACGAAAGGTTATCATCATGGGTGCGGCAGGCCGTGACTTCCACAACTTTAATGTGTTTTTCAGAGATAACAAACTATATGAGGTTGTAGCATTCACTGCAACTCAAATACCTTCAATAGAGGGAAGGCGTTACCCGCCTGTTCTCAGTGGGAGGAGATATCCCCGTGGGATTCCGATCTACAGAGAAGAAGAAATTCTCAAGCTGATCAAACTATTCAACGTTGATATTGTCGTGCTTGCGTACAGCGATATTCTTCACGAAGACGTGATGCATAAAGCATCACTTGCTGTTGCAGCTGGTGCAGATTTTTGGTTGATTGGACCCAAGAGTAGTCAGCTTATAGCAAAAAAACCAGTCATTGCTGTTACAGCTTCTAGAACTGGAGCTGGAAAAACAACAGTTGCTCGTGCAGTATGTCAAGCACTGAAAGAACTTGGTAAACATGCTGTCGTTATCAGGCATCCAATGCCATATGGGGATTTAGAAAAACAGATATGTCAACGCTTTGCTTCGCTTGATGATCTAGGAAGACATCAATGCACGATTGAAGAGATGGAGGAGTATACACCTTACTTAAAAGAAGGATTTGTTGTGTATGCTGGTGTCGATTACAAACGCATTCTTCAAGAGGCTGAAAAAGAGGCTGATATCATTGTGTATGAAGGCGGGAACAACGATTTTCCGCTTATCAAACCATCGTTGAAAATTACAGTTGTTGACCCTCACCGTGTAGGTCACGAATTAATATCCTGGCCGGGAGAAGTCAATGTACGTACTGCGGATATTATCGTAATCAATAAAGTCGATACTGCGCCATCAAAGAATGTTGACGACGTCGAAAAAAATGTTCGGAAAATCAACGCACACGCGATAATAATCAAGACATCCTCGCAATTATTTGTTGATGACGAGAATCTTATCAAAGGAAAAAACGTGGCCGTTGTCGAGGATGCCCCGACAGTAACGCACGGTGGGCTAAAAAGCGCTGCAGGATATTTTGCAGCCAAACAGTTTGGGGGTAGGATTGTCGACCCAAAACGTTATGCAGTAGGTACATTGAAAGCAATAATCACACAATACAATCTCAGTGTAATCCCAACACTTGGTTATACAAAAGAGCATTTGAACGACCTTCGAGAGACAATCAATGCAATGCCGGTCGATGCAATCGTTTTGGCGACATCCGCAGACCTCTTGCAGTTAATAACAATCAATAAACCATGCGTGAGAGTGTGCTACAATGTCGATAAGCAAACATACAAAAAAATGAAAGACATGTTGAGATCGTTTTTATAAACCACCAGCAAAGAAAACCAACCTTTTCAAAGGTTGGATGAATTTGCTGCCAAATTTGCACATATAATATATAAAAATCACTGGAAATTTACTCCAGAAAAGATTATAAAATACATATCTCAATAATACATTATGCACATGTCAAAAGCAGCTGAAACAAAAGCTTACATAATC
>Ga0272448_1005203_pt1 | contig 14464 bp, 11 predicted proteins | sample YNPCB0191_FD_202220 | JGI IMG/M metagenome (GOLD analysis project Ga0272448, IMG submission 202220) | Hot spring sediment microbial communities from Yellowstone National Park, WY, United States - YNP-CB-019-1 | ecosystem: Environmental > Aquatic > Thermal springs > Hot (42-90C) > Sediment...
CTGGATCCGGTCCTGGATGGCGCGGCTGCCGAGCGTGCCGAAGGGAAAGAGCAGCGCCGAGACCCCATTGGGCGTCACCAGCGAGCAGGCCAGGCACGCCACCCACACCAGCGCCAACTGCCTGGCCCGCGGCGCCAGCCAGGGGCCGGCGCCGGCGCCCTGGCCGAGCCAGGCCAGCTCCTCGCCCACGGCAAAGACCGCCACGATCGCCAGCCCCGCCACAGAGCCGCTGTGGAGGTTCGCCCACAAGAGGGTCAGCGGCGCGAGCCACCACACCTTCATGCCGGCGGCATCGGGGCGGCTGAGAATGTAAAGGTACAGGCTCGCGAAGAGCAGCGAGAACATCTGCGGCCGCACGCCAAAGGTAGGGCTGGCGGCCAATGCGGCCAGCACCACCGCAAACGCCGCGAGCACCGGCCGGCCGCGGCACCGCATCCACACCAGCGCATACGCCGCCACGATCACCAGCGTGAACAGCACCGCCAGCCCGGCCAGCCCCACCAGCCGGCTGCCCACATAGAGCAGCAGGTCCGACAGCCACTCATGGGTCACCCAGCGGTGGTCCGCAGCCGTGAACGAGAACACATCGTAGGCCGGGATGCGCCCCTGCGCCAGGATGTAGCGGCCGGTGGCCATGTGCCACCAGAGGTCCGGGTCCATCACCTCGCGGACCGCCGTCACCGCCACCCCCAGGAGCGCCACGGCCATCAGGAGGCGCCTGGTGCGCCGGAGCGGGCCCTGCTCGGCCTCCGCCAACTGGGCCTGGGACACAGCCGTCATCGCGCTGAGGTCTCCATTTCGTTACCCGAATTATACCCGGATTCTACGCACCCAACGTGAACATAGCGTTAACGCGAGGTAAAATCCCCGTCGCAGGCGGCGGTGGAGGGATGGTGGCGGCAGGGAGAGAACGTGAGAGGAAGAGATGCACTACTGGTATCGTCGCTGCTGGGGGCAAGAATCCTGCGCGGCGACGCGGGCCGCAGGATGCAAAATGCATTATCGTCGAAAATCGGCATCGTGTGCGCATAGTCCGCGGAGGTTTGACATCCGCGCAGATTGTGCTATACTCCCACCCTGTCGGCGCTGAACCCGATGCGCCCGCACCACGGAGGAGCCCCAGGGCAAGGCCCACGCAACGCTTGCCCGGCCTCCGCAGGGAGTCATCTATCCCGGCACCCACCCGGTGTCCCCTCCCTCGCCCCAGGGGTTCCCACAGCCCGCCGGTCCGCCTTCTCGCCCGAGCGCGCGCTCGCAAGAGTGCAGCGAGGGCGGAGCATGGGTGGGAGAGCGGCGCCAGCGCCCGCCATGTCATTGCGAGCGGAGCGAAGCAATCTCCAACTGGCGATTACCGTTCCGCCGGCGTAGGGAGCCCCCCTACCGTTCCCCCGGCGCGGGGGAATGGGTTGGGGAGGGCTGATATGGGCGGGAGTACGAATCGCGTGCCCGCCGAGGGTGCAGCGAGGGCGGAGTATGCGTGGGAGACGCCCCAGGAAGGAGGCCTTGTGACACGCACTCAGAACGTCCGGAGCGCAGATGAACACTCGCTCGAGGCCGCCTGGCCTGAACGGAAGGCCTTCTGGCGCGATAAACGCGTCATCGTGACGGGCGGCTCGGGCTTCCTCGGCTCGTTCGTCGTAAGCAAGCTCAAAGAGCTGGAGCCAGAGGAGATCGTCGTTCCGCGCTCGCGGGCGTATGACCTGCGTGAGCGCGAGGCCATCCGCCAGTTGCTCGCCGACACTTCACGGCCGAGCTCCGACGGCGCGAGGCCTTCGCCGGTGGACGTCATTATCCACCTCGCGGCGCGGGTCGGTGGCATCGGCGCCAACAGGGCGCACCCGGCCGAGTTCTTTTACGAAAACCTCATGATGGGCACCCAACTCCTCCACGAGGCCTGGCGGGCCGGTGTGGGCAAGTTCGTCGCCGTGGGCACGGTGTGCGCGTACCCCAAGTTCACGCCGGTGCCTTTCCGAGAGGAAGACCTCTGGAACGGTTACCCCGAGGAGACCAACGCGCCCTACGGCCTGGCCAAGAAGATGCTCCTCGTGCAGTCCCAGGCCTACCGCCAGCAGTACGGCTTCAACTCCATTTTCCTGCTGCCCGTGAACCTCTATGGACCCGGCGACAACTTTGACCTGGAGGCCTCGCACGTGATCCCGGCGCTGATCCGAAAGTGCATCGAGGCCAAGCAGCGCGGCGAGGACCACATCGTCGTTTGGGGAACGGGCAGCGCATCGCGCGAGTTCCTGTACGTGGAGGACGCAGCCGACGGCATCCTTCTGGCTGCAGAGCGGTACAATCGCGCCGAGCCGGTGAACCTTGGCTCGGGGATGGAAATCTCGATCCGCGAGCTCGTGGCGCTCATCGCGCGGCTGACGGGCTTCACCGGAGGGATCCGATGGGATGCAAGCAAGCCCGACGGCCAGCCGCGGCGTTGCCTGGACACGAGCCGGGCAGAACGGCTGTTTGGCTTCAGGGCAAGCACACCGTTCGATACGGGCCTGAAGCACACCATCAGCTCGTATATGCACGCCGCGCAGACAGGCTCGAAGGCGGCGAGGGATAGCTGCCTTGCTGCCAGGGGCGAGAGGTGATGGGAACGTGACGCGTCGGCGCAGCTGCACTGACCGCCGCCATGCCGCCGCGGAGGCTCCGGCGCCGGCCCGTTGGTGCCACTGCGCCGAATGGCGTGCCGAAGCAGTTTGCGACGCCCAGGTCGGAGGGTAGTGCCCCCACTGCGAGGCCGCGCCTGGGGGCTGACCTTCTGTGTCCGGCAAGGACGTCGTGTTGGGGGGCGCTCGGCTGCAGACAAGGGATCCGCGACTCTGTCGCAGGCAGGGGGCATGCGCCCGTGGCGATCGAGCGACACATGACGGTAGCTACCTGGTCCGGTAATCCTGCCTCGACACGTGGAGGAAGGTACGAGAGGGCGGACTGTGATTAGAGCATTGCCCACGAGCGACTTTGCCGCTCTGGTCAGGCGAGCGCGTGGTTCGCTTCTGGTGCAGCGCCTCGTCAGCGGCTCGGCTTGGGTGCTTGTGGGTTCAGTGAGCCTTCGTGTTTTGAACCTGATCACCTTCGTAATTCTAGCGAGAACGTTGGGCGACGCCGGGCTCGGCCGCTTCGCCATGGTTCAGAGCACGGTCGCCCTGTTCATACCCATCTCTACAGGCAGCGTCAATTGGGCGCTCGCAAAGTATGTGGCGCAATACCGGCAGGCAGATCCCGAAAGGACGGCTGCCCTAGTCGTGGCCGGCTTGTTGGTGTGCGTGTCGTGCGCCGCGCTGCTGGCCTGCGTCGGCCTGCTCGGGTCAGGTCCATTATCGTCTCTCCTCTTCGGTTCGAGGGAAATGAGTGCGCTGGTGCAGATCGCATCGCTGGCGTTGGTCGGCTCTTCCCTGAATGCGGTGCTGGAGAGCGTGCTGAATGGCTTTGAGCGGTTCGCGGCCGGCGCGGCTGTGAAGTTCCTGAGAGGGCTATCGGCGCTCTTTCTCATCACCGCTGGCTCACGCATGGGTGGGCATACGGGGGCGCTGTTCGGGCTGGTTGGCGCGGAGTTCGTCATGGTAGCGGCGTATATTGTCGCGCTCTGGACTGCGCGCGGGCGGCATGCGCGTAGGCCGCACCTGCACGTCGTTCGCGCGATTGCGCAGTATGGCGGCCTGCTACTGGCGTTCAGTGGGCCGCTTCTTGTTGGGTGGTTGGCGGTGTCCCCCGCGTTCTGGCTGAGCAAGAGGCTGCTGGCTGGCATGCCGCAGGGGTATGCGGCGGTTGGCGTTTTTGGTGCTGCTGAGAAGTGGTACCAGATGGCGCTCTTTGTCCCGTCGTCGCTATCGCTGTTTGCCCTACCGGCGCTGAGCAACACCCTCGCAAGCAGGGGGTCTGTCGCTCACCGCAGGCTCTTCATCCTTACGAGCAGTCTCAGCATCGGAGTGGCGGCCGCGATCGCCGCCGTTGTCTGGGTGCTCTCCGGCGCCGTCACCAGCATCTTAGGAAGCGGCTTCGCAGGCGCCCAGACCACACTCAAGATCTTGCTGGTCACGTCGCTGGGGGCCGCGGCGAACACCACTTTCGGCCACTACTTCGTTAGCAAGGGGCAGGTCACCGTCCGGATGGCTTGCGACGTGTTGCTGGGATTGTTAGTTGTTGCCTGTAGTCTCTTGCTCGTGCCCTTGTACCGGGAAAACGGCGTTGCGCTAACACAGCTGGCATCCTACTCGTGTACTGCAGTGGTCCTGGGTGTGGGAATATGGCTGGACATAGCGCGTGGCGGCTCCGAGGCCTCTGCCCGCCGTGGAGCGGCGCCCCGCCCAGCGCGCCGCACGTGAGTGGTTCGCCGGACCCCGGCGCCGCGCGTGCGCTGAGGCTCGTGGTGGCCCAGGTCCGCGCGCACGGCTCGCGCCGCGGCGGGGACGCGCTCGGGGGTGGTGCTCCGCGGCGCGGCCTGATAGCGCCGTCTGGCGCCCAACAAGCCGACTTAGCGCGCGGTTCCGCGCGCCCAAGAGGGGCTGCGGCTGCACCCTGGCAGGGCCCACGGCGCTCCCGAGCTACTCCGCCGCGGATCGGCCCTACAAGGCCGGTGCGGCCTGCCCCCTTCATCGCAGGCCCCTGCTGCTGCTCTCCCGGGGCGGCCCGCAATGCCCCCGGGCGGCGGCTCTCCGCGCCTCGCCATCCGGTGCAGCCATGCAGAACAGGCCTTGGGGCCGGCGAGCGTTGTATCGGCAAGGGCCGCCGCCCGGCGAAAGCGGCAGAAAACGGTGCCTGAGAGATGACTGTGGGGGCCAAGTTCCACGCGAGTCGCTGGGAAACTGCATTGGTGTTGGGCGCCTGCCTATGCTCGGTCACCGTCGCAGTGTTCGGGCCGGACGCGACCCTCGCCTGCGCCGCCGGGTTGGCGTGCGCCGCAGGGGTCTGCGTCGTAGCCGCCGCTCCGCACCTGCTGCCCCTGTTGCTGCTCGCGACGGCTGCCCTGGACGGCATTGAGTTGCGGCTTCCCGCCTTGGGAGCCGTTCCCGTAGCTAGGGTCGTGGGAATCGTTTGTGTAGCGGGATGGGGCCTGGCTCTTGCAGGCCGACGTGCGACGCTACCCCCCTGGCGCGCATCCGCGGGCGGCCTACTGTTCCTCCTGTTCGCAAGCGCGTCAACGCTATGGGCTTCCGACCCTCTCCTTTCGAGAGGTCGCTTCGAGCGCCTTGCGATGTTGGGGGTCGCGTACGCGCTAGTGATCTCCGTCACCTGCCGGCGGAGCAGCCTGATACTCGTGGCACAGCGCGTTTGGGCGGTGGGGGCTGTATCTGCGGCCCTGAGCGTCGCCCTGGCCGCGGCGCGCGTCGGCGGCTTGAATGGCTCGCTTACGCCGGATGGGCGCTTGACGGGTGCGATAGGCGACCCCAATGAGTTCGCTCTGTATCAGGTCGCCTGCCTGCCCTTTGCGGTGACCGCATACCTGGACGCGGACAGGCGAAGGCCGGCGTTGCTGGGTGCCGCGGCTGTGTTGCTATGCGTTGGAGGGGCGCTTGCCACGGGATCCAGGGGGGGGCTGCTAGCGCTCGTCGGGGTGCTGGTGATGCTCTGGGCGCTGCGGCACAAGGAAGCCGGGTCGCGTGGCAGGCGCGCGGCGCTGTTGGTCGTAGTCTGTTTCGTTGTCCTGGGCGGCTCTACGGCATTGAGATATGCGCGCACGTTGAACGCGAGTTCTGGGCTGCGTTCGGCCCTGGAACAAGAGGGGCGACCGTCACTGTGGCTCATTGCGGTGCGGATGCTTTCAGAGCATCCCGTCGTCGGAGTCGGGTTAGGCAACGCCCTTTCGCCGGGCCTGTTCCTCGCCGCCCAGGAGGCGGCCAAACCGCCCCGCGTGTTCGCGTCGCCGCAGGTGATCCACAATGCTTACTTGGAGGTGGGTGCTGAGCTGGGAGGGGTCGGGCTGGCTTTCTTCTCGTGCATTCTGCCGGGAAGCATCATCCGCCTGCTTCGGCGCAGCAGGCAGCTAGAGCGGCGGGGTGACGAGGCGCTTTCTCGAAGCCTAACCAACGTTGCCATCTCGCTCGCAGGCATTTCGGTCGCGCTGGTATTCCTGAGCGAGGAGTACTCGAAGGTGCTGTGGCTGTTCTGCGGCCTAGCCTCAGCGAGCGCCTTCTGCCGGCCAACGCTGCGGGACGCGAGCGACCACCGTAGGGCCGGCAGCCAACACCGGAGGAGAGAGTGAGGGTTCTTCTGCTCGTCGACCAACTCGGCGGCGGGGGAGCTGAGCGCGTTGTCGTCGACACAGCCACACATCTTCCCTCCCACTGCGAGGTGGTTGTGTGCGCAACCAGGGCAGCTGGCAACTTCGCCTACGCGGACGAGCTCCACGAGTCTGGAGTGCCCTTGGTTCGCCTGTATCGGAGCTCGCGGTACGATGTAGAGGGGCTGCTGCGGCTGCGCGGCCTCGTCGCCGCGTACAAGCCGCACGTTGTACACGCCCACATGTTCGGGTCGAACGTGTGGGCGCGGCTCTTGCGGCTCACGGCCCGAATCCCCGTGGTGGTCTGCCACGAGCACACATGGTCGTACGATCGGCGGAACAAGGCGCGAATTGTCGTAGACCGCGCGCTGTCCCCGCTGGCCGACGCGATAATAGCCGTGTCTGAGGCCGATCGGCAGAAGCTTATCGAGGTGGAGGGCCTGCCACCCAACAAAGTGCGAGTGGTCTACAATGGCATCGATTTCGCCCGCCTGGACCGCCGGCGGCCGTCCCATGGTGGGGGTGCGGAGTGGGGTCCAAGACAGGGCGAGGCGGTCCTCCTGGCCGTGGGGAAACTGCAGGAGCAGAAGGGCTATCCCGTCTTGCTACGGGCACTGGCCCTAGTACTCAAGCAGGTGCCCAGCACGAGGCTGCTCATAGCCGGGGAGGGCCCATTGCAAAGCAAACTAGAGATGCTTGCAGCAGAGCTTGGCGTTGCCGACAAGGTCTCTTTCCTCGGCTTCGTGCGGGACGTGGGCTCCTTGCTCCTCGCCGCGGACGTCTTTGTGATGGCCTCGTACTTCGAGGGCCATCCGATAGCGCTCCTGGAAGCGATGGCGGCGGCCAGGCCGGTCGTTGCCACGAGCGTAGGGGGTGTGCCAGAGATAGTGCGGCAGGGGGAAACCGGGCTCCTGGTTCCGCCGAATGACCCACATGCGCTGGCCGAGGCCATCGTCGCCAGCGTGTGCGATCCAGCCCTGAGGAGGCGGCTCGGCTTGTCAGCCGCGGAGGACGTCCGGCGCCGCTTCTCGATCGAGGGTGCGATCGGACGGTATGTGGCCCTGTATGAGGAGTTGCTTTCGCGCCGAGGGGGCGAGTCAGCGTGGGGCTAACGGGTGAGATCCGGTCGTCGCTGCTGTTCAGGTGGATGGTCCCGTCAGACTTTTGGCACCGCCAGCGACGAATGGGTAGGCACTTCGGGCCAGGCGAGCTAGAGGGATACTACGCTGACCTGATAGAGAACACCAACACCGACCGCACGCGGGTGTCGCCCATTGGTGTGCCGTTGGTGAGGCTTCGGGCGGGCTCGTACGCCTTGCATCCTGTGACGGTCTGCCAAGTGGCTCTGGGGTGGTACGAGCGGTGGTTGGACTGCCGCTCCCATGAGACGCTCGACCGCTTTCTGCAGCTTGCCGATTGGCTCGTCCAGAATCAGACCATGCGGCCCGGTGTGGGCGGGGTGTGATTGGTGCCCTACGCCGTGTCGCTGTTCGGGCTCACCCCGGGGTGGCCGTCTGCGCTGGTCCAAGGCCAGGCCATCTCCGTGCTCGCGCGGGCCGCGCAAGCCACGGGGCGCCCCGACTACCGAGCGGCGGCCGAGCGCGCAGTTGGGGCCTTCACCGTCGACGTGGCACCGGGGGGAGTTCGCAGAAAGCAGTCGCGTGGCGCCCTGTTGTACGAGGAATACCCTAGTGCACTGGGGTCGGGGGTGCTCAACGGCTTTCTGTCGGCCCTCTGGGGGCTGTACGACTATCTTCTCCTGACAGGAGACCTCGCGGTGAAGGACCTCTGCGAACGCGGCCTCGGTGGGCTGCTGGGCTCGCTCTCACTCTATGACACAGGCTACTGGTCGCGCTACATGCTTGGGCGTCCGCGCGGCGTCAGCAATCTGGCCAGTCCCTACTACCACGCCGAGCATATAGTGCAGTTGTACGCGACGTACATGCTGACCGCCCACGACGCGCTGCGCGCGATGGCGGAGCGCTGGGAGCGCTACGCTCGGTCCTCCCTGGCTGTGCTGCGCGTCGTGCTGGTGAAGGCTGCGTCGCGTGCGGTAGTCGGATTCTGCCACGGCCCGTGACATTGTCAGACTGGCCTCGTCGCGCCACCGAGCGGAGTCAGTGTGCTGCGCAGGAGCCTCCAGCCTAGCCAAGGCCGACCGCGATGAAAGTCCTCATGCTCACCAACCAATACCCAACGAGTGCGCGCCCGCAGACCAACCCGGCCGTTCTGCACCAGGAGAGGGGGTTGCGCAGCCTGGGAGTCGATGTCGAGGTGTTGCACGTCGACAGGGCCAGCCGGGGCCGTTCAGCCTACGCCGGGCTCATACCCGCCCTCCTGTCACGCTGGCGACGCGGGGGTTACGACTTGCTGCACGTCCAGTTCGGCGGTTTCGAAGCGTTGGCTGGCGCGCTTGTGGCACGCGACCGGGCAGTACTCACATTTCACGGCACGGACCTTCACGGGGGCGGTGCGCCCTCCCCCGTCCGGCTAGCGCCGCGGATCTCGGTCTCTTGCTCGCGCATGGCCGCCTTGCTCGCTGGCGGGGTCATTGTAGTGTCGCCGACGCTGCTGCCGTTCTTGCAGCCCAGCGTGCGTCGCAGGGCCCAGGTCATTCCAACTGGGGTCGATTACGACCTGTTTCAGCCGCAACCCATAGAGGCGGCCAGAGCCGAACTTGGGTTGGACCCAAGCGGGAGTGTCGTGCTCTTCTCGGACGTCTCGGGATCGTCGCTCGGCAAAGCGACCGTCAAGAGACGCGACCTGGCTCTCGCCGCCGTGGACAGGGCACGCGAGCGGGACTCGAGCACCCGGCTCCTGGTGCTCTCGCAACAGCCCTACTGGAGAGTGCCGTTATACCTGAACGCCGCCAACTGCCTGCTAGTCACCTCCGACGCCGAGGGCTCGCCCAACATCGTGAAGGAGGCGCTGGCGGTGAACTTACCCGTGGTGTCGGTCGACGTAGGTGATGTGGCGCTGCGATGTCACGGCGTTCCCAACTGTCAGATAGTGCCGCGTGACCCCGAGCTACTTGCGCAGGCGGTGCTGCGCGCATTCGCGATGGGGAGGGCCCTTGGCGGGCGCGACCTCAAGCGCGATGAGATCAGCATCGAGCACGTATGCGGAGCGCTTGTGTCGTACTACCACACGGTGTTGCTCCGCCCAGCGTGCAGGGGGAGCAATGAATCGTAAGAAGACAGTGTTGCTCGTCTCACCATACGCCAGCAGGCTAGGGCATGGAGCGTTCCATGCGCAGCGCACTCTCGCGGCGTTCACCCGAGCTGGCGAGTGGTGCCCCATTCTCCTCACAGGTAGAGGCTTCAGCCAGCGCGTGCGCGGCGAGCCACTGCACGGGGATGTGGTCGAGATGCCGGTCGACTACTCCCTGGTCGACACCTATGGAAACGCCCTCGAGGCGGTGCGGTGGGGACTTCGCCGCGCCAGGCTCGAGAGGGCCCTGCTGCGTGGTGTCGACGCTCTGCTAAAAGAGCGCTCCATCGACGCGGTTCTCTTCCTCGACGGCGACGTGAGTGCGATCTATGAATGCTGGGCGCGTAACAGCGAGCGCTGGCCAGGCGTAGGCTGGGTCGTCGCACACAGTGCCACCGACTTCTATTTGTCAGAGATGAGCGTTCGCTCGCTGTACAAGTGGTGGCTGGCGCCGCGAGTAGCCGCCCTCACGGAGAAGGCAGGCGCAACTATCCTGTATTGCACCGCTGACATGCGCGACGACTTCTGTACCAGGCTGCACGTCAGCGAGCAGGCGAGGAGGCGGATCGTGCTGAGCAGCTTTGGGAGTGACGAGGATGACATGCGGCTCCCAAAGGACCTGGCTCGGCGCGAGTTGCACATGCCTACGGATGCGAAAGTCGCCCTGTTTTTCGGCTTGCTACGCCGGGACAAGCGGCCGGACGTAGCGATCCGGTCTGTGGCTGGCGCCCCCGACGATTGGTGGCTGCTGCTGGCCGGCGAACCCTACAGCTATCGCCGCCAAACCATAGAGCGCTGGGTGGAATCGGCCGGAATACGGCAGCGCACTCGCTCAATTCTCCGTTACCTCGATGAGGGCGAGGTACGGGTCGTATTCAGCGCGGCCGACGTCCTGCTCGTCACCCACGATCGGCCGACGGTAAGCGCTAGCGGCCCGCTGAACATGGCCCGTTCGTACCGGCTGCCAGCCATTGTCGGCGACACAGGGTCCCTCGGCACCTGGGTGCGGGCAGACGGTGTTGGGTTCCTGGCAGTGCCCGGAGATCCTGGAAGCTTCGCGGCGCAGCTGCGCCGGTTCGGCAGCATGAGCGCTGCCGAACTCGCTGCAGTTCGGCAGCGCATCGGCGAGGCTGCCCGCCGGCACAGCTTCGACTCGGTGGTTGCGCACTACTCACGCGCGCTTGAAATCGCCACATCCTTCGCGCGGTCCTACTGGTAGCTTGCCTCACGAGGGACCGGTGTGGGATCCGGAACAGCTGCTGCCTGCGCTGGCGCCCGCGACCTTCGGACGGCGGACCCATGGCGAGAGGCACTCCCGGACCGCCACCCGTGGGGCCCGGCAGGCGCGCGAGCTAGGAGCACCCAGAGTGTCGTCGACAGCGAGACGTCTTGTCAGCGTAGTCGTACCCGTGAGAAACGAGGCACCACGCGTGGGCGCATGTCTCGAGGGCCTCCTTGCGCAGGACTACGGCCTGGCCCGCATGGAGATCATCGTGGTTGATGGCATGTCGACTGACGGCACCCGCGATATCCTCCAGACCTACGCCGCTCGCTACCCCAACATTCGCATGCTTGACAATCCAGGCCGAATAGTACCGGTGGGGATGAACATGGGGATCCGCGCCGCAGGCGGAGACTACATCATCCGAGTGGATGGCCACACGGTGCTCCCGCCCAATTACGTCTCACTCTGCGTCCGTTTCTTGGAGCAGACCGGCGCCGACAATGTGGGCGGCACCATGCGGGCTATGGGCGACGGGTACCTCGCCAAGGCCATCGCCATCGCCACGTCGTCGCCGTTCGGGGTCGGCAACTCTCCGTTCCACTACTCCGACAAGGCACAGTGGGTCGACACCGTCTACCTGGGCGCGTTCCGCCGCGAAGCGCTGGAGCGAGTGGGACTGTACGACGAGTCGCTCGTACGCAACCAGGACTATGAGCTCAACTACCGGATCCGCAAGGCGGGCGGCCGCATCTTCTACACCCCCGAGATCTTCGCATACTACTACGGGCGCGATAGCTTGGGGGCCCTATGGCGGCAGTACCACCAGTACGGTCTGTGGAAGGTGCGGGTCATCGCCCGCCACCCAGGCTCGGCGCAGGTGCGCCACTTCGCAGCGCCCCTCTTTGTTGCAGGCTTGCTCAGCCTGGGGGTGTTGGCACCGGTCCTGCCGTTCGCCCGCTGGCTCCTGGGTCTTCAGCTGATGCTCTACGCCCTGGCCGGTGTGACATCCAGCACTAGAGAAGCCCTGCGGAAAGGACTGAAATTCCTGCCAGTTCTGCCACTGGTGTTCCTGGTGTTGCACCTCTCGTGGGGGCTCGGTTTCTTGCGCGGTGGCTGTGGCCTCGCGGCGAGCGCCGTGGTACAACGAGCTCGACGCGCCCTCGCCCGGTCCCTGGCCCCTGCTCCGAACGCCGCGACCGACGCCGAGAGATGCGAGGGTTCGCATGTCTCGGCGCAGGGAGGTCGCTGAACTCGCAGCACAGCATACGGCGCTGATCGGCATGGTGGCCACTTTCGGTGCTGAGCATGTGCGCGTCCGTGCTGTGCCTGACGAGCGCACCGCTCATCGCCCCCCAGCGGAGCCCTGCTCGCGCGGTGGCAGCACGGCCGCCTCCGGCGCGGAGCTCAACCAGGCGTAGTTCTTTTGCCCTATGTGGCGTGCCCAGCGGCCGTCGGCTACGAGCACACCTGTGTCTACTCAGCTTACGTGGCCCTTCCTCCCGTTGCTCATGGCGGATGCCGACTTCCGAGTTAGGAGCCCTAATGAACAAGGTCCAGCCCACTGCGTACACCGCTGCAGGTCACATTTCGAATCCAGCGAGGGAAGCCCACGCGAGGGCGACGCTACCCCTTCGGATGCGTGAGCGGCGCCTGCTCCTCTTGCTGGGCGATGCCAGCATGCTGCTTCTCGCCGGAGTTGCTGCCCTTCGAGCCTGGGCCTGGATCCGCGGCGACGCCAGCGGCGCGCTGGCACTGGCGCAGCGACACTGGCCGTGGCTCGCCACGTCAGGCGCCGCCTGGTTGGCCGTCTGGGCAGCCGCAGGGGCCTACGACCTGCGGCTGGCGGCCCGCCTGCGGGCAACGGCGCCCAGACTCGCCGCCGCCGGAGGAGGCTGGGCATTGGGCTACTTCCTCCTGTTCTTTGCCCTTTCTACCCCGCCCTACGCCCTCCGCTCGCTGCAGCTGCTGCCTCGCCTGCAGCCCTTGCGGCTGCTCCCCACGCTGTTCGTCGCTCTCACAGCAGTGGCTACCCTCGGGTGGCGCACGCTGTATGCACTGACCCTGACGAACCACCGCTTCACACGCCGCACACTGATCGTAGGTGCTGGCTGGGCCGGGCGTACCATCGCCCAGGCTCTGCGGCGGCACGCCGACAGCTATCAGGTCGTCGGCTTCATCGACGACGATCCGCGCAAGCAGCTGAGGGCCGTGCAGCCGGCCGCCAGCGCGTCAGATCCCGACGACGATCCCCAACCCGCCGCCTTTCGCGTCCTGGGCGATCACGCCTCACTGGCGGCTCTTATCGCCGAGCACCAGGTCTCGACCCTCGTGCTGGCGGTCACCCACGACATCGATGCCCAGCTCTTTGCCACCCTCATGGACTGCCTCGCCCTGGGCGTAGAGATCATTCCGATGCCGCTCCTGTACGAGGAGCTCACGGGCCGCGTGCCGGTGGAGCATGTGGGAGACAATTGGTACGTGGCTCTGCCCTTGCACCACCCGGGAACGGGGGGGCTCTGGCCGTTGGCGAAGAGGCTCATCGATGTCGTTCTGTCGGCGGTCGCTCTGCTGCCGCTGGCCTTGCTTCTGCCTTTTGTCGCCCTGGCTATCACACTCGATTCCCCGGGCCCGGTGTTCTACTCGCAGGAACGCGTCGGCAAGGCAGGCAAGGTCTTCCGCATCTACAAGTTCCGCACCATGGTCACCGATGCCGAGAAGAACGGGGCGGCCTGGGCGCAAGAGGACGACCCCCGGGTCACGCGCGTCGGCCGTTTTCTTCGGCGCACCCACCTCGACGAGCTCCCCCAGCTATACAATATCCTCAGGGGCGATATGAGTATCGTCGGACCGCGGCCAGAGCGCCCCGAATTCGTCGCCCAGCTCGAGCGCGAGATCCCCTTCTATCGGCTGCGTCACGCCGTCCGCCCGGGCGCAGCCGGCTGGGCACTGATCCACCAGGGCTACGGTGCTTCCAAAGAGGACGCTCTGCTAAAGCTGCAGTACGACCTCTACTACATCAAGCACCAATCGCTCTGGCTCGATGCCGAGATTCTGTTGAAGACAGTGCTCACGATGCTATCGTTACGAGGCCGCTGACGAGACGAGTCCTCCTAACCCCATGACAGCCCCCTACGCCGGCAGCAGCCCTGCCGGGGCTTGCCATGCCCCGGCATCCATCTCCTCCTATTCTGCAGCGACCTGAGCAGTCGCCGGTCGCAACTCCCGTCGCCCGCCGCCGATAGCGATGCGGTACACCGCAGCTTCCCGGTTCGGCTGCATCTGCCCCGTCCGATCGCTCACTGGCAACCTCTCCATCGTCGCGCGTTCGTACAGGCACACGTACACTCCATAGTCGCCGTCGGGCAGGTCGGCCGGCAGACTGAGGGTGTAGCCGTCGTCGATGATCTCGCCGGGCTCCCAGAACGAAGTGGGGTAGCCGTTCTGTTGCGGCTGGGCGTCGGCCTGGGTCACGATGCGATCCTGCGCGTCGCGCACCTGCACCGACACCGTATAGTCACCCGCCGGGCGGCCAAGCGCCACCCAGCGCAGGGCGAGCTCGAGCGACTGCCCCGCGCCACCCGGCACCAGCCTGGCGCGCGCTGCAGCCAAGCCAATGCTCGGCCCGAACAAGAGCTGGGGCGCAGGGGCGGGTGAGGCCGGCCTGGCTGCGCCCCGCACTTTGATGCCGTCGAGGCGCAAGGCCGCGCCCACGGCCACTCCATTCGCATCGCGGACCACAGTGGGCCCATGGGTGGCGGCGTCGAAGTAGCTGATTTCCACCCACGCCATCTGGCGGCCTGACGCTC
>Ga0272448_1005204_pt1 | contig 14464 bp, 15 predicted proteins | sample YNPCB0191_FD_202220 | JGI IMG/M metagenome (GOLD analysis project Ga0272448, IMG submission 202220) | Hot spring sediment microbial communities from Yellowstone National Park, WY, United States - YNP-CB-019-1 | ecosystem: Environmental > Aquatic > Thermal springs > Hot (42-90C) > Sediment...
TTTGAAAGTGCGGTTATGGAAATGCAAAAAGATGTGTTGCAAGCTTTGGAAGCTGGATTAGCGGCCAAACAGAAAACCGAAACCGAATTAAAGAAACAGAAAAGCGAACTTGATAACAGAATTGCCAAGTTGAATAAATTAAAAACAGAGCTTCAAAGTTTATGATCTATGGAATTTACTTTATTCTACTTCCATTTACACTGATTGGCTCGGTGGTGGCATATCTCATTACTTATAACGAGTATATGCACCACTACCCGACAAAAAAAGAGCCAAGAAAGACGGCTCTTGAAGCGGCATTTTTTACTTTTGTCGTTTTAAGCGTTATTTCTGTTTTTATTATTTATGTGCTAACAAACTATATTGAAAAGTGATTTTGGACAAAACATAGTGAATTGCATGGTGTGTAAAAAGTTATAGGTTAGTATGCGTTAGCGTGGCATATTCTCTCAAATCAGGTATGTAGATGATTCATTTTGTAGTGATATAATGGTTCTAACATTGTCTACAATTCGGAGCCAAGTTTGACGATACGAACTGAAAATTTTCAGTTCATAGCGTATTCTTTGGTCCCCGATAAAAAACAGGAACAAACTTTTGAGATTGTTTTGCCGAATTTAATCCACAAATCAAAGAAACGAAACTTGACCTGACGAACTGCCCGCCGCCGCAGGCGGCGGGTTGAAAACCAAAATTCGGCGTCGGGATTTTCCTTAAAATAGGTTCGGATTTTGTTTTTTGTTCAACAAATGGAGCCATTATGCACGAACAGGGGTCAAAACCTCTGTTTTTGCTTTGTTTTAAATCCCACCATAAAAATTTATCCCCTTATTTTGATACTTTGGAGAATCCCCAAAGAAATAAAATTGCCAATAAGACCAGACCCGCCATAACTTATAAACGGCAGATAAATTCCCACTACGGGTAAAAGAGAGAGGTTCATTCCTATATTAATAAAAAATTGGGTTATTAAAACAATCACAAAACCCGAGGCAAAAAGACGGGGAAAGTTGTACTGGGAATTTATAGCAATCTTTAAAATGCGCCAGATTAAAAAACCATATAACAAAAAGAGAAAAAATACACCCACCATCCCCCACTCCTGAGCTATAACAGAAAAAACAAAATCAGTGTGCGGTTCTGGCAAAAAGCCATATTGAACCTGGCTGCCCATTCCAAAGCCTTGTCCAAAAATTTTGCCAGAACCAATTGAAATTTTTGACTGGTTTTGGCTCCAAGAGGCACCAAAATAATCAGTGGGAGAAATAAAAGAAATAATTCTTTCTTTCTGGTAATCTTTTAAAACAAAACTCCAAAGAAAACCGACCAACAAAAGAAAAGATAAAGAAAGAATTAAAAAATGTTTTATTTTAATTCCTGATATTAACAAAATGCCCAACCATATTGATAAAAGAATAATAGTCCCGCCAATGTCCGGTCTTGTAAAAACCAACACGGCAGGACACAGGACATAAAGACCGGAAAAAATAATATGTCTAAATCTATACATTTCAACATGCCTCATGGAAAAATACTTTGCCAACAAAATTATCAAAACTATCTTCGTCGGCTCTATTGGATCTAGGGACAATGGTCCTATTTTATACCAAGCCCTTGTCCCCCTTATCTCCGGCGCAAAAAATTTAAGACCAACCAGTAAAATTAAGCAAATTATATATAAAGTTAAAATAAAATAGGAATTATTTCTTAAAATTCTGTAATCAAAAAGGCTAAGGGATACCATTAAAATAATTCCTATTATAAAAAAAACTAACTGTTTATTGAAATTGCTAAAATTGTTTTTTGGTATGCAAGTACTATAAATTGCCAACAAACCAACACAAACCAATAGTACCGCTGATATTGTTATGCCCCAATCAAGTTTTTTAATATAAGAAACAAAAAACATTAGATTAATTCCATAAATTCTTTTTCTGAAATAGTTTTAATCCCTAACTTCTTGGCTTTTTCTAGCTTGCTACCGGGATTAGACCCTACCACCACATAGTTTGTTTTGGGGGAAACGAATTCTGAAACCTCGCCGCCTAATTCCCTAATTTTTTCCTTTGCTTCCTCTCTGGTCATTTTTTCCAAACCGCCGGTTAAAACAAATATCATCCCTTTTAGTTTTTTTCCTCCAGTGTCTTGATATTTTTTAATTTTAATAAAATTTTTTAGTTTTTCTAAAAATTTGATGTTTTTTTTGTCTTGGAACCATTGATAAATTGACTTTGATACCACCGGTCCGATGTCTGAAATTGAATCAAGGTCAGCCAGCTTCGCATTTTTAATTTTCTCAAGCACAGCCCAACCCGAAACCGGTTTGTCTTGACCAGAAAAATATCTTGCTAAATCAGTCGCTGTCTTTTCACCCACATTCCTAATGCCTAAGGCATAAATAAATCTTGGCAAATCAATCTCTCTTCTCTCTTGAATGGCTTTTATAATATTTTGAGCTGATTTTTCCCCAAACCTTTCTAAGTTTTTTATATCTTCCTCTCTGAGCTCAAACAGATCGCTGGGATCTTGCACTAACTCCTCGTCTAATAACCTGTCTATTATTTTTGGACCCAATCCGTCAATATTAAAAGCCGACCGTGAAACAAAATGATAGAATCTTCTTCTTTTTTGGGCAAAACAATTCTTGTTGGGACATCGTAAAAAATTTTCACCCTCTGGCTTTACTAACTTTGTGCCGCAAGAGGGACATTTTTCCGGCATTTTAAAATTTTTTTCTTTTCCGGTACGCAACTCTGGAAGAACTTTTACAATATCTGGAATTACGTCTCCCGCCCTTCCCACTATTACAGTATCACCAATTTTTAATCCCAATCTTTTGATTTCATCTTCGTTGTGCAGAGTCGCTTTGGTTATGGTAATACCAGAAACCTGAATCGGATCTAAAATTGCCACTGGCGTTAAGGCGCCTGTTCTTCCCACCTGAACCTTAATATCCAAAACCTTTGTAGTTGATTGAGAGGGTGGGAATTTAAAAGCAATTCCTCCTCGCGGCGCTTTTCCCACCACCCCCAGTTTTTCGAAAATTTCATTGTTGTTTACCAAAACAACAATCCCGTCTATTTCATAATCCAGTTTATCTCGTTGTTTAATCCAGTGTTCGCGAAATTGAAAAACCTCTTCTAAATTTTTACAATATCTATTATTTTTATTTGTTTTAAACCCCAATTCTTTTAATATCTTGTGCTTATCCTCGTGGGTCTTCTGTCCTAAATCGGTTAATAAATCATAGGCGAAGAAATCTAATTTTCGAGAAGCAGTAATCTTGGGGTCTAACTGCCTAACAGAACCTGCTGCTAAATTTCGTGGATTAGCATAAATGGGCAAATCTCTTTCTTTTTGTTCTTTGTTTATTTTTTCAAACTCTTTTTTTGTAATAAAAACCTCTCCCCTAACAACTATCCTCTCTTTTCTATTTATGGCAAGTGGTATAGCGTCAATGGTTTTAAGATTTTGAGTTACATCTTCTCCAATCTCTCCGTCGCCACGGGTAGAACCTATTTCGAAAAGCCCGTCTTCATAAATTAATTCTATTGCCAGCCCATCAATTTTTAATTCGCAATAATAATCTACAAAAACTTTTTCTTTTGGAGATAAAAGTTTCAAAAATCTCTCCTGCCAATCTTCCATATCTTCTTTAGAAAAGGCATCGTTAAAAGAAAGCATTTTTTGGTGGTGTCTGACTTTTTTAAACTCTTTTAACGGCTCTCCGCCAATTCGTTGGGTGGGAGAATCGGCAGTAATTAAATCAGGAAACTGTTGCTCTAAGTCAAAAAGTTCTTTTTTCAAAGAATCCAAAGCAGCGTCAGAAATTTCCTGCCTGTCTAAAACGTGATAAAGATATCGGTGATAATTTATTGTTTTCTTCAACTTTTCAATCCTCTTTTTTGCCTCCTCTTTCTCCATTGTGTGTCTTTTTTTGGTTTTTATTAACTATGATTTACTCTTCTTCTTTCTTCTCTGTTTGCTCCACCTGAATTTGCCTTCCTGTGCTGTTATAAATACCTTTAGATTTTATTTCAAAAACTTCTTTCCCTTCTTGCGAAGAAATTTTGGCAGTAGTTGTATATTCTATACCAATTTCAGAATCAAGGGTAGTATCAAAACGAATGGTGCACTCACTACAATCTCCGGGGTCGCAGCCATCACCCTCGATCTCTGGATTGTTACAATAAATACTGTGTTCGCCCGGTTTATGTGGATATGGATCCGCTATACAGGCCCCAGAATTGTTAGAATCGAAAATCGAACATAATCCTCGCTTCGCTCCCTCAGGTACAATTTGCCTATCATAATAAAGAACCTTTTCAACCCCACTATCAGCGGCAAAAAATCCTCCTATGGAGTTGCTTATATTCCTCAGAATTTTTATTCCGCTATACAAAATTATACTTACAGACAAAACAGCTGATAAAATAATTATCATCACGAAAAAGGCAATAATTAATGAAACCCCTTTTTGGTTTTTTGTTTTCATCATTCTTGGACAACGTTAAGATTTCTTCGTGAAATCGTCGTCTGGATTATTTTTTCCTCTGATTCGCCGGGAATGCTAATACTTAGAAGTATTATCAATCTCGGTTGCGGCTCAGAAGACTCGGAAGTGCTTGCTATTGCTACTTCTTGTTCGTCAGATTTTTGGGGATTAATAATAAATTTGATATGATTTATTTTCAAATTAAACGAAGTAAGGTTAAGGGAATCTTGTCCATTCTTTTGTTCTTTTAAAATACCACCCTCTAAATAAAATTCCTGGCAAACGTCCTCATTTGATTGATTTATAAACTTAATACCATTATAGGTGGCTATTTGGTTATCCCAGCGGGTAAGTTGATAAATGTATCCCTTTTTATCTAAACAAGTGTCGTCTGGCGCTGTTTTTGCCATTCTTAGAGCTTTGGACATATGTTCCATAGCATAACTAACCTGATTTAAAGCCTGCTGTTCAGCTAAAATTCTTTTTTGATTTTTAATTATAGAAATAAAAATTCCAATAGCTACGCCTATAATAAATAGAAAAATAGCCATAACCACAACCAATTCTATTATTGTAAAACCTTTTTTATTGTATTTGTCCATCATTGTCGTGCCGTTTATTTTTAATAAAATATTATTCCTCGTTTTGAACTGTTACCAAAATTTCGGCCTTAAAATTTCCGTCAATAGTGGTAACTGTAACATAAGTCTCACACGGGTCTGCCCCTGCCTTTATTCTGGCTGTAGATTCATTGTTGTTTTGGGTACTAGATTCAATTGTTATACAATCCTCGTCATCAGAAGACCAGACTACTTCTTTATTGGTGGCGTAAGGTGGTATTACCTCGGCGGTAGATTCGCGCACCTCATTGGTTCTCATTGTTAAAGTCCCACTTTCTGGATTTGTTATTTTGACAGAGGTAACTAAAAAAGTTGTATTATACCAATTATAAAGTGTTTCTTCTGCTACCACACAATTATTTTCCTCAGCACAGTTATTTAGGGCATCTTGAGCAGAGATAGCCGGACTGAGAAGTGTTGCCTTTTGGTCCCACGCCACCTCTGTCTTAACTTTAATAGCATAATCGGTATTATCACACTCACCGTTTGGAATACATTGAATTGTAATTTTTCTTTTAAATTTAGTTGGTAAAACGTTTTGATCTTCGGTGTAGGTATAAAGATCATTTGAGCCCAGATTCAAATAGTTGGTGGGTGAATATATTTCCATACGTTCTGAGGCATAATCCGCCTGGCATCCATTAGTACAATCAACAGGGTTGTTATAATATTTATTATCAGCTAGACCGTCAATCCAAGAAGCGGGACACCCCTCCTCTTGATTTTGTTTAGCAATACAAATATCTATTTTTAACCAATTATTATCTCTTATATTTCTGACTATTTCCATTCCCTCTTGAGCTAAATAAGTAGCTATTAAACGATTGGTCAAATCCGAAGACAAAACAACTATAATAGAGAAAACATTAAAAACTCCTATAATCCCGATTGACGTAACAAAAAGGGCGATTAGAACCTCAATTATAGTGAACCCTCCTAACTTTTTGGTTGTTTCTGGTTGTTTTTTTGTTATGAATAACATTTTCTCTCTTCTTTTCAATATTCTATTTTTTATTTGGTTCTCCTTATTGTTCAATATTAATTAAACCAGCAATATTTATGATAACTTTCTTGGTTAAGTTGTCAGTATTTTTCAAAACAATTCCGACATATTCTAGCTCCTCAGGCTCTCCTACATCCTTTGTAATTTTAATGGTTGGATTGGGCGGAATAAAGTTTATACTAATGCCAGTACCAGAAATTTCTTGATTCTCTTTATCTACAAACTTTTCTATAGATAAACTTCGATTTTCCTTGCTTATATCAACTATCTCTAACACACAATCTGTCGCAAGGGGTTGAAGCGTTTGGTCTACTAAGTCGCAACAGGTAAATTGGAGATTATCTCCGCAATTATGAAGGTTAGGTTCATCTTCATACTTTTGGTTGTTGTTTACGTCGGCATATATTAAATAATGAGTAGAATCGCTTAGTGGATCAAAAAAATAAATACCATATCCTTTCAATAAAATTGGACTACCGTTTTTGTCGCTTATATGAACCCCAGACAAACTTAAATCCTCAGTTTCTTTTATATCTTGCGCCAACTTATAAACAACCCTTTTAAGAGCAAATTGTCTTAGGTTTTTGGGAAAATCAACGATTAAAATTAAAGAAAACAAAATAATAATAAAAATCACCACTATAATCTCAATCAAGGTAATGCCCCTTGAATGATTTTTAATTTTTAACCTTAAATTTTTAAGCAAATTTTTAAATTTTTAAATATTTAAAAGTAAAATAAACTCAAATAATACCTGATTAGCTGTTCCCCCCACAAAAAACTTAAAAGGGTCGCTGTGATTAAAAATGGTCCGAATGATATCTCGCTTTTGAGGTTCTTTTTCCTTAACGCCATCAGTATTAATCCTATTATAGCACCAAAAAAGAAGGCCAAAAACAAGGCTATCAAAATATTTGGATAACCCAGCAAAAACCCCATTAAAACAGCTAATTTTACATCGCCAAATCCCATTGCACGTCCTCTTGAAACAAGAAAGATTAATAAGAAAAAACCAGAACCAATTAAAGCGGCGAGCAAATATCCTCCTAAAGGGGCAAGATTCTTAATTTTTATTTCCCAACCCTCAATTAATGCCCAATTAAGCAGGTTTTCAAATAAACGATAACAAAAAGCCACAGCAATGGCTGGAAGCAAGACCTTGTCGGGGATAATATAGTGCTTCAAATCATATACAAAAATCACTATTAAAGAACTGGCAATATAAAACAGGAAAATTAAATTAGAAAATTGGACAATTGAAAATTGCCTACCGAAGGCGCTAGCGAAGAAATGGTTGGTCCCGGACCGATATTCGCCTTCGGTAAAAAAAGTGAATATTAATAAAAATACCAACCCTGTAATAGTTTCTACTATTGGGTATTGAATACTGATTCTTTTTCCGCAATAACGGCATTTCCCTTTTAAAAATAAAAAACTAAAAACAGGAAACAAATCCTGCCATTCTAACTGTTGTTTGCAATGCGGGCAAAAACTCCTTCCTGTTATTTTTTTATTCTTTTCTAAACGATAAATAACGCAATTCAAAAAACTGCCGATGCAAAGCCCGAAAATAAACACAAAAATGCCAATTAAATAATTCACAAACATTAAATAATTTTACCATTTTTTAGACAAAAAAACAGGATAGCTGCAAATTTAAATAGTGGCGTTTTTTGCTCCAGCAAAAAACGCCACTATTTATTCCGAACTACTCTTAAACTGTTCTAAATAATTCACAAACATTATATAATTATCACCTATCACAACAAAAAACAGAGTTATGACTCTGCTTTTTGTTATTTTTAATCTAACACGCTGAATAAATAAACATTAGCTACATTTTCCTGTTGTTGCTGAACACGTCCCGTCAATCTTTTTGGATCCATTTGAATCAACGCAATAAGTCTTTGCGTCCGTCTTGAGAGTAATCTGAGCACACCAATTAGTAACACCGTTAGCATGACAGCTTTTCGCTGCAGTGCCATCAGAACAATATGCCTTTACTTCATATCCTCCATTGGTAAGAGCCTGACACGGCGTAATAAAACCAGAATTTCCGCCCTTGGAACAATCTCCAGGGTCATTTGCGTCTGCGGTTAATGAAGATACGTCATTATTGGTGATAAAGTCTTTATAGTCAGAATGCTCATCAAAGTAAACTGCACCGTTTGTCATCATAGTGGCTAAATTACCCTGTGCTGCTGCGTCCTTGCCTCTATTGATATATTGAGTAACGTTAACCAATACTATTCCGGCTAAAACCGCGATAATTGCTATGACCACAATTAATTCAATAATAGTAAAACCTTTTGATTTATTCATTTTTTGCTTTTAAATTTTTTTATTTTTTTGCTTTTAAATTTTTTCGACCTTTGTTTTTGTCTCTAATTTTATTATCTTATTTGGAGTGCTTAATGTCAACAATTTATTAACAAATGATTAGGAACATTGATAATCTTGTTTTATTGACTCAAAATCACTTTTTTTTACCTCTTTTCTTACCCCTCTACTGTCAACACAATAACCCTCTAAGGTATTTGTAAATTTCAAAGCATAGGCAACCCAAGCACTTCCTTCCTCATTTACCCAACAACAAAGCCCAGCGGGATTGGTCCCTGGAGCATAACAGGCACCTTCTGGGTTTTCGGGCATCTGGGAAATGGCGTTTTTTACAACTTCACTACCGCAAAAACCTTCATAACTTCTATTATTTCCATTATACCACACTTCTCCGGCCGGAATCAAAATTACCAAGTTTCCGTAAATGTTAGAGTCTTTACCTCTGTTTATATAATCATTAATGGCGAGTAAAACAACTGCTGACAAAACAGCTGTTATGGCAATCACAACAACCAATTCAATTAAAGTAAAACCTCTTTTCATTTAGCGTTATAATATTTTAATATTTTGTAAAATTAAATTATATCGTCCCTATTGCCCCATAAAGGGGTTGTATTACAGAAAGAGCCAAAAAAGCAATAGCTACGCCCAAAATAATTATTAATACTGGTTCCAAAAGAACGGTAAAAATTTCAATAGCCCTTTTTATTTCTTTGTTGTAAAAATTAACTATTTCCATTAAGTTTTTATCCAAAGAGCCTGTTTCTTCACCAACCTGAACCATTTGCACTACAAACGGTGGAACATAATCAGGGTATTTCACTAAAACAGAACTTATTCTTTCTCCTTCAATAACTCTTTTTTCTGTTTCGGTGATAATCTCTTTATAAACGAAATTGCCAACAACATCCTTAGTAATTTTCAGGGCGTTATTAATTGAAAGCCCGGCCGAAATTAAGGTAGAAATGTTTTCGGCAAATCTGACAAGAAATATTTTCTTTAAAAGTTCTCCTATAAGTGGTGCCTTTAAAATTAATTTATCAAACTGAATTTTTCCTTTTTTGGTTGTAAAATAATAAATTATAAATAAAATCGCAAGAACAAATCCGGCAAGCACAATCCAGCCGTAATTTGCCAAAAACATATAAAAATTAATCATTAGTTGAGTAAACATCGGGGGTTGGGAGGTTGTTTGTTTCAATAAATCAACAATTTTAGGTATTACAAAAATTATAACAATGGGTATTACTATAAACACCACCGAAATAACAAAAATGGGGTAAATAAGGGCTCCTCTTATTTGGGATATTATATCGTGTTCTCTTTCTAAATGTTCCGAAAGAAAATAGAGTGATTCGGAAATTTTACCAGACGCCTCCCCTGTTTTTATTAAACTTCTATAAAAAACATTAAATACTTCAGGAAAAGCGGCAAGCGCGTTTGAAAGGGGCGACCCTTCTTCAACTAATTGGGCTATCTTTATAATCTTTTCCCTAAAGGCGAGATTTTTGGTCTGAATTGCTAGACTTCTCAGCGCCTGATTAACCGAAACTCGTGAACCAACCATTACCGCTAATTGCCTTGAAAATATCGCCAAATCTTTTTTGGAAACTTTGCTTAAAATACCGACATTCTCAAACCGAAAAAGCAAGGGGGGTTGCTCCTTAATCGAAGTAACAAAAATGTTGTATTTTTGTAAAATAAAGGCGGCTGCTTCTTTCGAAGATGCCTCAATAATACCTGTCTCTATTTTACCCTCCTTGGATCTGGCTTGATATATATACTTCATATGCGCTTCATTTAACTAACGTAAAAGGTTTCTTACTTCCATTGGATCTAAAGCATAATCAATGGCATTTTTTAGAGATATTTCTTTTCTTCTAACTAAATCAACCATTGATCTGCTTAAAGAAATCATTCCTTCTCTCATCGAGGTTTCTATGACAGCCGGAATTTCATGTATTTTATTTTCTCTTATTAAGGTAGAAATTGCGGTGTTGCAAATCATCACCTCGCAAGCTGGAATAAACCCGCCCTTAATTCTTGGTATTAATCTTTGTGAAACTATACCCAAAAGCGAACTGGCTAATTGAAACCTTATTTGGTTTTGCTGGTCTCCGGGAAAAACATCAACAATTCTATGAATTGTCTGAGCCGCTGAATTGGTGTGAAGGGTTGCAAAAACCAAATGGCCGGTTTCCGCAGCAGTTATTGTAGTAGAAATTGTCTCTAAATCCCTCATCTCTCCAACCATTATTACATCTGGATTCTGGCGGAAGGTCGCTCTCAAAGCATTAGAAAAATTTAGGGTGTCCAAGGAAACTTCTCTTTGGTCTACAAGCGCCCTATCTATTGGATAAGTATACTCTATTGGATCCTCGATCGTTATTATATGAACAGGCCTAGTGTGGTTTATTTCGTTTATCATAGCAGCTAGGGTGGTAGTTTTACCCTGTCCGGAAGCTCCTGTTACCAAAACCAATCCTTGTGGCCGACTAGTAAAATCGTGCAAAACTGGGGGTAGGTTAAGCTCCTCTATGGTTTTTATTTTAGAGGGGATAAAACGTAAAGCCAAGCTGACCAAACCCTTTTGAAAAAAAACATTAACCCTGAACCTAGCCCTTTCCTCGTGATTGTAAGAAAAATCCAGTTCTTTTTCTTCTAAAAACCTCTTTTTTTGCGATTCTGATAGAATGGAAAAGGCTATCCCCTCAGAATCTTTGTTTGAAATTACCTGCTCTTGGGTAAGAGGAACCAATTGGCCGGTAATTCTTATATTCGGCACATGACCAACAGAAATAAGTAAATCAGACGCTTCCTCTTTTATTGTTATATCTAATAATTTTTTAAGATAATTTAGATAATCCATGATATTTGTATAAAAAAATAAAAATTCAATTTTAATTATTCTGTTTTCCCTGTTGCCCTAACTAATTCTTGAATTGACGTTTTGCCTTCTAAGACTTTTAATATACCTTCTTGCTCTAAAGTAAGCATTCCTTGTCTTTGGGCAAGTTTAAAAATTAGGTTTTCTGAGGGGTTTTTCTGAATTAGCTCTCCCAATTCTTCTGTCATTAACAAAACTTCATAAATGGCCACTCGCCCACTATAGCCCGTCTGGTCGCAAAACTCACATCCCCGCGAGGCATAAATATAAAAATTATCTCCTATTGTTATTTTTTCTTTTTCTTTTATAATTTTATTTATACTTTTAATCTTCTCTAAAATATATTTTCTGACTTCCGAAGGGGGAGTTATTTTTATCTTACAATAGGGGCAAAGTAATCTAATCAACCTTTGCGAAATGGCAATGCTTATAGTCGAGGGAATTAAAAACGACTTAACTCCCATATCAATTAGTCTTGGAATAACGCCAACAGAAGAGTTGGCGTGAATAGTGGAAAGAACAATATGCCCTGTAAGGGCGGCGTTGACTGCCAGATCAGCCGTTTCTTCGTCTCTGATTTCACCGACCATTATGATGTTAGGGTCTTGCCTCAAAATTTGCCTTAAACCGCGAGCAAAGCTATACCCTATTTCTGGTTTTACTTGCGATTGATTAACGCCCGGAATAGAATATTCTACCGGGTCTTCAAGGGTAACAATATTCACATTGTCTTTGTTTAAACTTCTTAAAATTGCGTATTGGGTGGTTGTTTTACCAGAACCGGTGGGCCCCGCAGATAAAATCATTCCGTACGGCTTTTTAATGGCTGCCTTAACGAGTTCTAAGTTCCTTCCGGTTAATCCTAATTCCTCAAAAGATTTTAAGCCGGTAAAGGGGTCTAATACTCTCAATTCAACCTTCTCTCCGTATAAGGTAGGGAAAGTTGCTACCCTAAAATCAATTTCCTTATTATTTATTTTTGAGGAAAATCTTCCATCCTGAGGGATTCTGTTTTCATCTATTTTTAAACCAGCAAGAATTTTAATTCTAGCAACAATTGACGGGTGAATCTTTAAGGGCAGGGAAAGCCTTGACCTTAAAATTCCATTTAAACGAAATCTTATATTTAATTTGTCTTTTTGGGGTTCTATATGGATATCAGAAGCATTTTTCTCAACAGCATCTTTTAAAATAATAAAGACTATTTTAACAATTGGCGCATCTTCGGCTACCACGGAGGTTTTTGATAAAGATCCTTCTGCTGCTAAATCGTATAAAATATTATCCGCTGATTCTCCGGTTTTTACGCCTAACTCTTTGTCTGATTTTTCCAACGTTTTTTTTGTTTCAATTTCTATATCGTGACGCTGTTTTAAAATATTTACTAAATCGCTAAGGGTTATTAAGTAAATTTTATAATTAAAATTTTGTTGGTTGGCCAAAAATCTTAAGACATTCCGGGCGGCTATATCCTCTGGGTAAACCATTCCGATGTGCAGAATATTGTCTTCTTTAGCCAATACCGCTACTTTATAATTAACAGATGTTTCTTCTGGGATTATTTCAAATAGGGCTGGTGAAATTTGGCTCGCATTAACTTTCTTTAGAGGAATATTTAAAATTTTACTCTTTATTTCAAAAAGGTCCTTCTCTGAAATAATTTTTTTTTCAATAATAATTTCTTCCTCTGTTTTACCAGTTTCATTAATCTGTTTTTTTAGGTCAACAAGCTGTTTCTCAGATAAAATACCGCGGGCAAATAATTCTTCTAATATTTTCATGGTTTTATTATTTTTTATTTTGTTTTTTGCTCACCGTTGGCGCAATAGTGCTTAACGAATAGTAGGCAGTAAAGGGGTTGTCTCTACCTGGCGATACTTCTTTTATTTTAGAAACAATTAATCCTCTGCTTTCTAAATCTTCTTTTGCCTTCTTTATTGAGGGAGATGAGATAAAACCTGTTATTTGTTTTTTTCTTTTATCAACAGCTTCATAGCTAAATTGTATATCCATTTGGGGAAGCAACTGAAGCTTTTTAAACTTCTCTGAATCAAAGGTTTCCATGTTTATGGTAATTTTTGCTTTGTTGAAAACTAATTTTGGTTGAACCTTTGGGGGTTGAGATAAGAAAACAATCAGCGATATAGCAACTAAAAACAACAAAAATATTACTGTGATTCCAATAAAAAACATTTTTTGTCTTTCTTTGGGTGATATAAAAACTATCGCCATTTTGTTATTAATTAATATGAATATGTTTTTATCTGGATGCTAAACTTGTAAGGTGGATTCGGGGCAGAACCAAAAGAGATTCTTATAACTTCAAAAATACGGGCTGATTTCTCTAACGAAATAATAAAATTCTTTAAAGATGAATAGTCTCCCGATAGGTCCATTGACAAGACTATCTCTTTAACATCGCCGACAATTTTTTTATTTTTTTGGTCTTTTTTGGTAAACGAAGATGGGGGGGATAAAAACAAGTTTTTCGCCACCAAACCATTTTCCTTGGCGGTTTTTTGTAAAAAATAAACAAGTTCGTTAAGGTTGCGATCTTCTGGCAGGGCAATATCAACCTTTTTAATATCGTTTTTACGGCTCTGCAACTCAAAATAAGCCTTATCTACGGCTGAGTAGTAATCATGCTTTGCGTTAAATTCAGCCACTTTCTCAGCCAATTCTGCTTGTAATTTTTTAAACATTTTATACTCCGGTACCACTAAAAAGAAAGCAATCAATAGGATGGCTAAAAGGATTAAAATAATAGTAATGGGACGATCAATTGTCATGCGCTATTTTTTACTTTTATATATATTTGTTTGCCATTATTTCTCAATTTTTTCCTCAGAAAGAAAATTGTTATACCAACTGCCACCAAAACAATAATTAACAAAAGAATAAAAATATCCAACCATTTTGATTTTTTATGGGTCGGCATTAGCGACGAACCTTCTACGACTACTTTTACTGTATAATGCCGGGTTGAACCATCTCGGGCTTTGACTGTATAAATGACCGGGTTAGTGAAATTTTGGGGGGCACCCGACGCTGGTGAAACAGTAGCTCCCGCCGACGTTCCTATTATAGGTTTTAACTCCTTAATATTAGTACCATAGGGA
>Ga0272448_1005205_pt1 | contig 14461 bp, 18 predicted proteins | sample YNPCB0191_FD_202220 | JGI IMG/M metagenome (GOLD analysis project Ga0272448, IMG submission 202220) | Hot spring sediment microbial communities from Yellowstone National Park, WY, United States - YNP-CB-019-1 | ecosystem: Environmental > Aquatic > Thermal springs > Hot (42-90C) > Sediment...
ACCGTGAAGATAATTGCAAAGAAGCACGGTTTGTTTGCATCCTTCATGCCAAAACCACTTTTTGGAGTGAATGGCTCTGGGATGCACACCCATCAAAGCTTGTGGAGAAACAACAAGAACGCATTCTTTGATTCAAGGGATGAGTATTGTCTTTCAAGAATTGCGCGCAGCTTCATCGCTGGACAGCTCCACCACGCAAGGGCACTTGCAGCTGTTGTTGCCCCAACTGTGAACTCATACAAAAGGCTCATTCCTGGTTATGAGGCGCCAGTTTACATCTGCTGGGCTAGAATCAATAGGTCTGCTCTGATAAGAGTGCCAAAGGAAGTAAGGGGCAAGGAAGAAGCAAGCAGGATAGAGCTGCGCTGTCCTGACCCATCATGCAACCCTTACCTTGCATTCGCAGCGATGCTGTGGGCTGGTTTTGATGGAGTCCGAAAGAAGATGGTTCCACCAAAACCTGTGGAGGAGAATGTTTATCATTTTGATGATAGAAAACTGAAGAAGCTGTACATCAGAACGCTGCCAGCTTCGCTGAATGAGGCAACGGAGGAGCTGAGCAGGAGCGATGTGATGAAGGAAGCATTGGGTGACTACATTTTCAATAAACTGATTGAAATACAGAGAAAGCAGTGGGAGGAGTATAGGGTTCAGGTTACTCCGTGGGAAGTAAAGAGATATCTGCCAATTTTGTAATGGGCCCGCCCGGGATCGAACCGGGAGTTTTCACCGTGTAAGGGTGACGTCTTACCATTCGACCACAGGCCCGGTTATGTTGGTATTATAATGCCGTTAGTTTTTAAATATGTGAAGCGCAGATAGAAGGGGGTAGAATGGATACGAAGAGAATTGCTGAAGCATCCAAAATTCCTCTTATTTTTGCGACAGCACTTTTGGTAGTTAAATTAATAATCTATTCAGGAGGGCTGTATTCGCTATCGCATGTATCTAATGTTATAGACTTGGCGATCGTTCTCACTCCATTATGGGCTGGGTACAACGGGATTAGAAAGTTCAAATTAAAAAAGGATGAAGCAAAAGTTGTTGGTTTCACGGTTGGTTTGGGGGTAAGTCTTATTTTTGTGGTTCTATCACCACAGTTTTTGTTTATAATGTTTGAACTGTTAGGTGGGAGCAAGGCTGGGGTAGGGGTTGTAGCGCCATCAGCGATTCTGTTTGTAGAGGATATTGGATGGGGGATAATTTATTTCACAATTATTGGTATAATCGGTGGGGCGGCAGGTGGAGAGATAGCGGATAAGCAAGAGAGAAACCTTAGAGGAGATGGTAGGTGGGCATTAATTCTAATTTATGGGGTATCCATCGCAGCTTTATCTTTTGTAATTAATTTTGCTGGGTTGCTTTTTGGCGTTAGTATTTTCTTGTCTTTGCCGGAGCTTATCATTTTAATAACACTATTTGGGTTTGTAGCACTTATCTTGTTATCTACAAATAGAAAGGAGAACTTGCCAATCTTGCTAGGAATTTTAGTAGTACTTGTCGGTGTTTCCTTAACAAACCTTCTGGCAATTTATCTAACTTCGGGTGGCGGACCCCGTACTTCGCACTGCACTTTTCCAGCAGGGTTTATGTGCATTGCCCATACGCTCTATGCAAATACATCAAAACTCTACCTTAAGGTAGCTCAAGAAACAGGTCATGGAATAAGAATCAATGGTATCAGTTGTACAAAAAACATCAGCGAAGACTACTCAAAAACCAGCATGATTAGTTATGGAGGCGGCAACGGCATAGAGATGCAATCTGGAACTGCTGCGGTTCTTTCAACGCCAACCGATGCAAGCAAACCATGGCTTAACATAAGCTGCACTGATGCAAATGGTAACCTTCCCTCAAGCACCCAAGTTGGGGATACCTACTCTGGAAGGATATACATAAACTATACGGAGATGGATACTAATATAACAAGAATTGTCATTGGGACATACACTACGATGTATGAAGCTTGATCAGATACTAAGCGACCTCCTTTCCATCTCCTCTCTCAACTCTCCCCCAATACTCGCTCATCCCTGCCCTCCACCACGAATCATACCTCTCACTCACCTGCTCCTCAACTGTTTTTCCTCTTTTTATTGCTGCCTCAACGTGTTTTCTCTCAATAAACTCGCTCCCCTCAATAGAAGCCAAATCACCTGCAAGCTTTATTATCCCACTTATAAACCTGAGGCGCAGAGTTAAACCAGATGCATCATCAGTCAACCTTGCCCTTCTTCTTGCCTCCTCAATTATTGCAAGTATCGCATCTGCATTTGCATGCGGTATCCTCCCATCCTTCACAATCTCCTGCGCGATGAACTGCACCATCTTCATCCTATTCTCCTCATTATCCTCCATATACGTTTTCAGAAGCACCTCATAACCATTCCCAGATATTCTTGAGCGAAGAGGAGGAAGCAGCGATGGCAGGTCATTTATATTCAGAGCAGCAACTAGGATGAAATCGCATGGAACATCATCAACCCTTACGGAAGCACCTGTGCTTGAAGCGTTTCTTCCAGTTATCGGAAACTTCTTCTCCTGCATTGCAGTTAATATGTATCTTTGCAGATAACCCAGGTTTGCTATCTCATCTATGAAGAGCACTCCTTCATGAGCCTCGTGAATTGCGCCTGGTATCACGCGCATATACGGGAGAACGCCAACCTCTGGGTGACCGCCATACGGGTCGTGGCGTACGTCACCAAGCAGCTCTGTTTCCGAAGCACCTGTTGCTTGAATGAATGTGTTTCTTTTGAGCGGCACGATAACCTTCCTTGGCCTCATCTCTGAGTCCGCAACCTTTGCAAGAGACTTCTGATCGTAAACCCGAATTTTATCCCCATCCGCTCTTTCATAAACCACCATCTCCTCGCTTCCATCACGGCATTTTCTTATCGTGTAAACTCTGTCATTTATTTTCAACTTGCTTGAAATTAAATCATCAAACGGAGTCAATCCTTTAATCTGCTTATCAGCACCGCATTTTGGGCAGGAGTATGGGTTTGTGCTAAGATTTCCGCACACGCTGCACGCGCAGCCAAGCTTCTCAGCCACATGCCGCGGTATCTGGGAAACTGGAACAAGCTTTCCGTCATTCCTTCCAGAGGTTGGTTTGAAATGCCTCACCTCAAGAATTGGTCTCTCGGGGTTTGCGAAATTGTGCAGAACCGCAATCTCCTCCTTTGGTGGTGGAATGAGGCGGGCTAGCGACTGAGCTATCATGCTTTTTCCAGTGCCAGGCGGTCCAACAAGGAGAAGATTTCTTCTCTGCTTCGCAGCTATCCTCGCTGCTTCAACTGCTGTGTTCTGCCCAATAATCATCTCAAGTGGATCCTTAGGCAGAGCAACTTCCTTTGTGCTCTCCGGCAGGTCCATGAGTTTATTTAGATGTTACAATTTTATAATCGTTTTGAAATAAAAAATTAAAACTTTGTTGAGATGAGCATCTCCTCCGGCTTTCTGAATATATTGCCAAGCTTCACACCGAGAAGCACCTTCACTCCTTTGCTCTCAGCCAAATCAACAAGCCGTTGCGTTATTATTCCGTCAAGCACAACAGCGTATACCGGGGGTGATTCAGTGAGCGTTTTAATCAAATCCCTTACTGGAACTTCGTATTTCAGGTTGAGCTGTTCGTCATATATTCTTGCTCTGAGCGTGTTTTCAAGTTCGTTTAAGCTTGTTTGAAGAATTTGGGGTGGCTCCACATCGCTTCCAATTTTCGTTATCTCAGAAAGCACATCTGGTGCTCTCTCCTCAACCTTTGGGTACACAACTTCCTCAGTTTTCACCTTTGCATTCTCAACAACCTGCTCAATTGGAACTTTGTTTCTCAAGCACTTGATTATCTCTTTCCTCGTAAGCTCCTCAACCTCTTTTCCAGGTGGTGCCCTTGCTATATAATCTATCTCCGCAACCTGAGAAAGTTCCTTCAGTATTATATCCCCTCCCCTATCCCCATCAAGGAAAACCGTCACCTCCTTCTCCCTGCACAGGGATGCGAGCGACTTGGGAACGTTTGCTCCACCTACTGCAATCACGTTGTTTATATCGTTTTTCAGCAGGTTTATCACATCCGCCCTCCCCTCAACAATTATTATGGAGTCATATGAGTTGATGTTTGGACCGCTTGGAAGCTTCTCCGGCCCATACTCTGAAACTTCTGCTGTTTTCACCTCCTGCCTCACAAGCTCAGATATCTCTTTGCTTTCCGGTATTTCAGTTGTCAGCAACGTTTTCAGCAATGCCTTTGCTCTGTCTATCACAACCTTCCTCTTCGTATTTCTGGTATCCTCAATCTTCTCAACAGAAACCCTTGCATCGCATGGGCCAACCCTGTCAACTGTTTCAAGCGCAGCAGCAAGAATGCTCGTCTCAACCATATCCAAGGAAGAAGGGAGGATTATTCTTCCAACGCTCTTCCCACCTCTCGCCTGCAAATCAACCTCAATTCTCCCTATCCTTCCATTCTTCTGCAGCTCCCTCAAATCAAGCTCGTCTCCCAGCAAACCCTCTGTCTGCCCAAAAATTGCACCAACAACATCGGGCTTCTCAACAAGTCCGTTTATTTCTATGCTCGCATACACAACATACTTCACAGTGTCAATATACATTTTCGCCATACAATCACCATTTTTTTCTTAACTCCTCCAGCTTCCTGTCAATCTCCTCAAAGTTGCGCAACCCAAGGATGCGCTGAAGCTTCCTCCTCATCTCCGTATCTGGAGAGACATTATACGCGCGCAACCCATCCTCAACTCTGCAGCAGAGCTCTTCTCCTGCCTCATCAAAGTCAGTGAGTATCACTGCTTTATCCGCAAGCCTTGAAACTCTCTCGCAAACTCTGTCAGGAGACATGTTTATCATAACTATCCTGTTCCTCACTCCTATGCGCTCCAGCGCTTCCTTATCCCTCTTTCCCTCCACAAGCACAACTGCCTCGCTTTCCGCAAGCTCTGTCAAAGCTCTGCTCAGCAGTTTCATCTTCCTCTGCACCTTCTTTGCAAGCAGAGGAGTTGCTTTCTTCACTTCCATCACTTCGGAAGGTTACTAAGAGAATAAGAGTAGAAGTGTGCTGTGCAATGTTGACTGAACTTCATAGATCGGCTTTCTCCATCAGCCATCCTTTGCACAGCAGTTATATTTTGACTGAAGTTGTATATAAATATTAAACTGACTCCTCCTCAATGCACTCCTCACACACCAGCTTGCCACCGCTTTTCGTCAACGTGTCGGAGTAGTTCCCGCATACCTCGCAATGACCGGAAGAGACTTCGTGAGATTGAGAGGTTTCAATGCGTGCTCTCTCATGCATGATGTCATAAAGGCCAGGCGATATTTTAATAATATCGGTTTCACCAATTATCCCAATAAGCCTGCCCTTTTCATTCACCACCGGCAGTCTCTTTATTCCCTCATCTCTCAGAATTTCTGCAACTCTCTCAACTGTTTCATTTGGGCTGATTGTTTTTAGTTTGGAGTGCATTATCTCCTTCATAAGAGTTCTTCTGGGGTCTCTCCCCTCAGCAACCACGCTACGAGTTATATCGCCTTCTGTGACTATTCCGACTGGAACCTCATCCTTGACGATGACAACCGAGCCTATCTTGTGATCTCTCATAAGCTTCGCTGCCTCCATAGCGGTGTTGCTTTCTCCGAGGGTTACAACCCCCTTCGTCATACAATCCCCTACTCTTATCTCCTTTACCTTCATCAATTATTTTTTGAATGAACAATTTTATAAAACTTCGCCGAACAAATTGTTGCTTTATGTCATTTACGCGCTTTCTGCACTATGCCAACAAAATTAGCAGCAAATAAGCTTGGATATACCCCATCTAAGGGGATGGAGATGCCCCTGTAGGTGACAGGCTCAAGGGAGAATATGTGTATATCCTCCACTTTAAACACTGTTCTAAGAAGTTTTTCAAAGCTTGTCTTGTTCAGATAGCGGAGATGCGGGTCTCTCCAAGGTGGTTCGTATCTTTTGGGAGCCCCTTGTGCTGTATTTATCCCAAAAAGGTATTTTATTCTGTACACCCAGGAATATGAGTTCGGTATTGTGACCACCGCAGTTCCCCCATCTGACAAGTGCTCGCGCGCATACGCCAGGACTTTGTCAGGATATAACACATGTTCAAGCACTTCAACGCATACTACCAAATCGAAGTTGCCCACGTTAGGGAATGGGGGGTTATTGAAATCCACTACATACTTTTTAGCGTGTTTTGCTGATTTAAGTGCATTTTTGGAAATGTCCATCCCAACCCACAATCCCTTTTTTGCCTTGATAAAGTGGTTCGCGTATTTGTCTCCCGAACCGCAGCCGATGTCCAGCACCCTGGTTTTGGGTTTTATAAGTGGGGTTAGGATCCGGATGATGTTGATGTTCTTTCCAGTAGGATTGTAGCCTTTCTCACTCCAATAAGTCTCATACTGCTCCTCAGTACTCATACACCCCTCACCTTATCTGATGACACCGCATTATTGATCTTCATCCTATTTAATTTAACTTGCGGTATAGATTTAAAATAAACCTGTATGAATAGTTTAGTGGGTATTCCAATGCTAAGATACGCCAAAGGTGCAAGGAGCGAGCGAGAGCTCATCTCAATATTCCAGGAGAAAGGGTTCTCAGTCATACGCGCTGCTGGAAGTGGGGTGAGCTCCCTCTGTCCAGACATCCTTGTTTTCAAAGGAGGGAAGCAGTATGGGTTTGAGTGTAAAGCATGGGAGTGCGGTAGCTTGAGCATAGAGAAGGAGAAAATGAAAGCGTTGAAGGAGTGGGAGAGGAATACCGGCATAACCACCTTCATCGCATGGAGAATTGGGAGGGTTGGGTGGAGGTTTCTGTATCTTGATGAACTGGAGGAGAGGGAAAAGAACTACACAATAAGCATGAGGAAAGCAATGATGATAAACAGGGGAATTGCGGAGCTGTGCTGAGGGTATGTTTTTTAACCATTGAATATTAATATTATGGGGGTGTGGTATGAAGGAGCTTTTGGTGCTTGCAAAGGATAGAATAGGTTTGCTGGCAGACCTTTCAGCTGCACTGGGAAACGCAAACATAAACATAGAATCCATCTCAGCCGATACAATAGGTGATAAAGCAGTTATCCACCTTGTTGTTTCTGATGACGTGAAAGGAAAGGAAATTCTTGAGAGGAAAGGGTTTATTGTGATGAGCTCTGACGCGCTTGTGGTGAGGGTGCTTGACAAACCTGGTGAGCTTTCAAAAGTCGCAAGGGTGCTGGCGGATGCGAAGATAAACATAAAGAATGTGCAGCTTCTCACAAAGGAAGGTGAGATAGCGCTGTATATGCTTAAAGTGGATAATGCAAAAAGGGCAGCGAAACTGCTGAAGGGCTACATGTGATTGAATGAGAAAGCTCAGCTCCTTCCCTTCTGAGGGGGAGAACTCGTTGTTAAAATGGTATAAGGTGAAAAACCCTGTGAGGGTTATTTTCAACTTTCTGTTAATCTACTCTGCCAGGTATCTCCCTTCTCTGAGTTTGAAGAATTTTTTCTATAGGCTTACGGGAATGAAGGTTGGGAGAAATGTTGCTGTTGGGCTTGGAGCGGTGTTTGACATATTCTTCCCAGAGCTGATTGAGATAGGTGATAACTGTATAATAGGGTATAACTCTGTTGTGCTTGCGCATGAGTTTCTGCACGAGGAGTGGAGGGTTGGGAGGGTTAGAATTGGTAAGAATGTGTTGATTGGGGCGAACACAACTGTTCTGGCTGGCGTTACAATTGGGGATAACTCAAGAATATCTGCCTGCTCCCTTGTTAACGACAATATACCAGCAAACTCATTCTATGCGGGAGTGCCTGCGAGAAGGAAAGGGAGAAAATGAAATTGTTTTTTCTCATTGTCGCAGTGAACATCATTGGCATGCTTTATGGGTATTATTACTACTACAATCAGCTTGCTTCCTCCCCTTTCTGGCTTTGGGTGTTCATACCGGACTGCCCTTTTTACGTAATGCTGTTCACCGCTGCGCTGCTTCTTGCTTTATTCGGGTTTGAAAATGAATTGCTCAACTACATTGCGGCGGTTGGGATGATGAAGTATGGAGTTTGGACGCTGCTCGCCCTGCTGGTTTTTTACGATTATTTCTTTTCTGGTTCCTTATGGTTTCTCTCCTCAGTTTTATTCATCCTTCATATTGGGATGTTCGCAGAAGGCCCTTTGCTGATTTACAGAAAAGTTAAGAGGAGGGATTTTGTTATTGGGTTGGTTTGGTTTCTCATAAATGATTATTTTGATTATTTCTACACCTATACAAACCTGCTGGGTGAATTCACCGTTGGAACCCACCCAATTCTTCCCTCGGGGGGAAGAGTTTTTTTAATGATGGTGCTGACTTTTGCCCTCACGTTTGTGATGTCAATTGGCGCTTACTGGCTTTCTTTGAACAAGTTTTGGTGGCCTGCAAAAAGCGAGGTGGAGAGCATTATAATGGAGTTTCAAAAGGATATAAGAAGGAACACTGGAAGAAGGAGAAGGAGCAGATAATCAACTAACCCCATCTGCAGCTCAACCTCAAAGTTTATTTTTTCTGAGTCAAAACCACGAGATTCCAAAGAAATTGCAAGCTGGGAGGAGCGTTTCAGGGAGGAGTGGAGAAGTGGGATTATTAAGGGAAATGGGGGGGAGAATGGGGTGGAGATGTAACCTCTTAATGCTTGGGAGATGCGTATTCTCTCAACCTCCTGCTGGATAAAAGGTATGAAGTGAATTGATATGATGAATGCAAATGCAATTTCAGATGGAACTTTGAAGAAAACAAGCGCTTGAAGGATATTCTTTATTTCTGTTGTGTATACCAACAACAATGAAATGAGGAATATGTTGAGAAAGAATAGGGAAGTTAAAACTCCTGGGAAGATGCCTGAGTTTATTATTGCATGCAATACAATTGGAAGGAGAATTACAAACCAGCCCATGCCCAAATCCTTAAATGGCTTATAAAGTGGTATCCCACTGGCTTTGTACAAAAAAAACACCACCGCAGTGATTACCGCCAACATCTCCAGACTCTGTTTTAGAATAAGGAGAAAGATGAGGAAAAGCAGGTAGAGGATTTTCACTCTTGCATCAATTTTATGGACAGGTGAGTTTTGATGTATGTAAGAAATCATCGTCTCACATTCGCTTCAGCCTGCATGGAATCTTCAACCCATACTTTTCAATTTTTGGGTTGGAAAGAATTTCTTTGGGAGCGCCATCTAAAGCTATTCTGCCATCTTTCAGAACAATCACCCGTCTGGCATACTCCAAAAGTATTTCGGTATCATGCTCAACTACAACAATTGTTTTTCCCTGCTTGTTCAAGCTTGTCAGAAATTCATACAGCTCCACTGCCGCGCCGAAGTCCAAACTTGAGGATGGTTCGTCAAGCAGTATCACCTCTGGCTCCATCGCCAATGTTGATGCAATCGCAAGCTTCTGCTTCTGTCCTTCAGAAAGGTTGTTTGGATCTTCATTTATGAATGAATGCAAACCAAAAAGAGCGAGGTATTTTTCAATTCTCCTTCTCACTTCCTCCTTTGGAAGTTTTCTGTTTTCAAGAGCAAATGCAACCTCATCTCTAACCCTCATTGAGAATATCTGTGAGTTCGGATCCTGAAGCACTATCCCAATCTTTCCTGAAAGCTCGCTGACTTTTGTGTTTCTCGTATCCTCCCCGTCCACAAGAACCTTCCCGTGGAAGTTTCCCTTTAGTAAGTTTGGTATAACGCCATTCATCGTCAGAAGCAAGGTGCTCTTCCCGCTTCCAACCGGGCCGATAATTCCTAAAAACTCGCCTTTTGGAACTGAAAGGTTTATCTTTTCAAGCACCTTTCTTCCAGTATATGAGAAAGAAAGGTTTTGTATGCGGATCAGCTTTACCACCTTGAATATCTATTTACAAACCCAAATTTAAAAGCCAGCATCCAGGCAAGGATTGTTTCAACCGCGCCCTGGAATGCATTCCACCCAAATATCAGATACCACGGAACGGCAGCCATTAGTTGCTCAGGTGAAAAATGAAGGAACAGCGGCCCAGCGAAGTAGTAATTTGATATAACCATCGCTGTTCCCCTAACAAGTATGCTGATTATTAGAACAATTGAGATGGCTCGGGCATCTGCAAAGATGAGAGGTGTAAACCCTTTTGAATACCTCTCCCAGAAGTGAAGCAGGATGAGGCAGAAAATTGTTATCGCAAGAATTGGGAGCAACCCAAGCAAAAGTTCGGAAGCAGTCACGGTAACTCCAGCAAAGCCAGCAGCCTCAAAGCGCGGGAGGAGCTGAACTGTGGTGTTAGAGAGAGGGAGGGATGATTTTCCAACAAGGTTGATGTGTATTGAAACTAAAAAAAGCATCAGAGAGATGAAAAGCGCAAAGAAGATGTTGATGAGAAGCTTTCCTGCGTCAAACCCTTTCTTCATCGAAACCATCCAAAAAGCAGGTACCAGAAACATTGGTATGGTTGCGGCGAACTTCATGCTGGCTCCAAGCCATGTTTCAGGAGATACAACTGTAATTATAAGCGCTGTGAGAATTGAGATGTAAAAAGCTGCGTCAAGCCCAAAAAGAAAAAAACCAAGCATTATTGGAACTCCAACCAAATCAACCGTCATCCCAAAGTTAGTTGGTATCCCTATTACCCCATGGGAGAATTGGAATACTGCTGCTAGAGCAGAGAGCATCGCCACAGCCGTTAGTTTATATGTTTTCATTTAAAAGCAATAGAACTTTTACTATTTTAAATGTATTTACTCAAAAAAGTGTAATCCCTGAATCTCCAGATTCCACAAACCAACTTTTTTTGCGTGCTCAACCACTTCCGCATACTCCTCTCTCGTTATCCTCCTTGAAAGCTCCTCTATCTGCATCGCTTTGTAATCTGGATGGTACTGGCTCATTATATTCACCCTCACTCTATCACCTAAATTTTTCGCTATCCAGCTCAGAACTGGTTTTGAGCAGCATTCCGTGTGGTTGGGCAGGACAAGATGTCTATAAAGTATCTCCGCATGTTCAACCGCGAGAAGGCTGTTTCTGGTGAGGGTTTTCCAGTATCCATCTTGAAAAAGTGAAAGCCTTTTCGCGCACTCATCATTTCCATATTTGAAATCAGCAAGGTATACATCAACAACTCCGTTCAGAAGCATCATTGTTTTTTCAGACATAATCATATTGCTGTTCCAGATAACTGGGATGTTCGCTTCGCATTCGTTCAGAGCAGCAAGTATGTTGTGCAAATTTGGCGTTGGCTCCCCCCCAACCAGATTTAAGTTTCTCACCCCAAAGTTTCGGTGATGCTCAGCCCACTCTGCAATTTTTTGTGGTGTCCATACTGAACCGCTTTGGGGGTATTGGCTTATCTCCCAATTCTGGCAGTACTGACAGCTCATGTTGCACCCAGAGAAGAATATGGTTCCTGATGGAACAAGCTCCGGCTCCTCACCGATGTGCTCAAACGCAGATGAAACCCGCGATTCGCAACCAACTCTGCACCAACCAACCTCCCCCTTTTTTCTATTCGCCCCACAAGCCCTTTCGCAGAATTCACACCTCTCAAGCATTCTCTCAGCAATCCTCTGTTTGAGCTCAAGCAGGTTGGGGTGAACTTCCGCTATTCCGGATTTTTTCAGAAGCTGCGGGAGTTTTTTTATTAGCTTATTATGCTCCTCCCAACATTCCGCATAATTTTCTGAAATTTTTGCTGGAATGGATTTGCACAGCATGAAACGAGCCGGCTTCTCATCTCTCATAACCTCAACATACCTTCCCAGCGCCTTTTGTATTCCTCTCTCCTCAAAAACAGACATAATGAAATTACTCAAATCTGATATTTAATTGTGAGGAATGTTTTTAAATGATGGAAAGAAAATTGATTTATGGATGGAATGAAAGGGCAGAGCGCAGTGGAGTATCTGTCCGTTTACGCAGTTGCATTCATCATTGTTCTGGTTGTTCTTGCGGGCATTTATTACGTTTGGAATGCCAATCAAACGGTCACGCCTCACTGCGAGCTGACTGTTGATTTATACTGCACTGATTTTTACATACGGCAGAATGGAAGTTTGGTTTTGATGATGAGGCAAACTACCGGGCACCCAATAAGAGTGACTGGGTTTAACTGCACAAGCCAGAGCAATGACGCGATGGTGACAAAGGCGGTGGATGTATACATGAATGATGGAGAGGTAAAAACAATTGTTTCCGAGCAACCGTGCTACAGAGTTAGCGGTGAGATTGCAACTGGAAGCGCAGGCAGTTTTTACAGCGGGAATATTTATATAAAATACAGTGAAGCGGATACTGGTTTCACTCATTCGATAGTTGGCAGGATAGTGGCAAGATATGAATAAATTTATAAACTGCTGAGAACCAAATAGAAGTGGTGAGCTGATGAGAAGAGCGCAGGCAGCAATGGAGTATCTTATAACGTATGGATGGGCAATACTGATAATGCTGGTTGTTGTTGGAGTGTTATTTTATTTGGGCGTGTTCAGCCCAAGGGGCGTTTCTGGCTGCAGCTTCCAATCACCTGGTTTCACTTGCTATGCATATAAGCTGACTGCAAATACTTCTGGTGTAAGTGGTTTGATACTTGATTTGGGGCAGGCAACTGGGCATGATATAAAGGTGATTGGGTTCAACTGCACTACTGCTGAGACGTGGACAGTGAGCGATTTCAGCCCAACTGGGCTCAATGCAAACAACGTTACCGTACCGTCAGGAAGCCACAAACCGCTCAACGGAACCACCACTCCAATGCCGCTTCCGTGCTGGAAGGCTGATGGAAGTATGATTGGGTCAGGCGATGCAGATCAGTATTACAAAGGAAAGATATACATTCATTATATTGATTTGGAAACCAACATGGATCATAAGGTGACAGGCGATATTTCTGGCAGGATAGAGTAGCTGCTTCTTAGGTGATTGCGTGCTGAAATCAAGTTTCTGGGAATTTTGTAATAGAGTTAGCATCAGGCTTGGCATCATTTTCTCAAAAATTCCCATCTCCGCAAACACATGGACTCTTCTCTCCTTACTGCCCGCCCTGCTGGGGTTTGTTTCCCTGCTATACAAACAAATGGACGCTGCACTGCTCCTCTTTGCAGTTTCCGCCTTAATAGACGCAATAGATGGTGGAGTTGCAAGGGTGACTGGAACTGTGAGCAACCTTGGTGCGTATTTGGATGGGATGATGGATAGAATTGTGGAGGGGTTGCTTCTGGTTGGAATAATGATGCATGGAATACCAGATTTCAATGCAGGTGGTTTCACAACACCATCATCTGTTTGGATTGCGCTGTTGCTTTTCTTTGGTTCTGCGATGGTTAGCTATTCAAGAGCATACGCGGTTTACAGAAGAGCTATACGGGACAGCGAGGTAGTTTCTCGCATGCCAGGAGTTTTGGAAAGAGCTGAGAGGCTTATACTGATATTCATTGGGATGGTGCTTTACCGGTTCAACCCATTGTATTTAACATACATAATTGTTTTAGCAACGGTGCTTTCTGTAATAACGGTGATACAGAGAATGGTTTTCACAATAAAGAACGCAGAGTGATTGAATGAAGGTTGATATGCATATACACACCATTTATTCTGGTGACTCTATCTGTAAACCGGAAAGTGTGATAAAAGAGGCAAAAAGAAGGGGGATTGATGGGATAGCTGTGACAGATCATAATAAAACAGATGCGTGGATAAAGATGTTGAATGAGGGAGCAGCAAAGGGTATAGTGGTTATACTTGGCGAGGAGATTGAGGTTAAACAGAATGGAAAGGTTGTTGGGGAGGTGCTTGGTTATTTTTTAACAGAGGAGGTTAAGAGGGGGGAAATTGATGAAGTGTTAGATGAAATAGCACGCCAGGGTGGAATTGCTGCGCTTCCACACCCATTCTGTTTTTGGAGAGGAATGAAAGCGGATATAAAAGAAGTTGCAAAGAGAGTTGATGCAGTTGAGGTGATTAACTCCAGAATGTATCTAAATTCTCAGAACAGAAAAGCTCTGGAGCTGGCTAGAAAATATAAGCTTGCAGAAATTGGAGGAAGCGATGCTCATTCATGCTGGGAGGTTGGGAATGCGTATACCTACGCAGAGGCAGATGGAATTGAGGAGTTCAGGAAAGCAGTAGTGAAAAAGAAAACAAAAGCAGAGGGGAAGCTCACAAACCCACTTATCAGGTTTGCATCAAACCTCTCAAGAATTGGAGTTAAACATTAACCTCCTTTCTTTATCAATGATTTTCCTTTTGGAGTGAGCTTGTAAAACACCCACTTCCTTCCATCCACTTCTATTTTTTCAACAAGCTCGGCTTCCCGCAGTTTATCAAGGTGCTCTACAATTGTTGCTTTGCTTTTGTTCAGCTTTGAGCTTATATCAGTTGGAGTTCTTTCACCTTCTGCAAGCGTGTTTAGTATCTGCAATCTTGTTTCTGATG
>Ga0272448_1005208_pt1 | contig 14453 bp, 15 predicted proteins | sample YNPCB0191_FD_202220 | JGI IMG/M metagenome (GOLD analysis project Ga0272448, IMG submission 202220) | Hot spring sediment microbial communities from Yellowstone National Park, WY, United States - YNP-CB-019-1 | ecosystem: Environmental > Aquatic > Thermal springs > Hot (42-90C) > Sediment...
CCCTAAACTTAATCGCCGTCCAATCTACCAGGAAAGCACTTGACAATATTAGAGTAGGATGACACAACACTCGCAAGTTTATTGTTGAGCACCGGCATCTCATCCCTTCGATCATCCATAATGCGTTGAAAGCCCTGAAGGGGCGGAGCATGTTAGCCGGGTGCAAGCAAAGCGCAGCCCCCGGTATAGTTTTACCAAATACAATAAGCCCTGATAGGGCGACACAAGATAAACTCTTCTCCGGATGCATCTTCCAGTATCCCTTCTTCATATTCAAATATCCAAACCATCAGGTATGAAAACCTCATAGATGGGGTAAAAACATCAAGTTGCTCATTTGACTTGTGACGGCTTGCTCCAAAAATCCTGCGTTTGTAAATCGGAAATCCTTGACAAACTTCGACGAGCCGTTGTATTATTAATCCCAGGTTAGCACTCTCGACTTCCGAGTGCTAACACAAGTTTCTTAAAATACCACAGGAGGTGATATAGTCAATGCTGAGACCGATCGGCGACAAGGTGATTGTAAAGCCAAAAGCTGAGGAGGAGAAGACCTCCGGAGGAATCATCCTTCCCGACACTGCAAAGGAGAAGCCGCACGAAGGCACCGTTATTGCAGTAGGCCCCGGCGAAGTACTGGAAAACGGCGAGCGCAAGCCTATGAATGTGAAGGAAGGCGACAACGTCATTTATTCCAAGTATGGTGGCACCGAGGTTACGGTCGAGGGAGTGGAGTACATCATCCTCGATCAGAGTTCTATCTACGCTATTCGCGAATAGTACTCGACCAGTAGAATTCTAGCGTGTCGTGAAGGGGTCTGACCCATGAGACGTTATGCAAGATTAGATTGGTGAAGTACTAGCGCAGAAATGGTAAGTTTGTATGCGCAGGGATAAGTCCGTGCGCATTATCGGTGTTTAACTGACGGCTTTGTCGATATATCGGCAAGGCACGTAAGGGAGGAGTGTAAATTAATGGCTGCGAAAATCATCGCTTATGATGAAGAAGCAAGACGTGCCCTTGAGCGCGGCACTAACATTGTCGCGAACGCAGTAAAGGTCACCCTGGGACCTAAGGGTCGCAATGTTGTATTGGATAAGAAGTGGGGCGCTCCCACGATCACCAAAGACGGTGTAACCGTTGCAAAAGAAATCGAACTCGAAGATCCGTATGAAAATATGGGCGCACAGCTCGTGCGTGAAGTAGCATCGAAGACTAACGACGTGGCTGGTGACGGCACCACGACCGCTACCGTGCTTGCACAGGCGATCGTAAACGAAGGCCTTCGCTACGTAGCCGCTGGTGGAAACCCGATGGTAGTCAAGAGAGGTATCGATCTTGCAGTTTCAAAGGCAGTAGAGGAACTGAAGAAGATCAGCACCCCTGTAACCGATAAGGAATCCGTTACCAGCGTCGCATCCATCGCAGGAAACGACAAAGAGATCGGCGGCCTCATCGCCGATGCGATGGAAAAGGTCGGCAAAGACGGCGTTATCACGGTTGAAGAATCGAAAGGTACTGCTACCAACCTGGAAGTCGTGGAAGGTATGCAGTTCGATAAGGGATATATCTCCCCGTATATGGTAACCGATCCTGAGAGAATGGAAGCCGTTCTCGAAGATCCGCTAATCCTTCTCTATGAAAAGAAGATTTCTGCTGCTGCAGATTTCATCCCAGTTCTGGAAAAGATCGCTTCCGCCCGCAAGCCGCTCCTCATCATCGCAGAGGATGTAGATGGCGACGCACTCGCAACCCTGGTTGTGAACAAGATCAGAGGTACGTTCATCTCCGTTGCAGTGAAGTCCCCCGGCTTCGGTGATCGCCGAAAAGCAATGATGGAAGACATCGCGATCCTCACCGGTGGAAAGTTCGTCACCGAGGATCTTGGCCTCAAGCTTGAGAACGTTGACCTCTCCATGCTCGGAAGAGCGAAGAAGGTCATCGTGACCAAGGAAGAGACCACCATCGTCGAAGGTGCCGGAAGCGCAGAAGCAGTCAAGGGTCGAATCGACTTGATCCGCAAGCAGATGGAGAGCACCGATTCTTCCTACGACCGCGAAAAACTTCAGGAAAGACTCGCAAAGCTCGCAGGCGGCGTAGCTGTTATCCAGGTTGGCGCTGCTACCGAAACCGAGTTGAAAGAGAAGAAGCACCGATTTGAGGATGCTCTCTCAGCGACCAGAGCAGCAGTCGAGGAAGGTATCGTTCCCGGCGGCGGCACTACCCTTATCAACGTCATCCCGGCGCTCGAAGGCCTCGGATCGTCCGCAGATGAAAAGGTTGGTGTTGCAATCGTTCGCCGTGCTCTCGAAGAGCCGCTCCGACAGATCTCTGCAAACGCAGGTCTGGAAGGCTCCGTGGTTGTCGAGAAGGTCAAGAACCTGCCGAAGGGTCAGGGATTGAACGCTGCGACCGAAGAGTATGTCGATATGATGAAGGCCGGTATCGTGGATCCTGTAAAGGTGACCCGATCCGCTCTTGAGAACGCAGCAAGCATCGCATCGATGATCCTTACTACCGAAGGTCTCGTTGCCGAAAAGCCTGAGAAGAAATCTGCACCTGCAGGCGCTCCGGGCGGCTACGGCGACTACGATATGTAGTCAGGGGCTAGTGTACTGTTAAGTTGGATTTCGGATGTTCGTAGGGGAGGATCTCCGCATCCTCCCGAAAAACAAGGAACACTCAGAGGTGCCCCACTGCTTAACATGATACTAGTGCTCGACTAATAAAGTCATGAGTTGAAGGGGACGTGTACTCTGCCTGTTGGCGGTATACGCGTCCCCTTTTCATATTTCGGCAACCTAGGGTTATTGTCTCAGTGTCTACATTGGTTTTTGCACCAAATCCCCATTTGGCGCATTGGGAGGCCCTGCGTCGAATGATCCGCTATTTGATATAAATTTGCTGTTGTTGAAATGTATTTCTACTTTTCCTTTCATTATGTACTGATGATTTGCTGGGTTGAAGTAGATTTCTACAGGGTTGGTATCCACTCCTTGGAAATAGAGCCCTTTGTGGTAGGAGCTCGAAAAGTGCCAACGCCAATGAGGTTCTCCAGGCAAATCCCAGGTAGATGAGCCTTTGGACCATCCTACCGTTCCTCCAGAGGTGGCTTTGAAAATGTTAATCAGCTGAGAATTTACTTCTTTCGCACGTGGTCTTATCATCCAAGGAACGACGCCTGTTAAGCCCAGCAGGATGATTATTGCGGCCAGAACTGCTGACTTCTTGCGAGACGAACCGAAAGAGTTTGCGATCATACATAATCTCCTTTTCAAGGTGTAGTAGGGCTCAGAAACTCCAGCCATAACAAGTTGTCCGCTCGGATTCGATTTGGTGGCGTGCGTGAGCAACATTCTCGCGTAATAATCCGGAGGTGCATTGGTCGCATTGAGTGCCATTAGATCACAGGCAGCTTCCTGCGCGAAGATCCATTCGCTTCGCACAAGCCATACAACAGGATTAAAGAAAAAGATCCATTGCGCAAGCATCGGCAGCCATCCCCACAAGACATCTCGACGCTTCATATGAGCAAGTTCGTGAGCAAGGATCAGGCGGAGTTCTTGCGGATTACATTCTTCCAAAGTGTTTTCGGGAAGAACAACGCACGGAGAGACAAAACCACATATCAGCGCTCCTCCTACATTTCCGGTCAGTAACTGCGGCGCACGATGAATACCCATTCGCACACAAAGCTCGTCCAATTCCTGCAACAGTGAATGATCTTCTACTAGTTGGCAGCTTTTTCTCATCTTTCTAGTTCTGTAAGACGCCTTGATTAGCCGTAGTCCGAACAACACAAATCCTGCCCGGTAAAGCAGTGTCAAAATCAGTGTAGTATCGTACATGTCCGCTGTTTGCTGTGTCGGATCTTTTTCTTTCCATGGATAAGATTGGAAAACCACCGATTTTACCTTCGCCGGTACTGATATATCGGGTATGACGGAGGTTGGTATTTCCAAAACAATCGAACCCAGGAAACAGAATGCAACCAGATACTTGATGAAGCCAAGACGCCACAACCAACTTGCGGTGTCTGGCGATATCTTCCGAAACATCCTGCAGGTCGCAAATACGAGCAGAAGCACCAGGCTTCCTTGAAATAATCCATGTTGGATATGTTCGATCAACCATGGCACGGGCCAATCACCCAGCGAAAAAAGCTCAATCATGGCTCTCCCCTTTACGTCTGCTCTCCATGTTCTCGATCAAAGTCTTGAGTTCTGTCAACTGGTTGTCGGTCAATTCCACATCGTTGGTAAGATAAGCCACCAATGCATCCGGCGATCCGCCAAGGACCTTTTCGGTAAATGATCGAGTGAGATCTCTGAGGAGGTCTCTTTTCTTGATGCACGGGGAGTATTCGAATATACCGCGGTTATCTTCCCGCTTAAGATACCCCTTCTTCCTCAATCGTTCCATGACGGTCAAAATCGTAGTGCGTGCCAGTCCTCGTGGATCGCCGAACTGTACAAGAGCGTCTTTAACTGTAATAGGAGAATGGTCGGAGATGAAACTAAGTAGTTCGATCTCCAGTTCGCCGAGATTAGACATCCTCATACGTATATAATCCTTTCTGACTACCAAGGTCGTCAGAAAGGATTATAGCGCTTGACTACTATAGTCGTCAAGCGCGATTTTTTGCAATAGGGTGAGTATCTGTGAAGCACAAGAAATTCTAATTGTTCAAGGACACTCATCCATTCGCCTGGTGAAGAGGTATCTCAAACAGGACATCGGCCGGATATCGAAAAAATCGTGGCTGTGACCTTGTAAGATGGGAAGATCAATGATATTCTATTGTGGACGGCTTGATTTGGCTGGACTCACGATCGAAGGAATTAACGATGATTCATGCAGCCCGTATGGCTTTTGCGGATGAGATAGACGATTTACAGCAGGATTTGCTCAAAATGGGAAGCACTGTCGAACAGATGCTGCACAAATCCATTGAAGCACTGCGTACCCGAAACCAGGATTTGGCGCGAGAAGCAATCGCACAAGACGATGTGCTCGATAGATACAATCTTGCGGTAGAAAACAAGTGCCTGAAACTCCTTGCACTTCAACAGCCGATGGCTCATGACCTTCGAGCGATTGCGGCGGCGATGAAGATTGTCACGGATATCGAGCGCATGGGCGACTATGTGGTCGATATTGCCAAGGTAGCGGTACGTCTCTCCGATACTCCGCTGTTCAAGCCGCTGGTGAATATCCCTGCCATGGCTGAACTCGTAAAGAAGATGCTCCATGAATCTCTGCAGGCGTTCGTCAGCCGTGATTTGAAACTTCTGCAAAGGGTTGTCGATGCTGATGATGAAATAGACCGCATGGATAAATCCTTGAGCCAGAGTCTGATCGATTATATGAAGAGTGATCCGACATTGACAGATCAGGCGGTTCAGCTCCTTCTTATCAGCCGTTATCTGGAACGCCTTGCCGACCACGTGACGAACGTTGCCGAACGAGTCTATTACATGGAAACCGGCGAAGCCAGGGAACTGCACAAGCATATAGGAAAGTCTGATTCCTGATAGGGCAAACTACCATTAGTTTCCGCTCTTACCCTCAAGTATCGATCTCCGCTTGCCAATCATAATAACTGGGAAACGTGTCGAAGCATAACGTCACGTCAGCGGCTGATGCTTGTTTTCAGGGGGAGCGGAAGTGTCACAACCAATAGTTATAGAAGCCAACAATCTTAACATAGAATACAAGGCGGAGCGGAATGTTCGCCGCCTTGCCGTGTCGGACATTTCATTCAGCGTAGAAAAAGGAGAAATAGTCGGATTTATAGGTCCTAATGGTGCAGGCAAGACGAGCACCATCAAGGCTCTTCTCGATTTTTCTCCGGTGAAGTCCGGCAAGTGCTGTATCAACGGCATTCCCAGTTCGGATCCAAAGTCTCGAAGATCCGTCGGCTACATGCCGGAAATCTCGTATTACCCCAAGTATCTTACTTTGAAAGAATTTCTCGATGCCTGCGCTGCGGTCTCCGGATTGTCGGGCCACATGCGGCGAAGTGCGGTGGTAGCTACTGCTGAGAGGGTGGGGATGTCAAAGCATTTGAAATCCCTGCTGTCAAGCTTTTCAAAGGGCATGCTCCAGCAAGCCGGTTGCGCTCAAGCCCTCGTTCATAATCCCGAAGTGCTCATACTCGATGAACCCATGTCCGGGCTCGATCCCATCGCTCGTATGCGGATGAGGCAGTTGCTCGCCGAACTCCGTGAAGAAGGGAAGACGATCCTCTTCTCCTCTCATGAATTGGGGGAGATAGAGATGGTGGCGGATAGAATTCTCCTTTTGAACAAGGGTAAACTTGTCTGTCAGGGCCCGATCAATGAAGTGGTAGGCATGGATGGCAATCTGGAGCAGGCGTTCTTGAGGCTGCTCGGGGAGGGATTGCGATGGGCTGCCTAGCGATCATGCGATTATCCGTATTGGAGACACTACGCAGAAAAGAATTCTATGTAGTTTTGATATTTGTCTTTATACTCGCTGCCGGACTTCAATTGATGAACCCGGGCGGCGGTGGAACCGGCAGATTTGCCAAAGATATCGTCATGCAGATAATATGGCTGTCTTCCTTTGCCCTTACGGCGCCTTTGGCTGCAAGGCAGATAGCTTCCGATATCGAGCAAAAGACCATCTACGTGTTGATTTCCAGACCGATACACAGATGGCAGTATGTTTTCGGCAGGGCCGGAGGCGCAGCACTTTCTTCCCTTATCTGTTTCGGCAGTATGTTCGTAGTCCTCGTCGCCATGCTGGCATTCAAAGGATTGTCAGGAGCGATGGATCCGAGTTTGTGGCAGGCATTTGCACTTCAAGGCATCGCACTTGTTATGCTCTGTTCAATAACTGTGCTTTTTGCGACCTGCGGCTCACCGGCAGGGGCGATAACCTTCTCACTAATGATCGTTGCCGTCATGCGGTACGGAGGATCGGCGATTCTGGAGAGAATTCAGGGGATGGAAGGATTCGGCCGAGGGATCACCTGGGCGGCTTTTGTAGCCCTTCCGCACTTTGAATTCTTCAATATCACTCAGCGAACGGTTCACGGCTGGGGTCCGCTTCCGACATCCTTGTTTTTGCAGGTAATTCTCTACGGCGCTGGTTACTCGATCTTTGCAACTGCTTTTGCCGCTTACTTGTTTAGGAAAAGGTGGCTGTAATGCAGCGTAACTCATCCGTCATTTTACCCATAATGGGAATAGTTTGCGCTCTTCTTGCCGTTGTCCTGATGCCTCAGTTGACTGCGGCAAACGGCAAGAATTCGGATGTCTTGACTCAAGTACTCGGAGGCACAGCAGACTTGGCCGCCGATGCCGCTTACCGTGAGGCAGACCTTTATTTCCATGCAGGAGTGGGTGGTGGTTGTCACCACGCGGAAGGGGACCACTGTGCCGAGGAGAATGCGTCAGTGTCCCATACCGATCAACTTCCTCTCATGCATGTGATGGAGTATCTGGACGGAGAGACTTCGCCGAGAAAGCATAAGCATATTGAAGGTAAGGAAGAGAAAGAACTCCTGCCGTGGTTTATCGCAGCAGTTCGTTTAAACCCTCACTTGATCGAAGCGTGGCGCACAGGGACATACTGGTTCTATCGCACCGGTTCGCCGAAACGCGCTTTGGCGTTTATTTCAAAAGGTATTGAATCAAATCCGAATAGCTGCTTGCTTTATCTAGAAAGAGGCATGCTCAAGTCTCGTCTCAAAATGTGGAAGAGTGCCGTGTCGGATTTGACTCAGGCGCAGCAGTTGTGGAAAAACGATTGGCCGGATGCGGATTATGACGCCAGGGCGATCGCGACTTACCTCAAGGCCGCCAAATCGCATCTTTAAACCTCACTAATCTGATTGCGTATACCGTCTCATGGGTCAGACCCTATTTTTTCTTCCGCCTGCGCCAAGGCTACGGCGGACAAGTCGCGAAAAAGCAGGTCAGAGCCCTTCACTGCACGGCACAACGTTTTTGGTCGAGTACTAGTCATCAAGTCTTTTTTACCACTTTGATGATTTCAGATATAAAATGTCCTATATATGGGACGATTGACAATCGCCCGAGTATATAGAGTAAAAGCGCGAGAAGAAGTGTCCCTCCGAGCACAGCCCCCAATCCGCTGAACAATCCACTCAGAAAACTAATGAACATTATACGCCGCTTGTTCAGAAGAACTTGAATGTACTGCTGCAACCTGAGTTGTTCGAGCAATTCTCTCAATCGACGAACCTCCAATGTCAGCCCGACGATTTCCTCATGCGGTATATTATCATTCTTATGATCTTCAGAGTTTGTCATAACCGGTTCTCTCCGGATTCGTACCGGCGTTGTTCCAAGATTACCGCTCCATAACCTACCCAGTATCCGATAAGCGCCCCTGCAATAACGTCACTCGGATAGTGCATTCCCAGATACGGCCGGGAATAGCACGTAAGAACTGCAAATATCCCGAGCAAGAACTTGAATCTAGTAAAACAACTGCCGATAATACTCACAGAGAGCCATGAACTGTATGCGTGTCCGGATGGGAACGATCCTTCATGCCATCTGATTCCCCACTGCCTGATGCCTTGCAAAGATTCGTAAGGCCTGAGCCGGAAGAAAAGATGGTGCAGCGGGTAGACAATTAGTATATTCGTGACCAGCAGGGCGAGAAGCAGGGTAATCGCAGTTGGCCTGTAGCCCGGTTTGTTCAGCGCAAGCATGAGGGCACATATTCCGAGCCATATCGCATCGTATTCGCCGAAAAACGATATCGGGGCTAAGATCGCATCAAGCCAGGGGTAATGATGGTTGTTTATCCAGTACAATGCTGATCTGTCCCAGACGAGCAATGAGTTCATATACATGCTTTCTTGTACAAAGCGTTCTTTGAGTTGACTTACCCACCTTGAGGGCATTTCGATCAGCCTTTTGTGGAACATTGACATGCTGCTCATTATTGCTGCATAATCGAGATGTTTAACGCGCAACAAGCAGAAAAGTGCGCGGTTTTGCTTGGCAATCTCTGCATTGTTAAGCTTCTTGTAAGGTGCTTGTAAGCCTGCTGTATTATAATATGATAACTTGGTGTATAGTCTGTCAGGATTGTCGATGGCAGTCTTATGTGCCGTTTATGAACCGGGTTTTTATGCCCGGAATCCAGAGGTGTAATTTGTATAACAACCAACAATCCCTTCAAAACAACAAATCCGGATCTCTGATTGTTGTCGAGGGAATAGATGTCTCCGGCAAGAGCACTCAAATCCATCTGCTGCACAGGTGGCTGTTGAGTGAAGGGTATGGAGTCTTCTTCAGCGAATGGAATTCTTCGCCGCTCGTCAAGGGTACTACGAAACTTGGCAAGAAGCGGAAGGTGCTCACTCCTACGACCTTCAGTTTGATTCACGCAACAGATTTTGCGGACCGTACCGAGCATCAGATCACCCCTGCATTGAAAGCAGGCGCGACGGTTTTGGCAGATCGGTATGCTTACACGGCGTTTGCCAGAGACATGGCACGAGGTGTGCCGCGAAACTGGGTGCGGAATTTGTACAGTTTTGCCGTCAAGCCGGACATCGCTTTTTATTTTCGCGTGCCTCTTGAAGTGTCTCTCGATAGAATCCTCACTGGGCGTGCTGCTTTGAAATATTATGAAGCCGGGATGGATATCGGATTGTCGGACGATATCCGGGAGTGTTTCAAATTGTTCCAGCAGCGGATCATGGCCGAATACGATTCCATGGTGGATGAGTATGGTCTAACCGTTATCGACGGAACAAAATCGATCGAAGAGCAGCAGGCCGAAGTTCGCCGGATAGTCAAAGAAAGATTGTCTTTAGGCGACGGGGTTCTGAGTGGAAGGAGATAGTCTGTTGGCGAAGTTTCGTTTTTATGGTGAGGGGCTCAAGGATGTGAATTTGGACTCCTTGTCCGGCAGGCTGATTGTCCTTGAAGGGCCGGATTCTGTCGGCAGGTCTACGCAGATGTGTCTGCTTCGCGAATGGCTCGAAAGCTTGGGGCATGCGGTATCTGACACGGGGCTTACCCGGTCAGAGTTGACGCAAGAGGGTTTGGACCAGGCGAAGAGCGGACATACACTCGGGCGTAAGACCATGAGCTTGTTCTATGCTACTGATTTTGCAGACCGATTGGAAAATCAGATTATCCCGGCTTTGCGCGCGGGTTATTACGTGCTGTCAGACCGCTACTTCTACTCAATCTGTGCACGAGACATAGTGAGAGGAGCGGATCCGCAATGGTTGGAAGGCGTGTACGGGTTTGCATTGGTGCCGGACATGGTGCTTTATCTGAAAACGGATGTGGAAGACCTTGTTCCTCGTGCACTTTATGGAAAAGGCTTCAATTATTGGGAGTCCGGAATGGATTTGGCGGCAGGTGAGGATTTCTTTGACAGCTTTTGCGTGTACCAGAGCCGAGTCATAAAGGAATTGAACCTCATGTCTGAGCGCTATGGGTTTGTAAATATCAATGCATCGAATGAGCCGTCCGTTATATTCAATGATTTGAAAGAAGCGATCAAGCCCATTCTGACTAATGGTGTGGTGGATTACTAGTGGTTAAGCCGGATTCCGGTCTAGATGCTTTTACTCCCTTCGGGTTGGCGGGCAAGACTACCATCGATCGGCTCTTTGAACAGATGATGAAGAACTTGCCCGGCACGAGGGATGGAGAAGATATCGAAGCTCTGCACGATATGCGTGTCGCTTCACGCAGGTTGCGTGCCGCTTTGCGGGTATTTGGCAAATGCTTTCCCAAGAAGGACTTGCAAAAAGTAACCGAAGAGGTGCAGAATGTCACCAGAGCGCTTGGGGCGGTTCGGGATATAGATGTATTTCTCGAGTTTCTGGAGAATTACCGATCAAAGAGCGATCATGACGTTTCCTGGCTGATTGATGCTGAAAATGCTTTGAGGGAACAGGCACGCAGAAAAATGCTTGCTTCTCTCGATGAACTCGAACAGGGAAGCCTTTCCCGCTATATCCGCATTATGTGTTCACATGCTAAAATGTTGGGATCAGGGAAAAGCAATCGCTCTTACGTGCAAGCACCAGGTTTGATTGCGCCCCGGCTTACCGAATTGCTCGGTTTTTCTTCGGCAGTGGAAAGCCCGGAGAATGTAGCCGAACTTCATGGAATGCGGATAGCGGCCAAGCGTCTGCGTTATACCATGGAAACTTTTGTGCCGTGTTTCGGTGAACCTATGGCAGCCTTGATCGACGAGGCCAAGGGTTTGCAGGAGGAGTTGGGACAGATCCACGATTGCGATGTGTGGGTCGACAAACTTCTTGCATATCGTAATAGTGATCGGGCCGACTACGAAAAGTCTATTGCCGATGAAATAATCATGGATCGGAAAACATACAGGCAGACAGCGTATGATCAATTTCTGGCGTATTGGCATCAGCTTTGCGAACAGGATTTCGCAGGAAAGATCACAACACTGTCCGCATCGAAACCAAGTGGAGAGGTAGAGAAAATGGAAGAAGTTTTGAGCAAAGAGGGTATGGAACAAGTAGCTGCGGAATCGCCGGTCGAGAAACCTGTACGAAGGCGAACGACCAGGGCAGCTGCAAAGCCTGAAGCGGCAGAACCGTCGGAAGCATCGGAATCGCCTTCACCAAAGCCGACACGGCGAGCCAGAACTGCAAAGACCGGTGGAAATGAGGAAACAGCCGTCAAGGAGACGAATGTCGAGCAAGTCAGCCTGGAACAGAGCCTCCCTGTCGAGGTAGTAGAAGCCGCTGTGCCTGTAGAGACAGAAGTATCCGAGCCTCAACATCCGGTAATAGTAGAATTGAAAGGGTTGGTTCAGAGTGCTGCATCGAATCTCACCGCAGTAAACGCCCTTTCAGCAAAAATGGCAAAGCAGCTTGGTAAAGCCGAGACAACACTCGAATTGCTTCCGGAGAAGCTTCGCAACGCAGCTATAAAGGATGCGAAAAAGGCCGAGAGATGGATGACCGACCTCAAACGCTATCTCAGGTCACTTGCATCCGCGGAAAAGCTTTCCAGTCGAAAAGAAGAAAAACTCCGAGAAGGCGTACGAGCTTCCAGAAAGAAACTTGCCGGTATATCTGCGAAGAAGGGCAAGAAGTAGGAGACTGCACAGTGAGAGCGGCGGCCGTTGACGTTGGGACAAACTCTATAAAGGTTTGCGTGGGAGAAAAGACTTCTTCCGGAGAAATTCATATCCTCAAAGAATCATATGCCAACATCCGCCTCGGAGAAGGCATTTCTAGCGGGAACGAGCTTCAACCGGAAAGCGTAAACCGTGCGATTGGCGCTATTGCGGAACAAGTGAACCTTGCCCGCGAATACGATGTGGATGCGATTCGTATGGTGGGTACCAGTGCCGTTCGGGAAGCATCGAACAGCAGCCTGCTTATCGACCGAGTGCTTCAGGAAACCGGTATCCGGCTCGAACCGATTTCCGAACACGATGAAGCTAGATTGTCATACTATGGTGTTGCCCTCGATCCAGTGTTGGGAGATTATCAGGGCAAGCAGTTGGTCGTGGACGTCGGCGGCGGGTCCACCGAGTTTATTTACGGCCAGGAGAAGCGTATGGGATTTACCGTAAGCGTTCGAGTAGGCATCGTACGTCTTACGGAACGGTTCCTGAAAGGTGACAGGCAGACCCTGTGCCAACTCGTCGATGCGGGAGCAATGGCCGATAAATTGCTGCAGGGTGTTTCCAGAAAGGCACGGGTCGACAGGATCGTAGGAGTCGGTGGCAGCGTAATAAATCTGGCAAGGATTCGTGAAGGCATACCCATCGAAGAAACCCATAGAGTTCATGGAATGTGTTTGACTTACAAAGATCTGCGTCAGACCATTGATATCTTGATTACTCGAACCGTTGAAGAGCGCCGAAAGATAGTGGGGCTTGAAAGTGAGCGTGCGGATACAATTATTGCAGGGGCGGTGATCCTTGACCGCATTCTAGCCTTATTCGAGCAGGAAAAGCTGACCGTATCGGTGAAAGGACTCAGATATGGCCTGCTTTATGAAATGCTTTCCGCCAATTCCTACTAATCTACCAATAAAGTTGTGATAGGCAGTGGACGGTTGCATTTCGTATGGGAAGGGCCTCCGCGACCTCCCGATTGTGAAGACGAGTATTTCGTAGGGGAGCACCTCTGCGTGCTCCCACATTATGGGTACATCTTCGGAAGGGTCTCTGCGCCCTCCCTCATGGAAGGCGGAAACTAAGGATCTCGTAGTATACAGCAAGATTCCTCGGCGCTGTCTCAGAATGGCACTTAAGAAAATTACCTGGTAGAGCAGCAGAAATTCGTTCCGGATAGAAAGTCGGTTGTCGGTGAGAAAAATCTGCGTTATCGATATTGGGACAAACTCAATGCGGGAAGCCATCGTACGGATAGATGCTAATCACGACTGGCACGTTCTCGCAGCAATGAAAGAAGTCGTTCGGCTGGGTGAAGGAGAGTTTGCCCACAATAAGATCACCAGGCCGGCAATGGAGCGAGGTCTCCTGGTACTTAAGAAGTTCACCGATATCGCGCGAAGATATGAAGTCTCCGAAATTACAGTGGTCGCTACTGCAGCCTTGAGAGAAGCGTAAAACCGCACCGAATTCGTAGATCGGGCACGTGAGGAAGCCGGAGCGGACATCAAAATCATCCCCGGTGTAGAAGAAGCTCGGTTAATTTACCTCGGTGTGTCGAGCAGTGTGGACTTGAATTCCCAAAAAGGACTGTTTATCGACATCGGTGGAGGTACCACCGAGGTCATAGTAGGGGATGCAAAAGAGTATCATCTTCTCGATAGTTTGAAACTTGGAGCGATCCGGCTTACAGATATGTTCCTGACGGGGTACAGCGGGCCGGTAACTAAGAAGCGATACAAGAAGATGGTCGAATACGCGCAAGGTGTAGCGACTCATGCGGTTCGGAAGATCAAAGAAGTCGGCTTCGATGTTGCATTCGGAAGTTCAGGCACTATTTCGAACCTTGCCGAGATTACCGCTCGACGCATTGACAGCAGCATCACCAGTACCCGCAACTACTTTCTATCACGCGCAGACATGGCAGAAACCATTTCCATACTTTGCTCCATGGATATAGACCAAAGACGATGTGTTCCCGGCATCAACCCTGAGCGTGCCGATATAATAATCGGTGGGGCAGCGATCCTTGAGGCGATACTTACCGATGTCCAGGCAGATGGAATCCGCATCAGCGACAGGGCACTCCGTGAAGGTCTTATCATCGATCACCTTTTTCGGGAAGACCGGGTTCGCGAAAAGTACCTGAACACTCCTGTCAGGGAAAGGAGCATCCTGCAACTCGCCCGAAAGTGCAATTTCGAGGAAGAGCATGGTCAGCAGGTAAGCGACTTGTCCGTACTGCTTTTTCAGCAGCTCGGTGCTTTGGGCCTTCACAGCTACGGAGAAGTCGAATGCGAGCTTCTTAGATATGCTT
>Ga0272448_1005211_pt1 | contig 14450 bp, 12 predicted proteins | sample YNPCB0191_FD_202220 | JGI IMG/M metagenome (GOLD analysis project Ga0272448, IMG submission 202220) | Hot spring sediment microbial communities from Yellowstone National Park, WY, United States - YNP-CB-019-1 | ecosystem: Environmental > Aquatic > Thermal springs > Hot (42-90C) > Sediment...
ACATAGGCTTCATAAGGGTCAGCAACGATAAAACTATTGTGATAGTAGATGTTTTTTCTAAATCCACAGTTTCCGCCCTGTCCATAGATTTCTATAAGTTGAATAATAGTTTCACATGCCTGTTTTGCAGATGTAGAACGTTCTAAAGCAAGACGCAGTAGGTCCATCCCTGTTAAACCTGTTTTCGCATAGGGTTGATTGGTAAAAACCGCTTCATTACCGATAGTAACCCCAAATTCATTTGTTCCCATTTCAGCACCCCACATCCATGTAGGTTTGCTTATTAAAATAGCATGGGTCTCACGAACTTGAGGTATGGTTATATAGGTGCATTTAAGCAGTTCACCTTCTAAATGATTTCGCCTTGGTTGCCAAAAAAGTACTTGCGGTTCATCTACCTCACGATCCGAATTTTTTGCAAACAATACTTTATTGCCATATACATATACAACCGTATCACACATATTATTTGGTCACAGGTAAAAGATGATATTTTCCCAAGCCAAAAACAGTTCCCTTCCCTATATGTAAAGATTCTCCCCAACAAAGAATTTCAAGAATATCAGAAGGTATGTGTTCATATTCTATCGAGCCAATAAAACCACCCATTATAACTTTTCTATCTTGACGAGAGGAATAGCGTACCCAGTCTTGCCACTGGAAAGATGAATTCGTGGGTTGAAGAGTTTTAGAAATTTCGATAAGTGGAACAACATCTTTTTCCAGGTATCCTCCACAGAAAAAATATTGAAGTAAAGTTAATCTGCGGAGCAAGTTGGGTAGAATGTAAGGGATATCTCCTGTATCGTGCAGATTTCCATCAATAATTAACCTTGTTGGTGTTAGGTAGCTAATCTTAATATTCTTTTCATGTTGAAGAGAATCCCTTTTGTTTCTAATATTTTCAATGGTAAATGAATAGGGGTTCCCTAAAAATTCATTATCTTCTGACGAGTATAGAGGTATCCATTGGCACTCATTTGATAAATATTCAAGAGAAATTAATTTAGATTTTCCTCGTCCTTTCCCAAAACCTTCTTCAGCCATAACATTTAGTGCATAGATAAAGTGAGGTAAGAAATCTATCGCTCTGCCAATAAGAGTTAAATTACATATAAATTTTTCTCCAGGCTCATATTGTTCTTTTGAATCAAGGGGAGGTTCAAGGATGTAAGGATGAGGTGCTTTTGGATATTTTTTCATTATTTCAGACGATTTAGGGATAGGTGTTTCAAAGCACACACTATAAGCACATTTTTCTCGAATAGGACACTCTGGACAGGAAAATCGTTTAAGAGCACAGGAAACTTTTTTTAATGCATGTCCCAAGGCACCTCGTATCATCGAACCTTTATATTCAGGAACTAATAAAGGCTCTTCTGCTAAAAAAGTAATCCTTTGAATTGTAAAACTAAGTTGTTCAAACATCTATATTTGTTCCAGATATTTTTCATTTATGTTTTTAATAATCTCACCGAAAATATCATAAGGATTATTATCAGATATTTGTATTCCTATAGATTTAATTAATTCCTGTAAAATATTAAGTATGTCTTCTTTGTTGTTTTTTTCAATCTGTTGTTTTGATATGGGTTCAAAACCATGAGCAATGATAGAATTATTTCTCATATTTGAAAATTTATTTAGCTTTTTAATTGTGTCTGAGAGACCTTCGAAATTAATATTTGATTTACTATTTGCACTACCTCCTTGTGCTAAGAAATCTACGGATGCATTAAGGATCGGGGAACTTGGAATAATATGCTCCTTGGTTACTTTGTCTTTTAAACCATATTCATTCCTATTATTTATAAGATGGTCTATAAAATCTTTATCATTTCTAGCCCATTCTATAAACTTATTTTTGAATTTTTCTGTTATTTCTTTCCAAGGACAATTTATAATATCTATTAATGCATATTGCATAACAGCCTCTTTGATTCTCCATACCCTACCAATAAAGTTTGCACATTCATTCCTCTTCCACATAATAACGGCGTTCCAATAAATCTCGTTAAACACTGCTTCGGGGCTTTTTCGAAATAAGTTATCGGCATCCTCTTGGAGTATTCCGATATTTTCATAAGATGATAATTCCGAATAAGATTGATTAGTGTCCGATATACATTGCTTGTAATTATAAAAATCAAAGTTCATGCGATAACAGGCACATTCGGCAAGTTTTCTTATAATTTCAGGATAATTTTCGTTTTTACTTATTGCATCAAAATCATATCTTTCGACAAGTCTTTGAAGGGCTTCATGCTCATAGTTCTTTAATATATATTTTCCTATTTCTAAACTTTTAATTTCAGTTGTACTTTCAGATTTATATATAAATTTGACCTTTTTTCTGAAATATTTTATGCAATTTAACATAAGGGCTGTGTTTATTTGTGGAGTTCCCCCTGTAATTTCTGCATATACATCATATTGATTAATGTTATTTTTTTCAGGTACTTTCATCAGACTTTTAGCAATCTCTTTAATCATTAGATCATAATCATTGGGTTTATCGTTTAATTCGATTATTTCTACTTCTGGTAAGTAGTTTTGAAAATAGAAAGGGAAAAATTTCTCTTTTAAAAAATCGGCTATAACACAGGTATCTCTTTTTATATGTTCCGGGTCTTTTTCTTCTTTCTGATTTGTAGCAATAAGATATATTTTACTTATATTTTTGTTTTGTTCTTTCAACCACTTTAAAAAGGGTTCGATAATTTGAATATCTATGTTATCTTTTATATCCTCAAAATTATCTTTGAGCCAATGTCCAAATTTACGAACATTAAGATTATTAAAATTTTTCTTCTTAACAACCTTATTATTATCTTCATTCTCTATCGGATATCCAAGTTCCTTTAATTTTTCATATTCTTTAGGGATATGTTTTTCGATTGATTCTAAATTTAGAAGTTGAATATCTCTTGTTCCCAGTGAAATAAATAAATGTGCTTCCATTTTATATATCCTTATTTTAAAATGGACTACTTACACAAAGTTTAATTTTTATTAGTTTACATTAATATTTAGAATCTTTACAAACGGATAAAGAAGTATACTATGTATAAAAGTATAGCGAAGATAAACAATGCTTTAGATTATTGCACAAGTCATTTTTAATTTTATCAAGCATACTAACGATAATGTTCTAAAAAGAAACATCTGGAATAGTACAAATTTTTTTAATTTATATATCAATGTATCTAATTTTATTAAATCTCTATACTCGGGAACTAATAATAAGTCTTTTAGTCAAAAAAAATTCTCTGTATTAGAAATTGAGTTTCATCAAATATTCAATGTCCTATTTAATTCAAATTCATTGATAGAAATAATGATTTCTTTAAAAATATCAAAGGGATTTGTTCCTTTTATATGTATTTCAGCTGCTTCTAATAGTTTTTTTAGTAAATCTATCACATTTTCATCGTATTCGCTTATAATCTCCTGAATTTTCTTTTTAGATATACCTTCAAAACCATGTGCAATAATAGAGGAGTTTCTTAAATTTGAAAGTTCATCTAATCGTTCATTTATTTCGGATATTTTTTTTAACTTGTCGTCTTTTTTTTCTTTTGCAAGAAATACAACTGCTTCTTTAAGGTTTTTTCTATTGTAAGTATATATATTTAATCCTATTTCTTCCATATGTTCAATAAATTTAAGATTTTTTTGTACCCATGATTGAAATTGTTTTGCGAAATTATTCTCATAAATATCTCTCCACTTACAAACTATATATCTTCTTATTGAATATTGATTAACCACTTCTAATATTCTCCATACTCTTCCAAGAAAGTTAGCACATTCGTCCCTTTCCCACATTATGTAAGCGTTCCAGAAAAGTTCGTTTAAAATTTTATTTGGATCTATAGTTTTATAAAATTCCTGCACAGTCTTTTTTAATTCAATAATTTTATTTTTATAAGATTTTTTTATTTCATTTGGAAGAAATTTTTCTATTCCATCTATTTCTTGTAAATATCCTTCATAATCAAAGTTCATTCGATAGCAAGCACATTCGGCAAGTTTTCTTATAATTTCAGGATAATTTTCGTTTTTACTTATTGCATCAAAATCATATCTTTCGACAAGTCTTTGAAGGGCTTCATGCTCATAGTTCTTTAATATATATTTTCCTATTTCTAAACTTTTGATTTCAGTTGTACTTTCAGATTTATATATAAATTTGACCTTTTTTCTGAAATATTTTATGCAATTTAACATAAGGGCTGTGTTTATTTGTGGAGTTCCCCCTGTAATCTCTGCATATACCTCATATTGATTAATGTTATTTTTTTCAGGTACCTTCATCAGACTTTCACCAATTTCTTTAATCAATGAATCATAATCATTGGGTTTATCGTTTAGTTCGATTATTTCTACTTCTGGTAAGTAGTTATATTCTTTGTTTTGAAAATAGAAAGGGAAAAATGTGTCTTTTAAAAACTTTGCTATTGTATAGGTATCTCTTCTTATATGTTCCGGGTCTTTTTCTTCTTTCTGATTTGTAGCAATAAGATATATTTTACCTATATTTTTATTTTGTTTCTTTAAACACATTAAAAAGGGTTCGATAATTTGAATATCTATGTTATCTTTTATAACTTCGAAATTTTGTGTAAGCCAATGTCCAAATTTACGAACATTTAAATTTCTGAAGTTTTTATCGTTCTCTGGATATTTAATTTCTTCTGTTAATTCCTTCCAAGTCTTGTAGGTGATTTTCTCTTTTATATCTTCCAAGCCTGTTAATGTGATTTCCCTTGTTCCAAGGGGGATAAAAAGTAATGTTTCCATTTTATGCTCCTTTTTTGTTTGGGTTTTATAGATGAGTATAAATATATTAATTGTTTAAGTCAAGTTTATTCTGTGATAATATATTGTAATATTTATTTGTGAATTTTAAAACTAAAGAAAGGGAATTTTTATGCATAGTAAAAATTTGAACGGGGAAAAAGCGAATTATACTTTTTCTCGTAGGTCGTTTTTGTCATTGTCGGGTGTTGCGGGACTGATGATGACTGCTGTAAAGAATTCCGTAGGGCAAAGTGAGAGTCCTTCTAACATTCGAAATCAGCCGGCACCGGCAGAATTTTTCTCTGCTCCTCCGATGGAAACAGTTCGAGTAGGATTTGTTGGTGTGGGCGGTATGGGCACAAATCATGTGAGGAATTTACTTAAGATAGAAGGTGTGCAGTTAAAAGCAGTTTGCGATATCGTTCCTGAAAAAGTAGAGCGCGTTAAGAAAATGGCGGTTGAGGCAGGACAGCCAGAGCCAAAAGGATATTCGAATGGGGAATGGGACTTTAAACGGATGTGTGAAACAGAAGAATTAGATTTGGTTTACACTGCAACTCCATGGGAATGGCATGTTCCAGTTTGTGTCTCTGCAATGGAAAATGGTAAGCATGCAGCAACTGAGGTTCCTGCAGCCGTTACATTGGAGGAATGCTGGCAGTTGGTCGAAACCGCAGAGAAGTATAAAAAACACTGTGTTATGATGGAAAACTGTTGTTATAACCGCACGGAATTAATGATGCTCCATATAGTTCGCAAGGGTTTATTGGGCGAGATAATTCATGGGGAGTGTGGTTATTGTCATGATTTAAGAGGAGTAAAGTTTAGCAAGGAAGGTGAAGGATTATGGCGTCGTGCCCATTCGATGAAACGGGATGGGAATTTGTATCCTACCCATGGTTTGGGACCTGTAGCCCAATATATGAACATTAATCGCGGTGACCAATTTGAGTATTTGGTTTCAGTAAGTAGCAAGTCGCGAGGTCTCCAAGAGTATCAAAAAACTCTACCCGAAGATGACCCACGCAGAAATGAAAAGTATGTTTTAGGGGATGTTAACTTAAGTATTATAAAAACCTACAATGGTTGCACAATATATATTGTGCATGATACAAATTTACCGCGTCCTTATAGTCGGATTAATATGGTGCAGGGGACAAAAGGTATCATTATGGATTATCCACCGCGTATTTTTATTGAAGGCCTCTCGGGAAAAGAGGAATTTGAACCATTAGAAAAATATGCAGATCAATGGGAACATCCTTTATGGAAAGCCATGCAGGATTCTGCAAAAGGTGCTGGGCATGGTGGTATGGATTTTATTGAGGATTACCGTTTAATTGAGTGTTTAAGGAAGGGATTACCCACAGATTTGAATGTTTATGATGCGGCATCATGGAGTGCGGTTTCAGAATTAAGTGAACGGTCTGTAGCCCAGCGTGGAGCACCTCAAGACTTCCCAGACTTTACCCGAGGGAGATGGAAGGAGTATCCACCATTAGGCATTATTTACGGATAACTGAAAATCATTAAAATTTTTTAGTTAACTCTATTTTATTCTCCTGCGTTTTAGTAAATGATTTCAAAATTCCAACAAGTAAAAAAGGAGAATGGAATATGTTTACTAAATCGCGTAAAATGGTCTTTTTAACCTCAATAATGATATGTACCGCATTTATATTTGGCTATTATTATGGAGAAACTTACTCTGACCAAGAAAGTTTTCTTAAACTTCCTAAAGCATCTGCTCAGAGTAATACTGCTTCAGGAATAGAAGCGGCAAAGAGTTTAGGTGAAGCATTTGCTCAGATCGCAGAAAAAACTTCCGATGGTGTAGTTTCAATTTCTGTTGAGAAGGAAGTCTCTGCTATGAGTCCATTTCAATCACCTTTCGACTCCCCATTCGATTTCTTTTTCCGTTTCTTCGATGATGAAGATATGTGGCAACAACCGAAGAGAAGACAACCTCAAAAACCTGATACGGAAAAGAAACGAAATGTTCCTATTGGTGCAGGCTCGGGTTTTATCATTTCCGAAGATGGATACATTGTCACCAATAATCATGTTGTCGAAAAAGCAGATAAAGTAAATGTTAAATTAAGTAATGGTAAAGAGTTTACTGCTAAAAAGATAGGTTCTGACCCAGAAACCGATGTCGCCTTAATTAAAATTGATACTAACGGGTTAAAGCCATTAACTTTAGGAAATTCTGATAATATTAAAGTAGGCGAATGGGTCGTAGCCATAGGCAATCCCTTTGGATTAGAACATACTGTAACAGCAGGTATTATCAGTGCCAAAGGAAGAGGAAATTTGAATATTGTGGACTATGCTGATTTTATTCAAACGGACGCAGCAATTAATCCCGGTAACTCGGGTGGACCTTTAATTAATTTGGAGGGCGAAGTCATTGGCATGAATACAGCCATATTCTCTACAAACCGTATGTCACCGGGTTACATGGGTGTTGGTTTTGCTATCCCTATAAATATGGTGAAGTATGTAGTTAACCAATTGCGGGATACAGGTGGCGTAGAACGCGGATTTTTGGGTGTCGGAATACAAAATCTCGACCCGAAATTAGGCGAATGGCTTGGTATCAAAGAGACACAAGGCGCTCTTGTAACCGAAGTGCAAAAAGATTCTCCCGCAGAAAAAGCAGGTATTCTTAAAGATGATGTTATTATCGAATTTAACGGTTTCCCCGTAACAGATGCCCCATCATTACGGAATCGTGTCGCATCAACAAAACCGGGTTCCCGTGCTAAATTAGTTCTTATTCGAAACGGAGAAAGAAAGGAAATTCAAGTTGATGTAGGGAAAAAACCGAATGAAGGCAGTGTAACCGTAACAACGGAAGAAGGAAAACAAGTTGAATTAGGAATTTCTGTTCAGAACCTGACCGCTGACCTTGCAAAACAATTTGGTTATGAAGAAGGAGAAGGTGTATTAGTAACTGAAGTAGAACCGGGTTCCCCGGCACAATTACGCGGTGTTAAAGAAGGCACACTCATTAAAGAGGTTAATCGCATCCCTGTGAAAAATGTAAATGAATTTGAGAATGCATTAAAGGAAAATAAGGGCAAAGATAGTGTCCTGCTAAAATTGAAAAACGAAAAAGGCTCTGAATATTATGTAGTTATACCTACGAACTAAACTATACTCACTATTCATAAGAAAAACAGAGGAAAATCCTTTGAGGTTTTCCTCTGTTTTTTTAAATGGGAGATATATAATATAATGATTTTATGAAAATGCCTTTTTGTTCTTTTAAATAAAAATGTAACAACTAAAATAATATTTTGTATAATAAAACATATCTACATTTAATAAACAGAAAGGGTTAAGTTATGAAAAAAATTTTCTTCTTAACTGTATTGATTTTCGGACTTATGTATCTTTCCGGTTGTAATCCGGATAGTCGCTTGAATGGTGTTTGGGAAGGTTCCCAATGGGAAAATGGTAAAGAGATAGAAAATACTCTCGTTACATTTGAATTTAACAATGGTTCTTTTAAAATATCACAAAATGGAGGTGCTATCAGTATAAATCTCCAGGGGTCGTATGTAACATATATTGAGAAATTTCCCAATCAGATTTTCTTTACAATTAATTTGATAAATGACACAGCCAAAATACGCAAAGGTATCTACCGTTTTAACCTTCCTATGTTTGGGAAGACACTCTATCTTTCTGTAAGTCAATCCGATGAAGAGGATTATCCTCCCAAAGAACGATTAAATCCTGATGTGGGTCCTGTATACATCTTAAAGAAAAAGTAGATATCTTTCTTAAAAAGACGCAAATGGATTAATAGGCTTTTTGTTCGTTTTATGTTCAATAAAACAACAACCCGGGCAGGTCGCCCAAAGATGATTTTTACATGCCTGTCGGAATTGACGCATAATCGGATTGTTCCATAATTCTTTTAGCGATGCATTTTTAATGTTCCCAATTTTTCGTATCCAGCAAGGATACACATCACCTGTTCGTCCTATAAATAATGTGTTCCATGCGTTTCTGCATTCAAAATCATTCAAATTAATTCCCGTTGTATAGTAGTCAATAATAGAAGAAATGGGCATTCGGGGTAAGCGTAATTGGATTCCTAATTTTGCTGCTTCTGCGATGGTATCTGTTAACGATTTTGTTAATTTGTCCTTATCAATTTTAGGATACTGAATATGCTCCGCCTTATATACAGAAGGGTCTACATCTCCTAAACCGGGCAGGTCGAGGGAACGGCTTTCTGTTACCAAATTCAGGACATCGGCTCCCAATTCTTTTATTAAAGCAGGCATTTGAGGTAATATTTCCACATTGTCCTGTTGAATAACCGTAGTTATATGTATCAATGGACACTGTTTTTTCGCTTTATCTCGATATTCCCGTAGAAACCTAATTCCTGTGGTAGTTCGTTCAAAAGCCCCTTTCATCTTGCGGATATTATCATGTTTCTCACCAGGGGCTTCAATAGAAGTTCCTGCAAAATTAAGTCCTTTACCTCCTAACCTCTTCGGGGCTAATTTGACCAGTTCTTGTGCCCTATCCTCTGTAATCATTGTCCCATTGGAAATGAAATGTGTTCTTGCTCTTCTACTCGCATAAGAGAACAATTCCATAAAATCCTTGCGAACAAAAGGCTCTCCCCCGGTAAATGTAATCAAACTCCAGGAATGTATCTGTGAAATTACATTTTTCCATTCATCCGTAGATAGTTCCCCTTCCATTTGTTGTTTAATAGGAACATTCTCCAGCCAGTCAACATACTGGCACATTTTACAACGAAGATTACACCGTCTTGTTAGTTCTATATAGTAATGCCACGCCGGAAAAGAATAACCGCTTTTAAAATAATTATAGGGAATTGAACTGTAAAATCGTTGCAGTATATCGTAAAGAGAGGCAATACCCCAGCGTAAAACTGAATTTTTGCATTCCATAGCGTTTTCTCTTTTTTTTCTTTTTGAACAAAGTATTCGCAGATATTATTTCAATTATCTGTGTAAACGAAAACAATTATATTAGTGAAAATATTTTCTTCGTGTTTTGGTTTGTGAAATGGATTATATCATTTACATCCATTTTTTTGATTTCTGCAATTTTTTCTGCTGTATAAAGCACATATTCTGGAACACATCTTTTTCCACGAACAGGTTGCGGTGCCAGATAAGGTGCATCTGTTTCAATAAGCAAATAATCTAATGGAACTCGTTCTGCACTTTTCTGTAATTCAATGGCTTTGGGATATGTTATATTTCCTGCAAAGGATATGTAACAATTCATTCCCAGAAATTGTTCCACCATATCTATATTTCCTCCATAGCAATGTAATACCACGGATGGAACATTTTTATGATAATCACGAAGGATTTCATAAGTATCTTTTTCTGCATTTCGGCAGTGTATTACTATTGGAAGGTTATGTTGTTGTGCAAATTCAATTTGCTGTATAAACGCTTTCCTTTGAATATCTTTCGTTACTTTACAATGATAATAATCCAGACCAATTTCGCCGATAGCACTTACATATCCAGTGTTCAGGAATAAACTTAATGTATCCCAATTTCCCGCAACAACTTTCTCTGAATAATAGGGATGGTAGCCCACTGCATATCTTATTTTAGGATGTTTTATCAAAGACAATGGAGAAATATTAAAAGGTTCCTCAATAATAATGACCAGTCCGTCTAATTTTTGAAAAGAGGTATTTATTAGTTCGATTCGATCCTCTTTAAACTTTTCATCAAACAAATGACAATGGCTATCTATAGGTTTTATTTGTATGTCTTCCTTATTTGGCATGAGAAGTAAAAAAATATCTATTCTGTGTTTTTATTATTGGAGTCGAAGGGTTCGTCCTCAAGTTGTTTTAACAATTTTATTTCTTCCTGGTCTAATTCTTCCTCTATACCTTCCTCATCATCCTGGTAGTATTTCAAAGGAGGATACATTTCATTCTCATAAGATAGGCAACATAGGAGTCGACCGCATTGCCCGCTGATTTTTGATGGATTTAAGGATAAATTCTGTCTCTTTGCCATTCGCATAGAAATAGGCATAAATTGCTCAATCCAGCGTGCACAGCAAAGATGTAATCCGCAATTTCCAATCCCTCCGATTAATTTGGATTGGTCCCGAATTTGTATATGTCGCAATTCTATTCGAGTGTGAAATTCCTGTGCTAAATCTTTTACCAGTTCACGAAAGTCAACTCTACGGTCTGCCGTAAAATAAAAAGTAAGGCGATGCCTATCAAAAGTATATTCCGATTCAACCAAACGCATGGGCAAATTGTGCTTGGTAACATATTTTTGACAGGTTACCAACGCTTTTTTCTCTTCTTGCTCAATATCCTTTAAAGTTTTATGGTCATTATTATGGGCTCGACGAATCACCTTAAAAGCACTATGGCGTTCTATTTCTGACGAGCAGGGTTCCGGTGGTAACACACAGATACCCCATTCCTGACCACGGTCAGTTTGCACGATACAGGGGTCATCTCTTTTGATAATAATCTGGTCAGAGCAAAGAGCCTGTAATACTCGTCTTGGTTTTCTCATGCGTATTCTGGCTATATTTTGCATATAGAACTACCTCTTTATATTTTAGGTGATAAAGCAAAAAACAAATCTCGGATAACTTTCTCACGACTTATATTCCGTAATAAATAAGAACGAACTTTTTCCACGAAGTTTAGTCCTGCCTCTGCTTGTTGATAATTCCATGAAGGAAATTCAGAAATCATTTCTGGGAAGTATAGCATACCAGAATTCTGTGTGTTAAAGTAAACCAGCACATCCCGCAAGAAACAGGTTATCAGATACAAACAGGATTCCAATTCATTAGCAACCTGTGCTTCTATTTCAGCATTTATTAACTGCTGCATTGCATTTTGTTCCGCAGGAGTTAATTCTTTCTTACCTATATTTTCCAACTTGTTTACTTCCTTTTCAATCTTTTTACGAACCGCTGTAAGAAATTGTTCAAATTCTGCAGTAAGCAGTAAAGGGTCTCGACCTTTTGCCAATTGTCGGAATAATTCCATAATCAATGTTCTTTTATCGGAATCCAGTATTTCTATACTTTTGGATATTTGTCCCTGTGATAGCATAGCAACAAGAGAAGCGGTTTCTTCTGGAATTTCTTTGATTTGATTGATAATTTTTGTAACAGTTTCCAATCGTAGCCGTTGAAACCGTATGGGCTGACAACGAGAGCGGATAGTCGGTAGTATTAAACCTGGATTAGAACTAAGTAGAATGAAAGTGGTCTCGGAAACAGGCTCTTCAAGTGTCTTCAAGAAATGATTTTGAGCCGGTATTCCGATTCTTTCAGCATCTTCAAATATAATAAATCGTCGGATACTCTCATAAGGTCTATATTGTGCTGTTTTATTAATTTCTTCTATTGTATCTACACCGATAAGTCTTGTTTTGCCCATAGGTCGGATTATCATCACATCTGGATGAATATCTCTCTCAATACGGGAACAGATAGAACAGACTCCACAACCTTTTGTTTCTGTGTTTTGACATAAAACCGACTGAGCAAATGACTTTGCCGTAAATTTCTTTCCGACACCATCGGGTCCCCAGAAAAGATACGCATGGGAAATCCGATTGTTTTTCATAGAATTGATTAAAACACGAACAGCAGTATGTTGGTCTTGTATTCTTTGAAAAACAGGTGGTAGTGTATCGGTATAATTACTTACTATTTCTGACATAGTTCCCTTAAATCATTTTGTATGATTAAAGCAATTGCCTCTTCAGATTGATTAGCATCAATTATCATAAACCGTTGAGGATTTTCGTGTGCAATCCGAAGGAAACAATCGCGTATTCTTTGGTGAAATTCTATATTTTCTGTTTCCAAACGGTCTAAGGTGTTTCCGCGTTTACTTATTCGTTGCAGTCCTATCTCCACGGGTAAATCAAACAAATAAGTTCTCGTCGGATAAATTCCTAATGTAGCGATTTTGTGTATTTGATATATAAGTTCCAAATTAATTCCCCGTCCTCCACCTTGATAAGCCGTCGTGGAATCAATATATCTATCACATAATACGGTAATTCCCTGTTCTAAAGCGGGGAGAATAACTTCACGCAGATGTTGGGTTCTATCTGCAGAAAATAATAACAGTTCTGTAATAGGATGTAGAGGAATAGGATTATTATTCTTTTCGAGGAGAATACGCCGAATATACTCGCCGACTCGTGTTGCTCCCGGTTCATAAGTTCTTAAAACAGGATATCCCAACGATTTTAGATATTCTTCTGCTCTCTTTGCTTGCGTCGTCTTACCACAACCTTCAATACCTTCAAATGTAATAAAATGTGCCGTCATTTGTTGAATAACCGTTGTCGAGATTCACTTCCGTGTTTAAAGAAATCCATCATTTGATTAGCATCATTTTTTTGAAGAGACAATTTGAATTCATCTAATTTTTTCTGAATATCTTCAATCCCTGAAAGGATATTTTTTTGATTGGTTAAAATAATATCCTTCCATATCTCGGGTCGGCTTTCCGCTATTCGCGTTGTATCGCGAAAACCACCACCGATAAAATAATTGGGAGCCTTCGTTTCGCCAGTAACCTGAGCAAGAGCCGAAGCAATAATATGTGGAAGATGACTTGTATATGCCATAAAAAAGTCATGTTCCACCATATCTACTTCGATAACCTTCGTCCCTAAAAGAGTCCAAAAATTCCACACTGTCTTTTTAACTTCCGCTCGAGTATTTATCCCTTTTTCTAAAAGGCAAATAGTATTTTCATAAAAATCTATTTTTGCATGTTCTGGTCCAAATTTTTCGGAACCTGCGAGGGGATGACTTCCGATAAATGGACTGTCCTTTTGCCAAAGGGACTGTGCCTTTTTGCATATTTCTACTTTCGTGCTGCAGACATCTGTAATGATTGTTTTCTCAGGAGAAATATTTGGGGCAATGGATTGGAGAATAGTTATGGCTGACTGGACAGGGGTGCATAAGATAATAAAATCTGCATTACAAACTGAAGGAAACAATTCCGTAGAAAAACTATCAATGGCTCCTTTTTGCAACGCTTTTTCTAAAGTGGACATATTCCTTCCTATACCCATTACTTCGTCGGCTATTTTTTTATTACGAATTGCCATACCTAACGAAGCACCTAAAAGCCCTACACCAATAATGGCAACTTTCCCAAAATGTAATTCCATTATTTGTTTCTCCAATTATTAGGAAGCGAATATTTTTTTTGCTTCTGTTATTGAGAACTTCTTTAAGTATAACGCTCTACCAACGATAATCTCATCTACCCCAAAGGACTGTAATAATTTTGCTTTAAGTAAATCTTCCAGAGAGGAAACCCCTCCTGACATAGTAACAGGAATATGGACCGATTGTGCTATCTGTTGTGTTGCTGTAAAATTAGGTCCTTTCATCATGCCATCCGAAAGAATATCTGTATATATGATACGGATAGCCCCTAATTCTTGTGCCTTTTGTGCGATTTCAAGTGCGGAAAAGTCTGTTTCTTGTGTCCAACCTTCAAGGGCAATCTTCCCATTTTTGGCATCAATGGCTACAACAATTTTATCTTTCCACCTTGAAGTGGCTGTTTGTAGTAAATCAGGATTTTTAATCATTCCCGTTCCAAT
>Ga0272448_1005212_pt1 | contig 14450 bp, 11 predicted proteins | sample YNPCB0191_FD_202220 | JGI IMG/M metagenome (GOLD analysis project Ga0272448, IMG submission 202220) | Hot spring sediment microbial communities from Yellowstone National Park, WY, United States - YNP-CB-019-1 | ecosystem: Environmental > Aquatic > Thermal springs > Hot (42-90C) > Sediment...
CGAAACAACCGGTTTAACCGCATTGGCATTCGCTTCCCATCATCAGGGCTCGTGCGAGTCAACGCCAAACATGCAAGTGATCATATTTTACTCCTGCAATTCCAAAAAGACAATCGAGGTGGCGGCATGGGAATTCCGGCGAGCGACCCCGCGCGCGTGTTTGGCAAATTTTATCGCGTGCAACGACCGGGGGGTGCCGGCGGAACAGGACTGGGTCTGGCGATTTGCAAAGGAATCGTCGAAGCGCACGGCGGCGACATTCGAGCCGAAAACCGCGCGGGGCGAAGAGGTGCAACTGACACCCACGGAGTACGCTCGATTGCGCGTGCTGGTGCCCCATGCCGGCAAAGGGCTGACGCATCACCAACTGTTGCGCGAGGTGTGGGGCGTGAGTTACGCGCAGGAAACCCCTATGCTGCGCGTGAACATCAGCAACCTCCGGCGCAAGATCGAAGACGACCTGGCGCGCCCGCGTTACGTGCTCACCGAGCCGGGTGTCGGTCACCGGCTGCGCGCTGATGCGTGAACGATACTTCTGCCACGAATTGCACGAACGATCAAGGAAATCCGAGACCGTAGCAGGGCTGCCCGTTGAGGCGCTTGAAATCACCGCGCGCGAGCGTTCCGCCGGGCATCCGCCGGCGTGGACACAAATTCGCCCGCGCACGATAGCCCCGTAGCGAAGCGGAGTGGGGACGGGCGATCAGCCGCAGGTTCACGCGGTGCAATTTCAATTGCCACACGGCTGGGGGTCCGCCGAGGCGGGATTATCTTTGGTGATCTGCGCGATCTGCAGTCCATCGGCCCAGACCGTGCCGAACGACTTCCACAATCCCGCCGCGACGAAGAGTCGGTGAGTAGTGGGCAGCGTCGTCAGCGTTTTGTGAAAGCGCGTCCAGCCGCGCGATTCGTCTTGAATGGCGACGTCGGTAGCGCGGATGTGGTGATACGCGCCGTCGTCTTCGGACACAGTCACTGAACCAAAGCCCGCGCCGTACACGTTCACCGTTTTGATCCAGCCGGACACCTCGTACGTTGTGTTCGGCAGAACAGGCAGCGGGTCTGCATGTCCCCGCGCGATCACATCGTCGCCGTTGGCTGAACTTGCCATTAACGACCCGTGTCCTGTGACCGTCGTTATGCCATCCACTTGGACGAATCCACTTCCCGTTTTCTCCTGCTGCGCCAGCAAAGCGCTGGCATCCACTGGTGTGCCGCGCGGCAGCGGAGCAAGTTGGTTGAGGCGTGCAACTGCCTGTTGCTGGTACGCCGTGCCGCGCTCGATCGCGATCTGGTACAGCGCGATGGCTTCGCACGCGCGACCGTCCGCGCGGAACGCGTTAGCGGCGACGAATTGAGTATTCGCCTGCGCGGAGAGCACCTCCGGGTACGGCACGACGATCCACGCGACGAACGCGGCAAATTCGGCGAGCAGGATGATCGCGGCGACGGCGAGCCCAGATCGCGGAGAACTGGCGCTCTCGCTGGGATGACGCCAACGCGCGATGATCCATGCGCCGAGCGCGACGATGATCAGGAGCAACACAATGCCGTACGGATTGACCTGGAGCGGGAATCCTTGCGGCGAAAGGTAGATGATGAGCGAATCGAGCGCGGCGTGGCGCAGAAAATCGATTTGCCCGGCGAATGTGATCCAATTGCCGGTGATGTCGAGATAGTCGCGCGCATTGCCGGACGCGCCCACCATTTGAACCAGCCAGCCGAAGCCCAACAACGTACCGAGCAGCAGGTTCCAGATGCGCCGCGCCGGATTTCGAGCGGATTCCAGAATGCCCAAAGGCAAAATCAAGAACGGCGTAATCTGAACGAGGTAACGCGGTCCCCACCATGTCCCGCCGTCCCAGTCTGGCCGCGCGAGCGCGGTGCCGAACGCCGCGCCGACGAGCGCGAGGAACAACAACGCCATCTTTCTATCGGCGCGCCACCACCGATAGCACGCGACGAGGAACAGCAGCGCGGGCGGCGAGTAGAGGAACAAACTTTTCACCGGCGATACGGTCAAGCCGGCGAGCGCGGTGAGCGGCTGGCTGCGCGGAAGTAAAAACAGAATCCAATCGATGGGGTTGAACTTGGTCCCGCCGATGCCGCTGTAAATCGTCCCGAACCGCGCCAGCGCGTAGAGACTCTGCAGTCCCATAAACAGGATAAAGGGCAGGAGCAATATGACGCTCGCCTGGGTCATCTCTCCCACGATCCGGCGCAGATTCGGCGCGGCTGATTTCTCGTTCTGGAAAATCAGCACCCAGAGGTAAACGAGAATGATCGGGATCGCGGCGCCTTGGATCAGTTTGGTGAAAACCAACGCGCCCAGCGCGATGCCGGCGATGAGCAGCCAGCGGTACCTCGGCGTCTTTTGAAAGCGGAGAACGGCGTAAAAGGAGAGCAAGAGAAAAAGCGCCAGCAGCGGTTCGCGCGTAAAACCCTTGGCGTACGGAAACGCAATGGTCGCCAGCCCGAAGACCAGCGCCAACGCGAGACTGGTTCGGTGCGGGTAGCCAAGCCACCGGCACGACTCGAACAGCAAGACGACGGTCAGCGCGGTCACCAGGGGATTCATCAATCCGACGACGAGGTCGCCGCGGTCGTTCACATCCGGCAGCGGCGCGAAAGAGTTCAGCCATTTCCCCAGAACGTAAAACGGCACCTCGGCAATCGATTGCCCCAGTTCGTAGATCGAATAGGTCTGTCCGCCGGTGCCCACGTTATTGCGCATGGCGGTGGGGCGAAACGAAAACTGACCCCGGTCGACGATGCTTTGCGCCACGCGGTACTTTTCGATCTCGTCGCCGTACTGGATTCGCCCCGCCATCGTAAAGCCATAGATCGAAAAGAAAAACAAAAAGAGAACGATGCTCGTCGGCAGTTTTGCAAGGCGGGCGGGCAGAGCGCTCATCGTCCCCTCAGCGTGATCATATGCCCCATTGTCCTCAGCAGAATCAGCAAGTCGAGCCACAGCGATTGATGCTTGATATAGTATAGATCGTACTGCAGCCGAATCTTGGCGTCTTCCAGACTGTCGATGTAATCATAGTTCACGACCGCCCAGCCCGCCATGCCGGGCTTGACCGCGTTGCGGAGACGGTGAAAGGGAATCTCCTTGTCCAGTTCGGCGAGATGTTCCGGGCGTTCCGGGCGCGGTCCCACCGCGCTCATATCGCCTTTCAGGATATTGATGAGCTGCGGCATCTCGTCCAGGCGCGCTTTGCGCAGCCAGCGTCCCACGCGCGTGATGCGCGCGTCGCCGGCTTGGGCGCGCACGGCGTGTCCGCCCGGCTCTGCGTCTTGAATCATCGTCCGTAACTTGATGAGATTAAAGACCTTGCCGCCTTTGCCCACACGCGCTTGCGTGTAAAAGATCGGACCGGGCGAATCGAGTTTGATCGCCAGCGCGATCAACGGAAAAATGATCGCGTACAGCGCAAGACCGATAAGCGCGCCGGTGATGTCGAAGAGGCGCTTGGTGATGGGATACAAGCCGCCCGCTTCTGCGGAATCGAGCGGCAGCGCCACATTCCAGTTATCGCCGATGTGTTCGATCGGCACCTGCCCGGTCAGCTGCTCGAACAACACCGGCATCAAGGTAATCTGCACGCCTTGTTCTTTGCACTCGAGCAGCGCCTGGAACAGCGCTGACGAAAGGTTGTGGCTGACCGCGAGGATCACTTCCGGCACGCGCTCCGCTTTGACGAGGCGCACCAAATCGCACGATTTGCCGAGGATGGGGAGTGGGGTCGTGGGAGTTGAAGATTTGAGATTTGAGATTGGCGGTTGTTTCGCCGGGTCGTCGTCGACGAAACCCAGGATGCGGTAGTGAGCGCTGGCGTACTGCTGGATCGCGTCGGCGATGGTCTGCCCTGCCCAGCCCGCGCCGACGATGATGACCTTGCGCGCAAAGCCGGGGCGCTGGATCAGCCACACGTACACCAACCGCCACAGACTGATCAACACGAAACTGGCAGTACCCTGGTATGCTACTATACCGCGCGGCAAATCCAATGGCGCGGGAGAAAGGAAATAGATAAAGAGATAGACGATCACGACCAGCACGACTGTACGAGCCAGCGCCGACACGCCCACGGCGAGGTTCGACAATTTGGTGGGGTCGTAAAAGCCGTTCAAGAATGCCGAGAAGAACCACAAGGCTGGCAAGAAGATGAACCAACCCAGTTGATCCAGCAGGTAAGCGCGATTGAACGCCCAGCCCGCGCGGAACGCCATGATCCAGAACGCGAGCAGCGTGGTCAGCTCGACGATGACGAAATCGATGGCGATCAAAAGCGTGCGGCGCTCGGCGGGACGAAAAGCAAACATCCGTTACCTATCTACGGCTTGCGGCTGCCGGCGAATTTCTCCTTGCGAAACAAATTCACCAACAGAGCCGAGCCGAGTTTCAAAACCATCACGGCATAGTAGAACCAGTTGAACAGAAAGACATAGCGCGCTGCCAGATTCTTGCGATAATACAAAAAGTAGGATTTATGCCACTCGTAGATGGAACGATACGCATTGATGCGCGAGCCCCCCTGGCTGGCATAGTGGATGATCTGCGCGCCCGGATAATAGTAAATTTGCCAACCGGCTTGCTTGGCGCGGAAGCAGAAATCGGCGTCCTCTTGATAGGCAAAGAACCGTTCGTCGAGCAAACCAATTTGCTCCAGCACGGCGCGCCGAATGAGCATACACGAACCGGACACCGCATCGACCGCGTGCGTTTCGTTTTCGTCGCGGTACGTCACTAGATAGCGGGCGAAGAGTGGACTCTTCGGAAAGAGCGTCGACAAACCAGAGAAATAGCAGAACAAGTCCCAGGGAGTTGCGAAGCTGCGGCGGCACTGCTTTTGCAACGTGCCATCGCGGTTGAGTACCTTGGGCGTGACGATGCCCGCATCCGGATGCGCGTCCGCAAACTCGACCAGTCGGTCGAGGGCGTCCGGCAGAATCACCGTGTCGTTGTTGAGCAACAGCGCATAGCGACCGGTGCTGACGCGCAGGGCTTGATTCGTTGGCTTAGTATAACCCGCATTGAAGTCGTTGGCAATGACGCGCACCGTCGGAAACTCGTCGCGCAACATTTCGAGAGTGCCGTCGCATGAATGGTTGTCCACGACGATGATTTCAAACGAAACCTGGTGTGTGTTCGCGTAAATCGACTGAAGACAGTCGCGCAGCAGCGCTCGGGCTTGGCGCGTCGGGATGCAGAGGGAGAGGTCAGGCATCGGTGCAGTTTAACGCGTGCGGGGAACGATGACAAGCCCGGTCAGATAGACTATGGTGAATCATCGCCAATGACTTTCGACTCGTTGTTTCACCGCGTAATGTCTTTGCGGACCGAGTGCCAGCATCACGACAAATTTCATTAGCGAGTAAATAGTCAACGCGGAAGCACGGAACACATCGAGGCGCTTTGATTTCCACAACTGCCAATAGTTTGTAATATCGCCATAGCGCATCTTGAGAAGATGGCTTGAAGCGCCGGTCTTGCCAATTCGCTTGAAGACATACGCGAGTTCTGCGTCCAGGAGAAATATCTTGTGACCGTCCAGAACGATTTGCAGCCACAGCAAGTAATCTTCACAGTATCTCTTTTGGGAATCAAAGCGATATGGCAGGTTGCGCTTGAGCATGACCGCCGGCGTCACAAATGGATTCGACCGTAGCAAACGATTCTTGGTTATCTGGGAAGCGGGGCAGGTCTCCTGTACATTGGGCGCGGGCAGCGGCGCATGAGGCTCCAAGTAAATCGAGCGATGCGCGCTGACAGCCACCTCCGGATGTTCACGCATCCAACCATATTGGAGTGCGATCTTGCTGGGATGCCAGGCATCGTCCGCATCTAGAAACGCGACGTAATCCCCCATTGCCGCATCCCAGCCTGTGTTGCGCGCGGCAGACACGCCCGCGTTCCGGCTCAGGCGAATGACACTGATCCAGTCCGCGCCGTACTGCTTTTCGAGGGCACCAATCGCCTCACAAGTGCCATCGTCGCTGCCGTCGTCAACCAGAATCATCTCCGCCGGGCGAAGCGACTGCGCCGCGACGGACGCGACGGCTCGCGGCAGGGTATCGGCGCAACGATAGCAGGGGATCACGACGCTGACAGATGCTGGCATACCGAATCCACCCGCTCAATCTGGTGAGATTATCGTTCCCTTATCGGAAGATCAGGTTCCGAGTCCGCGCTGCGTTTGCGCCACCACCAATGCAACAGTCGGACGTAGGTATTGGTGACCGGACGACCGGCGAGCGTACCGAGCCAATACGCGTACGCTTTCCACTCGAATGGCGCGAGACGGATTGCCTGCACGAACATCTCACGCGCGTGAGCCAGATCGTTTCGGCGTACCATCATCTGCCCAATACGGATCGCCGCCATTGCGATAGCTCGTCGCTTGAGCGGCGCGAGGCGCGCTGGTTCGCGCGATGCAGCCAGCTCGATGACATTCAGGTGCGCGTTGTAGATAACCGATGGCAAGCCGGATTGAATCCTGCTCTGTGTGTGCACTCGATACCAAGCCAGCGGACGATTTACGAGCCCTATAGGGTATCGGGCGGCGATGCGCAGCCACAGATCCCAATCCTCCGCGCTGTTCTGAATCTCCCCCCGTTCATCAAAATATCCCATTTGCTCCAAGACATTGCGCCGGATAACAGGAGTTGGCATAGGAATGAAATCTGCAAGAAAAAGTCGCCCAAGCACGTCACCAGAATACTGTCGCCTCACCTTGCTAAAGATAAACAGCGTGCGACGGGTTTCGTCATCAAACGCGTAGGCATCGCAGTAAACCCAGGCAACCCCCGATTGCCTCAAAAGATCAATCTGCAAACGGAGTTTGTCCGGCGACCAGAGATCGTCGCTGTCCACAAACGCCACGTACTCACCTTGCGCCGCGCGAATTCCTACGTTGCGTGCTGACGCCGGTCCCCCGCTCTGCTTGCGAATGTACCGCGCCCGCGCGAATCTCGCGACGATCGCCGCCGTGTCATCTGTCGATCCGTCGTCGACGACGATGACCTCGAAATCCTGAAAGGTCTGCGCCAGGACGCTCTCCAGCGTCTCCGCGATCCACCGTGCCGCATTATATGCCGGAATCACCACACTTACCAGCGGCATCTAACGCTTCCCCAAGCCGAGCGCGCTGAACAGCGTTTGAAAGCGCCGATGGTAGGTGTGATCCCGGAGTGCGCGCTTGTGACCGGCTTGACGCACCCTCTCGGCTTGGTCAGGATGCGCCAAATAGTACCGCACCTTGTCCAGCAACTCTTGTTCGTTGCGGTACACCAGCACCTCTTGGTCTGGCTCAAAAAACTCGACGAGTTCGTCGACATAGCCGGTGCAGTAGAGCGCGCCGCTCATCGGTGCTTCAAATTCGCGCAGATGCAGATGCCGCGTCACCACGCGGCTCGGGTCATGCTGATCGTACACCTCAAGAAAGCCCAAACTGATCTGGCTGCGGCTGTAAAGCGCAATCAGTTCCTCGTCCGAGACGGGATCGTGGACGTTATTCGGAAACTTGGCAGCGAGGTGGCGGCGGAAATCATGCTCTGCCAGGAGCGATGACGCGCGTGCCTGCGCGTCGGCAGACCGCGCCGCCAGCGCTTGGAGCGCGAGCAAGTATCGTTTTCCGATCGAGCGCCATTGCGTTTGCGATCCTGATTTCCATGCGGGGCCGTAGGCGTGAGCATCGATTCCATTTTCGAGCAAGTGGTCGATGTAGCGCGCTCGCAGCGCATAGTTCATTCCGACAAACGAGACCGCCACCGTGCGCGGTACATCGATGGGTTTGAAGTACTTGGGATTGGACGCCATGGGCCACCAGAGCGGATTCGCCCCGACTGCCAGGAATTTTGACCGTGCGTCTTTCTCCGAATGTAGATTATAGTCGAAATGCGGCGACAGCGCATCGACCAGGTAGAACTGGTGGGCGTTGTTGCAGGAAAAATTACAAGTTGGAACGCCTGTCTTGCGAATCTCATCGATAACACCCGGCTCGACCATGCCGTCCATCAGGTAGGCGAAGAACAAATCGAACGGCTTGTGGGCGTGTTTCCTGCGAAAGGCGTCTAACAGTTTTTGGCTAAACGCCGCGCGGGCGCGCGCGTTGTTGCGCTGCATCGCACGCCGACCTTCCTCAAGGGGGAACAGCACGACATCGTGCCCCAGTTCGAGCAATGGCTCGTACAGGTTACGTAGCCAGGTTCGATTGCCGGGGAGGATTAGATTGCCGGAGCCACTTAGCGCTTGGAAGATGCGCATGGTAGTACCATTGTATCTCTGGATCGATCCATTGCGAAAGCCCCGCTCAAGCAGACACGATGAGTGGATACCGATGCCGCAATAACACCGGCAGCGTGATGAAAGTAACGAGTGCTTTCTCTCGCCACGACATCATTGTCCGCCACTCGTTATCCAGTTGAATGGATTGATTCCCAATCTCAAAACGATTACGATTACCGCCGACGATATGATTTTCATGCAAGTTCACAGTATTCGATCCGGCAAAGCCACTCAAATCTGGACCCGTCTCTCCGAGACGGCTAAGAACACCCCGCACAATCTTGATGGGGTCCGTAACAAACTGTTCGTAGCGAATGCGAAGCCAGTTCTTCGCCAGCATCCCCTCCAATTCGAAGACTAGATTGTACGTTGTCCACTCCCTTGCGACTCTTGCAAAATCATCCAATGGTATAATCCGATCCGTCACCGAGCTGCCGGGAGTGTTGTTTCTCTTCAACACCGAATACGAAACGGCTCTACTGTCTCGGATGAGTTGAACCACGCGCACATCCAGCGTGGCGTTCTGCCCCAGAAGCATCGGAAAAGCCGGGCTTTTTGAAGATTCAACGATCACTGATCGCTCGGATGCAGCTTGAATCTTCTGATACAGCTTTCCCAATATCAGCAATATTTCTTCCATTCGAGTGCAATATTCAGGTGATCTCAATCCTGAGCACACCAGTTGTGGCAAATGCTTTGCCCGCCCTACAGATTGCGCCAACCGCCGGAAACGGGTAAAGTATTCTTCATCCCATCCCCCCAAAGTTGCTTGGATTACCGGGCTCCAGAACTTGCATTCTGCGAATCGCTGTCCGCAACCGCAGACTGAGGTTTCGGGATTTGTTTGAATTTGATCAAATAACTCACCAACGGCAACACCGCGTGTCGCCTGACTAAGAATCCGAGCAAGGAGCGTAGTTCCGCTCCGTGGATAGCCCGTGACGATGATGATCCGCACCTTGGGAGCATGCATCTAAAGTGTCCATCCTCCCACCCCGTTAATACCCTTGGGCGATTTAGGCATTCTGAACCAGAACATCCCGCAGGCGTAGTAGCTGTCACTGAACACCGCCATGTCTACTCGTTCAACAAATCGACTGTCATCATCCACACCCGAAAACTCCAAAAGTTCCAAATCGGAGAAATACTCACGAATCGTTTCCGGTGTATGAATCCGATGGGCGTTGAAACATACACGCTGCCTACCCACCGGCGTGACCAGGAACAGATTGCCTCCCGGCGCGAGCACGCGAGACAATTCTCGCGCGGCTTTGCGCGTGCCGTCTGGGTCAAGCGGGTCACCATACCGTCCCAGCCCGATGTGCTCGATGACATGCAGGCACGAAAGCGATCCAATCGAACTATTTGTGAACGGCAATGCGACGATATTCCCCGCCAAGCATCGCAAGCCAGTTAATGGTCTTGCTAAAGGCCGATAGTCTACAAAAACCACAGGAATCGTGGCGCCCAGCAAATTCACAAACATAGACTGCGAGCCGATATCCACATGCCATTGCGGTGCAGCCGAGATGATCCGCCGCATTGCCCAGCCGTTCCCGTAGAAATAGTGTGGATCGATCTCGATAGTTTCGGTGCGATCATGAACTTGCGGATAGCTGTCCATTAGCCGGATCGCTTCGGCGCCGGGCAGGCGGGCATAGCGACGCCAGTCTGCGAGGTAGCGCAAGTATCCGCCCAGTCCCTTAGCAACCCAAGTGGGATCGACAATCTGAGTAATCCACTTGTACAATGTTCGCATATGAATGCTCGTCATCTATCTTAATCGACTTGCCCAGGCAGCGCTCATTCAACGCACAACAGACTCATCGAGAACCAAACTCGGATTGATCAATCAAGAGATTATACAGGGGGCCCGTTTCGAATTGCAGACTACCATCCGGCACCGTGGCTTTGAAATGGAGCGACTTGCCCTGAATATCGATGGTGCCGTATTCGCGTACTAACCTGCCATCGATCACCTTCAACAGGATGACGTTACCATCAGGCAAGTTCTCCTGATGGGGTGGCCAGGTTGCCACAGGCACCGACCACTCGAATCCATCCCCGTGTACTCGGATCATTTTATCCCAATTCCCATCAACGACAAATAGTCGCGGTGCCTGTTTCCAACCAATGGGAAATCGAAAGAGCTGATACAAGACACTCGGATCTGCCCAACTTTGAGTGACGATGTATCTGGTCTCTGGCAAGTCATTGCGCAAGGCAAAGATCACCGTCCCATCGCTGAGATCAGGTGTTAGCTCGACGACTCTCGTCCAGAATGACCGTTGATATTGCCAACTCAGTTGCAAGTCTTTTTGGATTATAATACCATACGCGACCAAGAGTGCAAAATAGAGCGCCAGCCCGGCGATAGCGATTCGCCTCATGCCAAAAACCCGCGCAGCGAAAAGAAGCACTGTACACATCCATGCGACAAGTATCGACGCACCGAACGCAGCCGCCAGATGGACCGAGGTCAAACGGCCGTACTGAACAGTCGGTGGAAAGTGGGTGAACGATAAACCATACGCAATGATGAGCCAAGTAACGCCGACCACGGGATATTGCGCAGTCTTGGCGCAGTAACCGGTTATGTCCGGATTCAGCCTGTTCGCTGTCAGCCAAGATTGGATGGCCGCGAGCCAATACTCCCCATCGCCGGAACCGCGAAACATTGATTCGAGCGCGGCGCAGAGTCCGGACTTCCGTTGGAGATTCTTCGCCGTTTTGGGGCTTGAAGCCGAGGGGGTGAGCGATACGAGCCTCTGATCCCTGACATCCGGTTTCAAGTTGGCAAGCACCATCACGAAAACGGCGAAGCAAAATATGGCAGCGGGCATAATCATAGAATCCAGATTCGGCAGGGTGCGGATCGGCGCGAGTAGGAATTGCGCCATACTGACAAAGGGACCAATGACCATTCCGCCGATGATCTTCGGCGGAATGAGAATGACCCTGTAACCCATCGCGACGCGGGAATCGCCCAAGAATCCTCGCAAAACAAAATCCGCAACCATGATAGCGCCGAGCGCTGCAGCGTGCCTGAGAAACGTCCTGCCCCATTCGCGATTCCAGGGACGTTTCAATAGCGGTACTCCGGAAAACATGATAAATCCTGACTCATAAGTCAGCAGCGCACCCACAATCACCGCAAAGGAGAGTTTTGGCTTGTCGTTAATATAAAGTAGCGTCGCAATGAGGAAGAAGGTCAGTGACGGCTGCAATCCAGTCAGGTGCATCAAATAGGAGCGCGTGGTGTCCGCCGGAAACAAGAGGAACACCAATGCCCCAAGCACCGCGATCAAATCAGAGCCCATGGACTTGAGAATGAGGTAGAACAGAAACGCGTTGAGGGTGACAATAATGGCACCCACGACGTAGATCGTGGGTAAACCACCCAATCTATATCCAACAAAATTAATTACTTCGGGGATCGAGAAACCGAGGGGACGCCCTTGCGGCCAATGAGTCAGGTTAGAGATTATTGCCAGCCAAAGGTCATTCGTACTCCAACCCATTGGGTAGGTAACGTACACGTAATCATCTTCGTAAAGTCCAAGACTCGTAAAGTAAAGGAAATGTGCAATCCAATTGACCGTGAATAGCAATGCAAAAATTGGCAGTAAGCGTTTGGTTAAACGCCCTTTTTGTTTCATTTCGTGAGACTAAACTTATGCCTCATCTTACTGTTACACTGCACCGAGGCGAGCAACCACGGCAGACAATGGGCGCGGCTGTACTCCTTCCCATGCCCGGTACTCTTCGCCGGTCGACTCCCCCGGTCCTCCTCGTCGAGATCTCTCAACCAACTTTCCGCTCCATGCCTCCCATGTGTCATCCACAACTTCGACACCGGGAGGAAGGTTCAGAGCATACGCCGCATACCTAGACAGCAGGACAGGCACACCGGCGCATGCCATTTCTGCCACGCGGGTCAATGCGCCAAAGCCGGAACGCTGTACTGCCAAGACGGCGTTGACGCGGACCAGTAACTGATCCAACTCAGCTTGTCCCAGCCATCCTCTCAGTTCAAGTCCTGGCACGACGCTTCCGGGCGGAAGCAGCCCTTCCGTCCCACCTCCAGCAACGATCACACGGATTCCTTTGGCAAGTCCATTGTTCTTGGCATTAGTGACAAACCAAGAAAACGACTGCCTGGTTGGAGGATTCCCAACACTCCCTAGCAGTAGAAATAGATTCGGATCGATTTTCCCGTTCGCGCGTTCATCACGAATCTCTTCTAGTTGGCGTTTGATTGTTCCGACAGGCAGGTAGGGGTAGTAGCGAGACGGAAGACCCAACCCGTTGACTAGAGCCGTTTCGACTCTAGAAATAAAGAGGCGTTCGGCGCAATGAGATAGAATCCTGAATTCATTCGCAGCGTCGATGGCTGCGCTGTAGGCTGAGACTCTTTGCCTGCCCACGGTATACGATGCCGCATGAAGCGCCTCGAGATTCTGGACACAACTGACAGTGGGAATGCCGAGGCGCGAATTGATTCGCAGCAGATCGCCAAAAGTCGTATGCTCAATCACGCAGCACGTTGGTTGGGTCTGGCGGGCAATCTCTTCGTAATAAGCCAAAAAAGCAGGATCGCTGTATCCTCTGGTCGAGTAGGAATTGAACGCGAACAGCTTGAACGGATTTTCCACATAGTACGCTAACCGCCGCCGCGCTTTGAATAACACATCCCGGAGTCGACTGGTCGGACGAGAGTCCTGCCACTGCGGAAAACTGACGGAGATAACGCGCTCCTTTCCAACGGCAGATTCAAGGTCGTGGAGAATTTGAAAAGCACGTCGATTGCCGCCGTGTCCCTCAGTCGCGGGCACAAAGCCGGTCGCAAAAATCACGGTGGGCATGTTCGATCATCCTGAAAGAGCGGACACATCAAGTCGATCTAACTTTTTCATGGGCATGTCTCGTCCCGGATGACTTGGAGGTACGCCTTCCCAAACTTTAGGTCCGGCTCCAAATAGTTGCCTTCAGCCCATTCGTTCCAGGATTTGACAAAGATCACTCGTTTGTCAGGTTCTTTGCCAAGAACTCGCGCCATCGCCTGCCTCAGGTGCACGCGAAATAGTTCTGGTGTGGAGCCGTGAAGAACCGCGCCATTCGCGTTGCTTCTGGGAGTGTTGTCCCAGTTCGGGACGACGCAAGGGAATTGCTCGAACCGCGGCCCCGGATTGGAGAATGCAGATTTGACAAAGTCCTTGTAGGCATAGACCACGGGGAACCCATGTCTGCCCAGCCGTCCCATAACATGGTTCATCGGTCGCCTGATTGACCGGTATGCGTAGATCAGCGGCAATCGATTTAAGGTGAAGAATGCAGTCGCCGGATTGCTTAAGATGGAGGCGTCAAAGCCATGGTATTCGGGATCCCACGATGAACCGGCGAGACCGACGAAGTAAATCCCCTTCAAGCCTGATTTCAGCGCAAGGTCGCGCCAAGAATCCGTGAAGCGCCGCGACTCGGGCAACCCGTCCGGATCGAGGAGGACAAAAATCGGTTTTCCCTCGACAGTCATGTAGCGCGAATCCATGAATGCGTCCAGCACCGCGTAGAAATGCGCGCGATAGTCTTCTATCCCGGGATATGTTTGCTCGATCAAGATTCGCTCCGGCGCGCCGTACCAGATACCCGTCCAAGTCTGATTCGCCCAAGCCAGACAAAAGGGAAATTTGGGCTGTCCTGATTTGAGCACTTCATTGAAGGGTCTTTCGAGCAGACGCTTGCCGGCAAACCAATAGTGCCAATAGCAGAATCCCTCAATGCCGTATGCTCCTGCCATTTCAGCTTGGGCGGCACGTGTCTCCGGAACTCGTAAATCGTAGAACCCTAGATCAGCCGGAATGTGCGGCTGGTAATGTCCTGGAAACAACGGACGCGCCTTGGCAACGTTTGTCCATTCGGTGAACCCCTTGCCCCACCAAGCGTCATTTTCCGGAATAGGATGGAACTGGGGCAGGTAGAATGCAATCAGGCGAGCCCGGCGTTGATCGGCGAGACGCACCTGATCGCTAATGGGCAATCCACCGGCACTGATGGTCATACTGCGCCCCGGAACGTGGTTGCATTCAAGTTCATTCCATTCGGGAAAAAGCAGAGTGCCAATTGAATCACTCGACACTCAGCGCAACAGCTCTCG
>Ga0272448_1005213_pt1 | contig 14449 bp, 10 predicted proteins | sample YNPCB0191_FD_202220 | JGI IMG/M metagenome (GOLD analysis project Ga0272448, IMG submission 202220) | Hot spring sediment microbial communities from Yellowstone National Park, WY, United States - YNP-CB-019-1 | ecosystem: Environmental > Aquatic > Thermal springs > Hot (42-90C) > Sediment...
AGCACGGCGGCGACGGTTGCAGAACCGCCGCCTCGGCGGCAGCCGACGATGATATAATGACGCCCGCTCACGGAGGAGCCATCATGGAAAAGCTGAAAGCGAGTTTGCTCGAACTGATCACGCAGACATCGACCAATCTGCCGCCGGACGTGCGCGCCGTGCTCGCCCGGGCGATCGACAAAGAGGCGCCCGGCACGCGCTCCAAGACGGCGCTCGACGTCATCGCCACCAACATAGACATGGCCTACACGGACCGGGGCCCGATCTGCCAGGACACCGGCATGCCGACTTTCGAAGTACGCACCCCGGCCCACGTGAACCAGTTGAAGATCCGCGACGAGATCCACGCGGCGGTGGCCGAGGCCACCAAGCAGGGAAAGCTGCGGCCGAATTCGGTCGAGTCCATCACCGGCAAGAATACCGGCGACAACCTGGGGGCCGGAACGCCGGTGATTCACTGGCAGCAGTGGGAAAACGAAGGCGAGATCGAGGTGCGCCTGCTGCTCAAGGGGGGAGGGTGCGAGAACAAGAACATCCAGTATTCCCTGCCCTGCGAGCTCGCGCATCTCGGCAGGGCCGACCGCACGCTGGACGGCGTGCGCAAGTGCATCCTCCATGCCGTGTGGCAGGCCCAGGGCCACGGGTGCTCCCCCGGAGCCATCGGGGTGTGCATCGGCGGCGATCGCGCGAGCGGATATCAGTGCGCCAAGGAGCAGCTCTTCCGCACGCTGGACGACACCAATCCGGATCCCAAGCTGGCGCAGCTGGAAGAATACATCGTGTCGACGGCCAACACGCTCGGGATCGGCACGATGGGCTTCGGCGGCGAATGCACCCTGCTCGGATGCAAAATCGGGGCGTTGAACCGTCTGCCCGCGTGCTATTTTGTCTCGGTTGCATACGATTGCTGGGCCTTCCGGCGCCTGGGGGCGGTGCTGGACGCGCAGAGCGGCGCCATCCGGCGCTGGCTGTACCGCGACGAGGCGCACCGGGTTGCGCCCATGGGGCGCGGCGAGGGATTCACGCGCACCGGCAAGGAGGTCGCCATCACCTCGCCCGTTTCCGAGGAAGCCGTGCGCAGCCTGAAAGTGGGCGACATCGTGCTGGTCAGCGGCGACATGTACACGGGACGCGACGCCGTGCACGCGCACCTGATGAAGAACCCCGCTCCGGTCGATCTCACGGGCGCGGTCATCTACCATTGCGGCCCGGTCGTCCTCAAGCAGGACGGCGAGTGGAAAATGACCGCGGCCGGGCCGACGACCTCGATCCGGGAGGAGCCGTACCAGGCGGAAGTCATCAAGCGCTACGGCATACGCGCCGTGGTCGGCAAGGGGGGAATGGGCCCGAAGACCCTGGCGGGCTTGAAGGAGTTCGGCGCGGTGTATCTGAACGCCATCGGCGGCGCCGCCCAATATTACGCGCGTTGCATCCGCAGGGTGAAGAACGTCCACCTGCTCGAATACGGCGTGCCCGAAGCGATGTGGCATCTCGAAGTGCAGGATTTCCCGGCGATCGTCACCATGGACGCTCACGGAAACTCGTTGCACGCGGACGTGGAAAAGGCCTCGGCCGCCATCCTGGCCAAGCTTGCCGATCCGGTGTTCTGAGGAGCCTTCCGGAACGCTGACAGCCGGGCGGTGCGGGAGCGCCCGCGGGCCGCCGCCCGCCCGGCGACGATCCGCGGCCGACAGTCAGCCGGCGCGGGCCTCAAGGGGGCCGAACGTGTTGAGACACGCCGCCCTTTTGATTATAGTGCTGGCATCGCTCCGGCAAGGGGGGTGCCATACGGACTCTCCGGCGTTGAACCAGCAGCGCAAACAGCAGGAGGCCGCTGCCGAAGAAGAACGTTTCCTCCGCCTCCGGGAACGGATGGTGCGCGAGCAGCTGCAGGCGCGCGACGTCAAGGACGCGCGCGTTCTGGCGGCCATGCGCAAGGTTCCCCGGCACAAGTTCGTGCTCCCTGAGCTGGCCGACTCCGCATACGAGGACGGCGCGCTTCCGCTCATGCTCGGCCAGACGATCTCCCAGCCCTACATCGTGGGCTACATGACGCAGGCGCTCTCCCTGAAGGGGGGCGAGAAGGTGCTGGAAATCGGCACCGGCTCCGGATACCAGGCCGCGGTGCTGGCGGAGATCGCCGCCGAGGTCTACAGCATCGAGATACTTCCCGAACTCGCCGAGCGCGCGCAGCGCATCCTGCAGGAGCTCGGCTACCGCAACGTCCGGATCCGCGTGGGCGACGGCTATCAGGGGTGGCCGGAGGCCGCTCCCTTCGACGGCGTGATCGTCACCGCCGCCCCCGATCACGTGCCCCAGCCGCTGATCGACCAGCTGAAGCCCGGCGGCAGAATGATCATCCCGGTCGGGCGCTACGAGCAGGAGCTGATCCTCATCGAAAAGGGGGAAAAGGGCGTCACGCGCCGCTCGACGATCCCCGTGCGCTTCGTCCCGATGACGGGCAGGGCCCAGCAGGGGCCGCCTCACTGAAGCGGCGGAGATCCGCCGCCATCCTTGCCGGGCAGCAGCGCCCTCAGGGAGGCCAGCGGTTCGGCAAACCAGCACGAGCTGAATGAAATCATAAGGCGCTCGCGCGCCTCCCTCAGCTGCGGCAGCGTTGCGCGCCGCCCCCGCCAGGAAACATCTTCGTCGGCGAAGAGAAAGGCGCGCCCTTCCTCTTCCTCCAGCAAGGCCACCAGCGCTCCATGTTCCGCACCGAGACGGCAGAACGCAGCCCCCACGAGCAAGTTCAGAAAGCCGTGCATGGGGGCGGCCGCAGAAGCGTTATTGCCGGCCGGCGGGTGCGCGCGGCGCAGCGGGTTGTGGAGCCCGCCGGCGGCCTTGAAGGGCACGCGGCAGTCCCGGCAGCACTCCATGAAGCGTGCCAGGTCCTCGCTCGAGGGAATCATTTCGGCATAGAATCCGCCGGTGCGCACCTTGGCGCAGGCTCCCGCCCGGCCCGCGGTCTCGACCAGCGCGCGCGGGTCGGTGTGGACGAGCATCTCGAAGCATGCACGCAGGTCCGGGGGAATCAATTCGGCCGCCTGTTCGATCTCGCGCACCGTCGATATCCTGAGCTCGATCATGTCGATGCGCGGCGGCCGGCGGTCGTCGCCGTCGGGCCAGGAAGCGTTGAAATCCATGACGGCGCGGAGTTCGTTCCTGAGGTCGGGCCCGCCCAGGACGCTCAGCCGCCAACCGCCGCCGAAGAGGCTCTCCGCCGGCAGGCCGCGCAGCGCCTGGGCGAACTCGGGCAGGCGCGCCATGGGCACGATGAAGCGTCCCAGGGCCCACGCGTCGGGCCCTGCGAGATAGCCGGCGAACCTCTCGACGGCCTCGGTCATTTTCCATTGCGCCGGCGGAAACAGCCCGGCATAGTCGAAGACGCGATGCAGGAGCGCGCGTATGGATTTCATCCGATCAGGCCTTTCGTTCGAGCAGCTCTTCCTTCAACCGCCACAGCTTCAAAGTGAGACCGACCTTGTACTCGTGCGGATTGAGCAGTCGTTTGTAGCTCGGATCCAGGCGGTCGAGTTCGGCCGCCCGCCGGTCGCGGATCTCCTCCATGGAAGGGAAATCGCAGACCAGCCGTCCATCGACGACGATGTCGTGCAGGAGCTCGACGCGCCGCGTTTCGGTCAAGGTTTTCCTGCGCAGCGGGTTGGCCGGGTCGACGATCAGCACCTCGCCGCCGGCCAGATCCTCGGAAGAGGCGCCCACGGCATCCGCGGCCATCATTCCGTCCTCGCCGTAGAAGCGCACGACCTTCTTGCTTCCGGGGTTGGTGGTTTTCGCGGGATTGTTGCTCAGCTTGATCTTGGGCCGGCCGTTATGCTCGACCATCTTGTAGACGCCGCCCAGGGCGCTGCCGCCGATCCCCTCGCCGGTCACCAGCTTCGTGCCGACCCCCCAGCTGTCGATTCTGCCGCCCTGCACCATGATCTGCTCGATCGCGTACTCGTCGAGCTCGTTTGAAGCCAGGATGCGCACGTGCGCGAGTCCCGCCCCGTCCAGAATCTCGCGCGCGCGGCGGCTGAGAAAGGCCAGATCTCCGCTGTCGATGCGGATGCCCGCCAGGCGGCCTCCCTGCTGCTCCAGTTCCCGGGCAACGACCATGGCGTTGGGCAGGCCGCTGGCCAGCACGTCGTACGTGTCGACCAGCAGCACGCAATCATCCGGGAAGCAGCGGGCATAGGCGCGGAAGGCCTCCAGTTCCGAGGCGAAAGATTGCACCCAGCTGTGCGCCTGGGTGCCCCGCGGGGGTATGCCGAAGCGCGCCGCCCCCAGAACGTTGGAGGTCCCCGCGGCGCCTCCGATGTAGGCCGCCCGGCTGGCGCTGACGGCGCCGTCGGGCCCCTGGGCGCGGCGCAGCCCGAATTCCACGATCGTTCCGCGCCCGGCGGCCTCCCATATGCGGGCGGCTTTGGTGGCGATGAGCGTCTGGAAATTGATATGGCACAGCAGCACCGTCTCGACGATCTGGCATTCGATCAGCCCGCCGCTCACCTCCAGCAGGGGCTCGTTGGCGAACACGACCGTGCCCTCGGGGATCGCGCGGATGCTGCCGCGGAACCTGAATGCCGCGAGATAGCGCAGGAAGGCCTCGGAAAAGAGCGGGCGGCCGCGCGCCGAGCGCAGGCCCGCAAGATAATCCAGATCCCGGCTCTGGAACCGCAGGTCGAGAACGGCGCGCACGGCGTCCTCCAGCCCGGCGGCGATCGCGTAACCTCCCCGGAAGGGGTTCTGCCTGAAGTACAGATCGAAGGTCGCCGTGTCGGACGTCTTGCCGCACGCAAAATAGCCCGCGGCCATGGTCAGTTCGTAGAAATCCGTGAGCAACGCCTCAGCGGTCACGACACCGTTCCTCCGTCCGTTCGCCGCCGGCCTGCAGCGCGGGTCAGTAGTCCAGGCGCATGGCGATCGGCATGCGCCGGCCGCTGCCGAAAGCGCGCACGGTGACGCGCAAGCCGGGCGCGGCCTGCTGCCGTTTGTACTCGCTCCTGTGCACCATGCGCACCACGTCGGTCACCGTCCGCCGATCGTAGCCGCGCGCGGCGATCTCGTCCACGCTCAGCTGCTCCTCGACCGCGAGCTGCAGGATGCCGTCCAGTATCTCGTACGGCGGCAGGCTGTCCTGGTCGGTCTGCCCCGGGCGCAATTCCGCCGTCGGGGCGCGCTCGATGGAATGCCGCGGTATGAGTTCCCGCTCCCGGTTGATGAAGCCCGCCAGGCGATAAACCACGGTCTTGGGCACGTCCGAGATCACCGCCAGACCTCCGGCCATGTCGCCGTACAGGGTGCAATAACCGACGCCCAGCTCCGACTTGTTGCCCGTGCTCAGCACCAGGTGGCCGAACTTGTTCGACAGCGCCATCAGGATGTTGCCGCGTATGCGCGCCTGCAGGTTTTCCTCGGCAATATCCTCCGGCAGCCCGGCGAAGAGCTCCCGCAGCGCGGCACGCATGCTGTCGAACACCGGCTGGATGGGAACGACCTCGAAGCCGATGCCCAGGTTGCGCGCCAGCTGCCGCGCGTCGTCGTGGCTGGCCTGCTGCGAGTATGCCGAAGGGAGGTAGACCCCGAGCACGTTGGCCGGGCCGAGCGCGGCGGCGGCGATGCAGGCGGTCACCGCGGAGTCGATGCCGCCGCTGAGCCCCAGAACGGCGCTGCGGAAGCCGCACTTGCGCGCATAGTCCCGCGTTCCCATGACCAGAGCGCGGAAGAGGTTCTCCATCGGGTCCTCTTCGCCGAAGCCCAGGTCGTTCTCGCCGTCCGGATCCGCGATCGCGAGCTCCTCCACGAAGCTCCCCGAGCGCGCGATCAGGTTGCCCGACCGGCCCAGGACCATGCTGTTGCCGTCGAAGAGGAGATCGTCGTTGCCGCCGACGAGATTGACATAGATCAAGGGGATCCCGTGCTTGCGCACATGTCCCAGGAGCATGCGGCGGCGCACCTCCGGCTTGTCCATCTCGAACGGCGAGGCCGAGATGTTGACGAGCAGGTCCGCACCGCTGCGGCACAGCTCATGGATCGGATTGACCCGATAGCGGCGCTTCGACCAGAAGTCCTCGTCGTTCCAGGCATCCTCGCATATGGAAATCCCCAGCCTGCGCCCGCGGAACGGGATTACTTCCGCCCGGGTGCCGCGCTCGAAGTATCGCTCCTCGTCGAAGACGTCGTAGGTGGGCAAGAGCATCTTGTGCACCCGCGCCCGAATGCGCCCTTCGTGCACGAAGGCCGCGGCGTTGAAGTATTCCTTGCCGGCGCTCCCGAGATTGCGGTCCACGAACCCGATCACCGCCGCCATGCGGCCGGAGCGCGACGCGATTTCCTCCAGGGCGCGCAGGTTGGCGTCGACGAACCCGTGCAGGCCCAGCAGGTCGCAGGGGGGGTAGCCGGTGAGGCAGAGTTCCGGGAAAACCGCCAGGTCCGCGCCCAGCTGCTGCGCGCGCTCCATGGTCCGGAGCACCAGGTCGCGGTTGCCGCGGATGTCCCCGACCGTGGTGTCGATCTGCGCGAGCGCGACCTTCATGGCGGACCTCCGGCGCGTGAGGATAGCACAAGCCCGAGCCGGGAGCGAAGCGCCGCCCGCAAGTCAGTCGGGAGGGAACATCGCGTGCCAGGGAGTGGCCTGCTCGAAGGCGTAGGCGGCGCGCAGCAGGGTACGCTCCCGGCGGCGGCGGCCGATCAATTGCAGTCCCACCGGCAGATTCTCGGCCGTGAAGCCGCACGGCAGCGATATGGCCGGCAGACCTGCAACGTTGGCCGGGCGCGTGAAGCGCAGCAGTGTCAGGCGGGTATCTTCGCTGCGGCGGCCGATCCGGACGGAAGCCTCATCGATCCGGGGGGCCGCAACGGGCAGGGTGGGCACCGCCAGCAGGTCGACGCGCTCGAGCACCTTGTCCATTTCCCGCGCATAGGCGCGGCGGCGCTCCTGGGCCTGAAGGTATTCGGCCGCCGAGCTCGTTCCGCCCCCCTCCAGCCGCAGACGCACATCCGGACCGTAATCCTGGGGGCGGGTCTGCAGCCAGCGCCAATGGTAGAGGATCGCCTCGGCATGAGTGATCACGGCCGCCAGCCGGGCGGTTTCATCCATCATCTTGAGGTCGACTTCTCGGACCGAGGCCCCCTCGGCCGAAAGAACCGCCACGGCCTCGCGCACGCGACGCATCACATCCGGTTGCACGCGCTCGCAGAAATACTGCCGCGGAACACCCACCCGTATTCCCCGAAGCCCGCGCCGCAGCTCGCGGGAGAAGTTCTCGCCCGGGCGGCCGTAACTCCAGGGATCCGCGGGGTCGGCACCGGCAATAGCGCCGAGCACAATGGCGGCATCCTGCACGCAGCGGCAAAGCGGGCCCGCGTGGTCCAGGCTGGCAGCCAGCGGGATCACGCCGCGCAGCGGCACGCGGCCGTACGTCGGTTTGAGGCCGACACAACCGCAGGCCGCCGCCGGTATGCGGATGGACCCGCCGGTGTCGGTTCCCAATGCGGCGAGAGCCAGGCCGGCCGCGACCGCGGCGGCACTGCCGCCGCTCGAGCCGCCGCTCATGCGCTCCGGATTCCAGGGGTTGCGCACGTCGCCGTAATGCGGATTCAAGTTCGTCGGCCCGTACGCGAACTCGTGAAGATTCGTCTTCCCCACGAGCACCGCTCCCGCATGCAGCAGGCGCTCGACCGCGGCGGCGGTCTCGCCGGCGACGAAATCGGCGAGGATCCTGGACCCCGCCGTGGTCCGTACGCCCTTGACATGGAAGAGATCCTTGACGCAGACCGGGATCCCGTGCAACGCCCCGCGCCAGCGCCCGCGCATGATCTCCTTTTCGGCCGCGGCGGCCTGCCGCAAGGCCAGATCGGCGGTGACCGTGATGAAGGCGTTCAGCCGCGGCTGCTGCCTTTCGATACGTTCCAGCACGGCCCGGGTGAGTTCCACGGGCGAGAGCCGGCGGGCGCGCAGGAGTCGCGCCAGTTGCGCGATGGTCAGGGTGTGGTCGAAGGTGACGGCCATGGCAACTCCCGGGATGAACTAGCGGAAGCCGATCGCGAAATAGGTGACGAAGTGATGCAGGTTGGTATCCGAGGTGAGCCCGAGCCCGTAAGGCTCGAGGGGCAGCCAGGGGTCCGACAGGCTCGTGCCGTGCCGCAGGAGCCGGCCTTCCAGCTCGCGCCCGGCCAACTGCCGCGCCAGATGCACGGCGAAGTTCACCCCGAAGGGCACGGCGAAGCGGCCGCACCATGTGACGCGGTATTTCGAGACATCCTGCCGGTCGATGAGGGCGGAATACAGAGCTTCGATCCGGTCGGAGCGGGCCGGGCCTTCGAGATGACGCTCGATGATTTCCCTGTCGAGCGCGACCGCGCGCTTGTAACCGTCGGCGTCGCACCCGAACGGATGGTAGTCATAGTAGCTCCAGCCGTAATCGCCGTAGTGCTGACCGTCGCTGCTGCACAGAACGGCGATGTCCCGGCCGAGCATCCATTCCTTCTCGCGGCAGACGGCGGCCACGGCATGCGCCAGTTCCGCGCCCAGCCGGTCGAGATTTTCCCAGCTGCCGTACGGCACAAGCACGGGAACGATCTCGACGTTCCGGTTGTAGAACTGCAGATAGGGGATCATGGCTTCGAGCGAGTGTTCGCTCTCGACCAGCTTCCGGTTCACGGTGAAGCTTTGGCCCGCCAGGTGCGCAACGATGCGGTCGCGCAGCGGCGAAACGGCCACCGGCCCGTACGGGCCGCGCCAGCGCTTGAAGTCGCCGAAAATCAGACGGTCGCGGATGCCGAACGCCTCGGACCAGTGGGCGTTGCCCACCAGGATCACGACCGGCGCCTTGATGTAGCGTTGCACATGAACATAGACGCGTGCCGCGATCATGTAGTCGTCGTGCGGGCAGACGGCGGCCGCCAGGGCCGTCCGGTCCGTCCAGCCCCAGCGCTGCTGGTTCTCCCGGATCGCTTGTTCTTCGAGTCTCTCGCACTCCTTGCCGATGAAATCCATCTGGGCCGCCGTGGTCGGGAATCCCCGCGTGTCGACCAAGCCGCGCAGGTCGCCCTCCGAGGGAACGGTGACGCGGCTCAGTACACGCTCCAGGGGAATCTGCGCGGCCGCCCATGCCGCACCCCACAGCATCAGCGCCGGGAAAGACGATCGCAGTATCGTTCTCTTCATGATTCGCCTCGATTTCCGTGCCATCCGGCCATGCGGCGCTCATTGTACGCGCGTGCACGCCTGCGATACAAGAAAGCCGGCGGCCGGCGATCCCCGCCGGCAAGTCTGCTATGATGGCAAGGGGCACGGTCCCGGCCGAAACCATGGAATTCGCGCACGATCCGCCAGGCACCCGCGGGCGGGGGGCAACATCCCGGCACGAACGGCAGCGCCTGCTTGCAGAGCTCCGGCAGGAGATTGTCGCCTGCCGTCTATGCCCGCGCCTGGTCGAATGGCGCGAGCGGGTTGCGGCAGCGAAGGCGCGCCGATTCAGGGACGAGGAATATTGGGGCCGGCCCGTGCCGGCTTTCGGATCCGCCGACGCCGCCTTGCTCGTAGTCGGGCTGGCGCCGGCCGCCCACGGCGCCAACCGCACGGGGCGGATGTTCACGGGCGACAGCAGCGGCGACTGGCTCTTTCGCGCGCTGCACCGCTATGGCTGGGCCGACCGGCCGTCATCGGTCGGCCGCCGCGACGGCCTGGTCCTGGAGGGTTGTTTCATAACGGCGGCCGTCCGCTGCGCGCCGCCGCAAAACAAGCCGACGCGCGCCGAGATCGAAAACTGCCGCCGCTATCTCATGCGCGAGCTGGCCCTGCTGCGTTCGCTGCACGTGGTCGTGGTCCTGGGGCGCATCGCGTTCGCGGCTTTCTGCGAGGCCTGGACGGGGATCGGCAACTCCTTCGAGGGCCGGGAGGCTGCGGTTTTCCGCCACGGCGCGCAATACCCGCTGTCGGGCGGCGTGACGCTGCTGTCGTCCTATCACCCGAGCCGCCAGAACACGCAAACGGGCCGCCTGACCCGGGCCATGTTCCACCGCGTCTTCAGCCGCGCGCGCCGCCTGCTGCGGGAGGCCTGACGATCGCGGTCCCATCCGGCGGCGACCGGAGGCCCACAGCCGGACCCGTTACGCCGCGCCCTCCTGCCCCCTCGCAGCCGGCTCGTAACCGAGGTTGGGCGCCAGCCAGCGCTCCACGGTGGCGACCGACACGGCCTTGCGCCGGGCGTAATCCGACACCTGGTCGCGCCCGATCTTCCCGACCGCAAAGTAGTGCGCCTCCGGGTGCGCGAACATCAGGGCGCACACGGAAGCCGCCGGCACCATGACGAAATTCTCGGTCAGGGAGATGCCGGTCCGTTCGCGGACCTGCAGCAGCTGCCACAGCAGCTCCTTCTCGCTGTGGTCCGGGCAGGCAGGATAGCCGGGCGCCGGCCGGATGCCGCGGTAGCGACCGCGGTGCAGATCCTCGACCGTCAGGTTTTCGCCCGCATCGTAACCCCAATCCGCGCGCGCCTGCCGGTGAAGCAGCTCGGCGAAGGCCTCCGCCAGCCGGTCGGCGAGCGCCCGGGTCATGATCGAGCGGTAATCATCGTGATCGCTTTCGAAGTGCCGGCTCAATTCGCCGGCGCCGAATCCGGTCGACAGGGCGAAAACTCCCAGGTAATCGACACGCCCGGTGGAGCGGGGGGCGACGAAATCCGCCAGCGCATAATGCGGCAGGCCCTCGGATTTCGGGGCCTGCTGCCGCAGCGTATGGAAGACGCCGAGCACCCGGTCGCGCGCGGGGCTGCCGTAGACCTCGATATCGTCGCCGACGCTGTTGGCGGCGAAGAAACCGTAGACCGCGCGCGCCGCCAGGAGCTTCGCGTCGACGATGCGATCGAGCATTCGGCGCGCGTCGTCGAAGAGCTCCCGGGCGCGCGGCCCGTACACGGGATCTTCGAGAATCCGCGGGTAGCTGCCGCGCAACTCCCATACATGAAAGAAGGGGGTCCAGTCGATGTAGGGCACGATGCGCTCGAGCGGGCAGTCGTCCCACACCCGCGCCCCCAGGAAGCCGGGGACGGGGATGTCCAACGACGACCAGTCGCTGCGCGGCCTGCGCGCGCGCGCCTCCTCGATGGGAACCAATACTTGTGCGCTCCGGCCCGCCTCGTGCCGGCGCCGCAGTCCCTCCTGGCTGCGGCGCAGCTCCTCGACGAAAGCGGCGCGCGCCGCCGGGTCCAGCAGCCGGCCTGCGACACCGGCGGCGCGCGAGGCGTCGGCGACGCGCACGACCGGGTGGCGGTATGCCGGGGCTATGCGCACGGCGGTGTGCAGATCGCTGGTCGTCGCTCCGCCGATCAGCAGGGGAATATCGAAGCCCTCCCGCTCCATGTTGCGCGCTACATGGACCATCTCGTCCAGCGACGGCGTGATCAGGCCGCTCAGGCCGATGAGATCCGCCTGTTGCTCGCGGGCGGCCTGCAGGATCTTCTCCGAGGGAACCATGACTCCGAGGTCGATCACTTCATAGTTGTTGCACCCGAGCACCACACCCACGATGTTCTTGCCGATGTCGTGCACGTCCCCCTTGACGGTGGCCATCACGATTCTGCCTTTGGCGCGGCCGGCACCCTGTGCCCGCTTCTCGGCCTCGAGGAACGGCAGGAGGCAGGCGACCGCTTTCTTCATGACGCGGGCGCTCTTGACGACCTGGGGGAGAAAGAGCTTGCCCGCCGCGAACAGGTCGCCGACCTGCTCCATGCCGGCCATCAGCGGGCCTTCGATGACCGCCAGCGGCCCGCCGTAGCGGAGGCGGGCCTCTTCGACGTCGCGCTCGACATAGTCCGCGATGCCGTGCACCAGGGCATGCGCCAGACGCTGCTCGACCGTGCCGGTGCGCCAGCCTTCATCGCGCGCCTGCGCCGCCGGCCGCCGGCCGATCGATTCGCCGTAGCGGGCCAGACGCTCCGTGGCATCGGGGCGGCGATTCCACAGCACGTCTTCGACCAGTTCCCGCAGGTCGGCCGGTATTTCCTCATAGACCGCCAGCTCGCCGGCATTCACGATCCCCATGTCCATGCCGGCGCGCACGGCACGGTACAAAAATGCCGCATGCATGGCCTCGCGCACCGCCTTGTTGCCGCGAAACGCGAACGACACGTTGCTCACCCCGCCGCTGACCTTGCTCAAGGGGAAGGCGGCTTTGAGGCGGCGCACGGCTTCGACGTAGTTCAGCGCATAGTCGTTGTGCTCTTCGATGCCCGTGCCCACCGCCAGGATGTTGGGATCGAAAATGATATCCTGGGGCGGCACGCCGACCTCCTCGGTGAGGATCCTGTAAGCGCGCGTGCATATTTCCACCTTGCGCTCGACCGTGACCGCCTGGCCCGCCTCGTCGAAGGCCATGACGATCAGCGCCGCCCCGTAACGCCGTGCCCGGCGCGCGCGCCGCTTGAATTCCTCTTCCCCTTCCTTCAGGCTGATGGAGTTTACGATCGCCTTGCCCTGGAGGCATTTGAGGCCGGCTTCGATGACCGGCCATGCGGAGCTGTCGATCATCACCGGGACGCGGCTGATTGCAGGCTCCGACGCCATCAGCCTCAGGAAACGGGTCATGGCGGCCTCGGAATCGAGCAGGGCCTCGTCCATATTCACATCGATGACCTGGGCCCCGGCCTCGACCTGCGCGCGGGCGATCGAGAGCGCTTCCTCGAAATCGCCCTGCCGTATCAACCGGGCGAAACGGGCCGACCCGGACACGTTGGTGCGCTCGCCCACGTTGACGAAATTGGTCTCGGGCCGGATCACGAGCGGTTCCAGCCCGCTCAGGCACGTCCAGGTTTGCGGGCGCGGCGGCACGCGCGGCCTGAACGGGCGCACGGCCTGCGCCAGGGCACGAATGTGCTCCGGGGTGGTACCGCAGCACCCCCCCACGATGTTGAGCCAGCCTGCGGCAGCGAATTCGGCCAGTTCGCCCGCCATCTCGGCGGGCGTCTGTTCGTACTCTCCCATGGCGTTGGGCAGGCCTGCGTTCGGGTAGCAGCTGAGCCGGACCGGCGCCAGGCGTGCAAGCTCCTGCAGATGAAACCGCATTGCGCGCGCCCCGAGCGAGCAGTTGAGGCCGACGCTCAGCGGCCGGGCGTGCATGATCGAGTACCAGAAGGCCTCCAGGGTCTGGCCCGACAGGGTGCGCCCGCCGGCATCACTGACCGTCACGGAAACCATCACGGGCAGCCGGCGGCCCGCGGCGGCACAAACCTCCTCCATGGCGAACAGGGCGGCCTTGAGATTGAGCGTGTCGAACACCGTCTCGGCAAGCAGGAGGTCGGCGCCGCCGTCGAGCAGGCCGCGGATCTGCGGGCTGTAGGCGGCCACCAGCCGATCGAAGTCGACGCCCCGCGCCGCCGCATCGCCGACTTCGGCTGAAAGCGACGCCATCTTGTTCGTGGGTCCGATCGCCCCCGCCACAAAACAGGGACGCTCACCATTTTCCCGGCAATATCGGGTTATGGCGCCGCGGGCGACCATGGCAGCGGCCCGATTGATTTCATAGACCAGGCCCTCGAGGCCGTAGTCGGCCATCGAGACGGCGTTGGCGTTGAAGGTGTTGGTCTCGATGATGTCGGCGCCGGCTTCCAGATAGCTCAGGTGGACCGCTTCGACGACCGCCGGGCGCGTGAGGCAGAGCAGGTCGTGGTTCCCTTTGAGATCCCGGGGGTGTTCGGCGAAGCGTTCTCCGCGAAAATCCGACTCACCCAGTCCGAGGCGCTGGAGCATGGTGCCCATCGCCCCGTCCAAAATGACGATCCGCTCCTCCAGGAGCTTTTCCAGATCCGCCTCGGTCGCCATGCACACCCGAGCACTGCCTGCCGCAGGAAAAGAACCGCGCGCGGTTCCTCAGACCTCGAAGGAGCCCGGCGGCGGGACTTCCGCCGGGGGCTCCTTCAAGCCTTCCGGACGGCATTCGGGACAGGGGCACAGTGCGCGCAGGTAGTCGAACGTATAGATCCCGGTACTGTGCCCGTCGCTGAAGGTGAAATTCAGGGCATAATTGCCGACCGTCACCACCCCGAGCCGCTCCAGGCTCGAAGGAATGCTCCCCTTCGGCAGAATGCGCCGGCCGGTAAATTCCTCCACGCAGCTGGCGCATGGGCAATTCTCCCTGAGGTACCATGACGGGTAGGAGCTCGAATGCCCGTCATTCCATTGGATGTCGGTGCGCTGCGGGGAGACGCGTCTGATCAGGGTCGGCCTCGTATTCGACAATGCGATCCTCCGTCCAGCCGTCCCGGCCGAGCTTGTGCCTTGCGCGCCACGAAGCGGGCGCGCTCGATCCCGCCGCATCCCGGCCCCGGGGAGAGGCGGCTCGTCCGGCGGCCCGCGAAAATGCTATCACGGCCGCCGGCCTCCAAACAGGCTTTCGTGCGCGCCGGCGGGCCGTCGGGCTGCGTGTTGCAGGCACGCCGCGCCGTGATACAAT
>Ga0272448_1005214_pt1 | contig 14448 bp, 10 predicted proteins | sample YNPCB0191_FD_202220 | JGI IMG/M metagenome (GOLD analysis project Ga0272448, IMG submission 202220) | Hot spring sediment microbial communities from Yellowstone National Park, WY, United States - YNP-CB-019-1 | ecosystem: Environmental > Aquatic > Thermal springs > Hot (42-90C) > Sediment...
CCTAATATTATTGAAAAAATATAAATCAAAACAACAGTCCCAACATAGTTGTTTATTTTTCTATAAAGCTTATTATAAAAATGTTCAATATCAGGCTTAAAAAGTTCTTTCCAATTTTCCAGCCTCCTCATTATCGATAGAGCCGAATCATATATTGGTATTGCATAAATAAAAATTAAGGTTATAACCGTATTAAGCCTTTGATGTTCTCTTAGAACTTTTAAGCTAATTAGGCCTATCAACGCTCCTAAAAAAAGGCTTCCGCTGTCACCCATAAATATTTTCGCTTTATGAAAATTCCAAACAAGAAAGCCTGCACAAATAATGGCTACTTGTAAGGCTATATTTCCTGAATAAATATATAGAAAAGAAAAGGCTACAATGGCTATGCCCGCGGCTAGTCCGTCCATCCCATCTATTATATTAAATGCATTTATAGAGCCAACTAAATAAAATATTGCAAAAAGAATATCTAAAACATATATACCAATAAAATGAAAAGGATAAACAATAAATAATATTAAGCTCAGGATAATTTCAATGGCCAATTTTAATCTTTGTGGAACAGAAATTAAATCATCTATCAAGCCTATTAAAAAAATAAAAAAAAGAAAACTCAGTTCATAAATAGATAAGATTTTAGAAAATAATATATTTGCGGCAAGAAAAGAAAAGAATAAAGCAATACCGCCTGTTCTGGGAATAGGAACCTCATGAATTTTTTCTGAGGAAGGATTATCCAATATATTAATTTTATTGCCTAATAGTAGAGAGGCATAAGTAATTAAAATTGAAAATATGAGAATAACAAAATATTTAATTATAAGACCCATAATGTCAATTTATAGCATTTATTTCGTCAAGGAATCTTTTTGCTAAAATTTTATAATCATGATTTATTTTTACATATTCTCTTCCTCTCATTCCCATCTCTTTTCGTTCAACTGCAGACATGAAAAATAATTTTTTTATAGCCTCTGCGATAGCAACAGGATTTTCAGGGGAAACAGAAATTCCACAGCCGCTTTCTGCAACCGGATCGTTTGCAGCCTCGACTGCATGTATGATAGGCTTCGCCGCCATCATATAATCGAAAAGCTTGTTGGGGCTTATTCCAAAACGATATAAAGGACTATTTTTCCAACCGATATATAAAATATCCATCTCACTTAAAAAATTAGGAATAGAATATTTAGATACCGCCGGCAGGAAAATTACATTAGTAAGACTATTCCTTTCTACAAATCTTAGGAGTTTATCTTTTTCTGGACCTTTTCCTACCAGAATAAAAGCTAAAGGCAAATCTCTAAGATAAATCGCTGACTCTATAAGAAAATCAAGAGAATTTGCAATGCCAAAAGAACCAGCATAACCCAAAAGGAATTTCCCCTCCTTTTTTAATCTCTCAATGATTGCCCTGTGCTCATCAGGTAATTGATCATTATGAGATAGCCATTCCTCTATATCAATGCCATTAGGAATGTGAACAAATTTTTTAATATCTAAGCCTCTGTTAACCATATGATCTAAAGCTTTTGGCAAGATAGAAACAACTTTATCTGCCCGTTTATATGCAAAGTCCTCAGCTACCTGCATAAATAGAATGAAAGGGTGCCATTTGCTCATACCACCAAGCTCCATGAAAGTCAAAGGCCATAGATCATGTACCTCAAAAATTAATTTTGCTTTAGAAAAGCGAGAAATAAGGTATGCAGGAAATATGTCTAAAAGATAAGTAGAAGAAGCAATAACTATATTGGGATTAATTTCTCGTGAATATTTTTTACTATTATAGATCAATTTCGATACAAAGCTATATATATTTATAATTCTTTTAATGCCGTTTCCTTTATATTTTGGCGTTTTTATCCATACATAATCTACTCCTCCTATTACCTCCCTTTTTATCTGTCCAAAAAGTTCAGGGTTTTTATTTCTCAAATGAGAAAATGAAGCTGCGATTATAATAACTTTATTCCCACTCTTAACCCATTCTTTTGATAAATAATATGGCCGATATTCCATGCCATATTTTGGAGAACCAGAATAATGATTTATATATAGAATTTTCACAATCTAACTAATCCTTTATTAACAACATATTGATAGGCTCTTGGCTTTACGTACATCATCATTTCTTTATATTAAAACATGATTGATACCAAAAATTCATTTTTTGTTGTTTATATATAAATAATTTTATCATGCTCTTTCAGACTTCACTTTCTTAAAACTTCAGATATAATAAACGGAAATTTTCCTGCTTTTGTTCTATCTATTTTTGAAGGAAATTCTATCTCTATAAGAATATTGTTACCGATCCTTTCTCTTAATTGACATAATATGTAAGCCAAATCTGCTTCAGAAAATTTAGCTTCTTTTACTATCCGAACAATAATTTTGTTCTCTTTAACTTGCACAATTTGAGCCTCTCTGATATTTTTAGCAGATTGGAAAACAAGGCTAAGTGAGGCAGGACTTATATAATACCCTTCAGGGGTAATCAGCATACTATCTATTCTTCCCTCAATAAATTTCACTAAAGGAAGTGCTCTGCCGCAAGAACATTTTATTTCATCCTTAAATAAAGTTACTACATCACCAATTCTATATCTAATTAGAGGCATCGCTAAATTAAAAAGCGTAGTTCCTATTATCTGGTATTTTCCATCTGCACCTTCAATCCTTTCAAATTCAACTATTCCATATTCGGGACTAATATGAAGCCCCCCCTTTTCACACTCACTTATAAAAGCAACGAATTCAGCAGCACTATAGCCATTATATACCTTTGCTCTAAAGGCATTTTCAATTTCCTCTCTCTGCCATTCAAATAGAGTTTCCGAGCTAGTCAAAATAGCCTTTGGGGGGATAATTTCCTTTTTATTATCTAAAATATATTTAGCAACTATGTAAATGGTAGAAACATAGCCTTGTATTATTTCGGGTTGGAAGCGGTTTAATTGTTCTATATAATATCCGAGATTTTTTTCATTCATATGAAAAGAAGAAAAAATTAATTGATTATATGCCCAATTATATCTCCAAAATGGGGGCCTTTTTTGACTGATAGGGACAACAGGTCTTCCAAGAAAAGTTGCTAATTTATCTCCTGATTTTACCCCTGCCCAACGTTTACATCGTGCCTCGCCGAAAGCAAAGTTATATCGAATAGCATCTTTAGTAGTATAAATAGTTAGTGGAGTACCTGTAGTACCACCGGTGTGATAAGGGATATATTTATTTTTTAGATTGTTTATTGCAACGAAGTCCTCTTTTCGTTCTTTTAATGTCTGCTTTTCTAATATAGGAATTTTTTTAATATCCTCAACCGTATTAATTATATTAGGTTTCAATCCAATTAAATTAAAAAGGTCTCTATAATAAGGAACATAATTATAAGCATGTGTTATAATTTTTTTTAATCGCTTTACTTGGATTTCCTCTAATTCTCCTTTTGAATACCACTGGGATTCTTCTAACTCTTTTACGTATCTCTTAAAAGCTCCTCCATAACGTATTCTTCGTAGCTGGAACCCAAATATGCTCATAGCAATATTTTGTATGGATATAGGCAAATAGCTATAAATTTGCATCATCATACTCGCCTCATTACTCTCCTTTTTAAAGCTAGAAATATAATCTTAAACAAAATCGATAAAGGCAATTTATTTTTGGCCAAGAATTTTAAATAATTAAGCCTATTACAGCGTAAACATCGATTAAGCATTCTTTTGTAATCAATCTTATTTAATAATTTAATTAATTCTCGCGTTTCATAAACCTGAAAATCATATTGCTTATTATCTGCCATGGGTTCAGGTTGGAAATTATTATTAATATATATAGGTATTAAGCAGCAATCTCTTATTCCTTCTTTGTCAAATATTATTTTAAGAATGGCACTATTCTTAGTTGCATCTAAATACATATCTGAAACAAAATTTCCAAGGCTATAAGCAATGATCTTATTATTATAACTTTCAATTGGTTGTAATACATGAGGATGGTGACCAATTATTACATCTGCACCTGCGTCTATGATTTTGTGAGCAAGATCAATTTGCTCAGCTGAAGGAAAAGTTATATATTCATCTCCCCAATGTAAAGATATAACTATATAATTTACTTTTTCTTTAATCCTATTAATATCTGAAATTATTTTATTTTTATCTGCCAAAGAATAAATAGCATCTTTTTCATATTGTTCTGGTCTTAGAGAATAACCAAGGAAGCCCAATTTAATACCTTTAGGGGAAGATATAACCTGAGGTTGTAAATTATCTAATCCTATTATTCTAATTTCTCTTTTCTGCAAAATATCAATAGTGTCAAAAAGGCATTGTTTACCATGTTGTTGAATATGGTTATTAGCAATATTTATCAAATTAAAATGCCCTTTTTTTAATTGTTCAACAAACTCAGGCTTGCCCCTAAGTATCAAGCTTTTATAGGATTTTGTCTTACCATAATCAGAAAGAACTGTTTCTAGGTTACCAAATACTATATCCCCTTCTGAAAAGATATGTTCTACCTTTTCGAAAATATATAATTTGTTTTTTTCGATAGCGCTTCTAACCCCTATCCCATAAAAATGAGGATGATCACCAAGTATTATATCTCCCACGGCATACAAAATAACCATTTAGAGTTATCCATATAAATATTTAATTAATTCTTGCCCCATAATTTTCATATTGAATTCAGCATTTACTCTATTATACCCGCCAATTATTAACTTTTTTCTGAGATTTCCATCAGAAAGTACTCTTATAATGCCTTCTGCTAAAGCTTCAGAATTTTTTTCGGGAACCAATATTCCAGAACGTTCTGCTATTAATTCAGGTATGCTTCCTGTCTCTGTTGAAACAACTGGAATTCCATTTGCCATTGCTTCTATTAATATTAATGGAATCCCTTCGGCTCTATTTTCTGATGGCAATGTGATACTTGGCAAAACCAAAAGATCTACCTTCCCTTCTTGCAATATAGTTATTATTTCGGAATGCGGCATCGATCCAACTAGTTCTATTTCGTTATGTAATTTAAGATTATTTATTAATTTTTCTAAATTATGTCTTTCTTCTCCTTCCCCAATAATTAAACATTTAAATTTAAATCCTTTAGCTTTCAATATAGAACAAGCTTCAATTAAATATCGATGTCCCTTAATTTTATTGAGGTTACCTATGCATCCGATGATGTTGCAGCTGGGCCTTTCTATTTTAGAAATTATAATATCTCGAGGTGGAATTTTTGTACCCATATGAAGGACAAATACCTTATCCCTAAATTCCGGGCCCGCAATTTTAATTAAATCTTTATATCTATTCTTAGATATCACCCTTACAAAGCTTGCTGTTTTCACTTTTTCTTTTATCATATTATTCCATAATATCATTCCACTATGTGCTGTAAAACTCCAGGGAATATCTGAAAGTTGTGATACAATATATCCTATGGTAGACGTGGTTGTGCTCCAATGAGCATGAATGTGCGTAATGCAATTCTTTTTAGAAAAAGCAGCAATATATACACCTTTTGGAAGCACAACAAGGTTCTTGATTAAATTTCGCCAATTATTCGAGTGACGTAATATCGAAATAATAACTTTCCAGAGACGCCGGTTTGTCAATAATGAAATAAAAAAATGAATCACCATTTTAAGATTGATTAATGGAAGCCACACAACATTATCCAATAAGACTTGTCCTTCTAAATGAAAGATTTCTTTGCTAGGATTCCGAGGAAAAATTAATAGATTAACGCCAAGCTCCTTTAGGGTTATCATTTCATCTATAATAAATGTTTCTCCTCTACCGTAAGGTGCTTGAGCTGTGATATATGCTATTACTTTTGACCGAGTTTTCAAGGTTATTCTCCCTTTGGATTTGATAAACGCTATTTAATATCGCTAATAAAAACATAAAAGAGAGCATTATCTCCGTATCTTGAAATGTATCTCCAAAAAATCCTGTGATTAACAACCCTATTAAACCAGAAATCAAAGCGTATTTATAGTAGTTCCAAGGTTCAGTGAGGCTCGTTTTGCGCCAATTCCAAATTCGTGACAGCAGAAACAAAAATATTGCAAATACAATGATGCCTCCCTCGATCCATACCCTAAAAAATGTATTATGCGTTCCAAAAACAAGATTATTGATTTCATTTAAGGCAGTACTACTTTCTGCAAATCCAACTCCGATTAGCCAATATCTACCTATAGCATCCACTCCCGTCTCCCAGGCTGTTAATCTTTCATATGCGGAAGTACCAAGCCCTGTGCTGCCTTGAAAGGTCTGCCCGATAAACCTTTGGTATAATAGAACTCTGAAACAAAAAAATATTACTCCTATTATTATCAATATGAAAATGCTATATTGAAAAGATTTTCTTATATTTTTTCTATATCTTTTAGAACTAGAAATTGAATAATAGATAAATAATAAGAGCGTAAATAAAAAACCAAGATAGCCTTCTCTAGATTGTGTCAGAACCAAGATTATAATTGAAACGACCGTCATGCCAAAATAAATTAATCTGAATATGAAATTACGCTGAAGAAAAGAACCTACAAAGCCAATAGGTATAGCTATAATTAAAAATTCTGCTAATGCATTTGGATTAAAAAAAGGGCCAGATAACCGCCATCCTATACCCGCTATTAAATTTTCCTGAAACATTACATCTTTAAATCCTATCTTTTCCCAAAACATTAGGTAAATCGGCGGAGATATTCTTTGAATAATTGAAATTGCTAAAACTCCCAATGATACTATTGTAAATATTTTTATCAGGTAATCTGCTTGTTTCTCTATATATAAACTTTTCCTTATTAAAAAATATACCATCAATACCTCGAAATATTTTACATATGACCCTATTATAAAAATAGTTTTCTCTGGAAACCTAATAATACCTATTACAACAGCATAAGCTATGATAATAAAATATGACAAAATTATTTTATCTAAAGAGTTTGTACCGTACTGAAATTCTATTTTTTTAGTCAAGATAATATTACCAAAATATAGAATAAAGACAACAATTAAAATTACGTCTCCAACCCCCCAAGCAAATTCAGAGACTCCTAACCTTAACATGGGTATGCTCTTAGGAAAAAGAACCAAAGCAATGAATGAAATAGAAACAAAGAAGAGTGATGGATTTATGATCCGATTACGTTCTTTAGCTTTCATCTTCTGCTTTTTCTAATAATTTATGGCTCTTCAAGCATTTTAATTGGCAGACAGGTCGAATAAAATAACCCCGAATGGGGCAAAGTTAAGGAAGTTAAAGAGCCTAATTTTATTCCATTTTGTGTGGGAAAAGCATGTTCAACCATGGCATAAAAACATTTTAGGGTGCAAGATAAGATCAAAAATAAAGGGAACCATCTGGATAAATGAGCTCACTCTCTTAACACTGGCTCTGAATCAGATCAAATTCAAAGATGTGTTATTTATTCAATTTCGCATTGAAGGAAGCCACCTAGATTAAAATCTACCTATTCAGAGAGAAGCAGGGCCTTTGAAGCCACATCGTATCTAGTCGATATATTTGATTAATTGAAGGTACTTGTCCGCATGGCGTTGTTTGAAGCTCATCCACTAATCTTCGGCCTGCGAGTAATCGATATTCGGCTTCAAAAAATCCCATTTTCCTACTAGCGGATCCCCTATGGGAGACAATTGAAGTTCTTAGCCATTTTATGTCTGGATGCGTTTTCTGGCCGATTTTGAGCCGGCCAATGACAAACAGGGGCCAAAGTGATTGTCGCCTTGGTGCTTTGATTTGATCAATTCGATTCATCAAGGGCCTGTTTCTAGCCTGAAGGATTATGTCCAACAGGACATCGCCTCATTATTTTAGTGCTTATTCAAAACGATTGTTCTATCACATTTCCCTTTTATCATTCTGCGCATTATTCCTATATAACAAATAGATGGGTGAAAGAATTAATTCTATCATCAAGACCATAAAGAAAATCTTTTGCGGTTTTCGGGATAAAAAATACTTAAAAAGTCATCATTCGCTTCCCTTACGATAAATTAGAGCTTTAGCGTGTTACTCTTTAAAATTTCGGATGAGCTTAATTGATAGAAGAGCAACTCATAATTTCTAGCCATAATCACGGAAGAGAACTTTTCTTCGACTCTTTTCCTTCCAGCGCCCCCCATCTGACTGGCTTTCTTAGGATTGTTTAGCATGAAAAGAACAGCGTGTGCCAGATCTTCAGGATCTCCTGGTTTAATTAAAATTCCTGTTTTACCATCTTCGATTATTTCAGGGATACCTCCTATATTAGATCCTATTACGGGAATCCCCCTAGCCATAGCCTCAATCAAAACCATCCCAAATCCTTCTCTAATAATTGATGGAAGAACTAAGCAGTATAAAGAATCTAAGATATTTGCAACGTCATTTCGCAAGCCTAAGAAATGAATATGACTACTTAGCCGGAGTTTTCGGGCATACTCTTCGACAGCAGCTTTGTAGTTGCCCCCTTGCTTATCGGTGCCAGCTATAATAAAATGAACGCGTTTGTAATTTTCTAATATATTCATAGCAGCTCTGATGAATATCTTATGGCCTTTAATATCCATATTCGTTTGACTAGGATAAAAGTGGGCAATCATCCCAATTATTGGGATCTCCTTAGGGAGAGAAAGTTCTTGATATAGATAATCTACCTTTTTGGGTACGGCATCTATTTCCTCCAGGTCAATGCCGTTATAAATAACAAAGAGTCTATTTTTTGAGAACCCAAATGAACTAAAATATGTATATGTATCAGAAGAAATCGCTACAGTTGCATTATCTAGCCAGTTGGTTAGTTTTTCTAATAAAAAGCCTTTAAATATTGCCGGATCTTGGCCATGTATAGTAGATACAATTTTCACACCCGTTCCTAATGCAGCAATCCTGCCTAATATTCTCGCCCTGCCTAAATTTAAGTTTATTATGTCATAATTGTTCGTGTTGCATAAATATCGTACTTTTAATATAAACTTAATCGCTATAAATATTCTATTTAAAATATTTTCTGTTTCTCTTCTTGGCAGTTTGATTATATGTACCTTTATGCCAAATTCATTGGCTTTAATACTCACCTCCCCTTTGTCTGGAGCTACTATTTCCACCTCATGTCCCATTTTTTTTATTTCTCGGGCGAGTAGCCACGCAGGCTTAGGATCATCTGAAGCTGATGTTATAATTAAAATTTTTAATTTTCCTCCTTTCATTTAATTTGTTCCTCGATCATCTTAGCTATACGACTTTGAAAGATTATTTGATAAAAGTTTCTCTACGTCTTTAATTTCTTTATCCATTCGTTTTTCCCAACTATCCAAATACTGATTAGAAGTTTCGCGAGCTTTCATTTCTATCTGATTGCGTTTCCTGTCATTTGAAAGAAGGGACACTATAATACCAGGAAGCTCTTTTTCTATTTTTTCTCTAGATACGAGAATTGCGTTATATCCATTGCTTAAAAGGCCTTTAGTTGAACCATCATCTATAGTAACGATACACTTACCACATTCTAAAGCCTCTAAAACCGGGTTACAGAGATTTGAATAATCATATAAAGAAAGAAAGATATCAGCTGCATTAAAATAGTATTTTACATAATCATTAGGGATTGGTCCTACAAATATAACATTATTATTCAATTTTAATTCTTTAACCAACCTATCTAATTTTATCTTTTCAGGACCATCTCCCACAATTATTAAAACGGCATTATTAACTTCTTTAATTACTTCTGTCATTGCCACAATAGCTCTATCAACCCTTTTCCAGCTTACAAGTCTACTAACAGATAGAATAACTTTTGAATCTTCCCCAAGATGTAATTCCTTTAAAAATTGCCTTCTTTCAAAATTAGGAATATAAATATCTTTTCTAACGCCATTGATATATGATCGAATTTTTTCTTCTTTAACTTTTAATTTAATTAATACTTCTTTGCCTCTCGTACCATCGTCATCCATAAAGACCAGGTTACCAGGAGTCTTCAATCCAATTAGGTGGTGCGGAATTCTAACCCATGCCCCAACTTTATATTTTTCTAATATAGGAAAGGCTATGGTGCCTTGAAATTTTGTTACAAAAGGTAAACGGAAATATTTCGCAACAATATAGGCTAATGGAGCACCATAAATTTCATAACCATAAATTACTGCAGGTTGATATTCTTTCGTTAACTTCAGTAATTTTAAAAAGCCGCCCAAGAAAAATGAGATTTGCGAGGCAAACCCAATTAAACCTGCCTTTATACTGGCATCAACAAAAGGGGCTATATCTTCCATCTTCTGAATATTATTTTCTTCATTTTCACCTATGCTCAGATTGCTTTTTTTGTTTTTGTTCTTTATTTTTCCAAATAATTTCCACAAAAATCTAAAGAGCGGATTAAATCGATATACAACTAAATTTGCTGCATATTCACCTAAAAGGCTATTATAATCTGCTCTATTTGGGTCATTTTCTGGATTCGAAGTGAATAAAAGAACCTTATATCCATTTTGCAGATATACTTGTATTGTTCTGAACAATATTTGATTTCCTGCCTTTAGCATATCTAGCTGAGTAACAACAAATATAGTTCTAATATTTATATTCATCTCCTTCATTTTCTTTATAACTTCATAAATTAATTTTTTGTTTTATACCATTCGATAAGCCTTTTTAGTCCTTCATTTAAATCAACTTTAGGTTTATAGTTTAATATTTTTGCCATCTTTTCTATAGAAGGTATTCTTCTTTTACAGTCTTCATAATTCTTTGAGAAAGAACTATATGGGACATATTTAATCTTCAGGTCCGTATTAACACCAGAGATCTTATGCATTAGCTTTGCAAGCTCTAAAATACTTATCTCTTCTTGCGTCCCTATATTTATTATTTCGCCAATTGCACTTTCTTTTTCTAAAACCCTTACCGTCGCTTCTGCTGCATCTTTAACATAAATAAAGCATCTAGTTTGTGATCCATCTCCATGAATCTCTACCGGCTGATTTTTAAAAATTGCTTGTAAAAATACTCCTTGTGGCCCACCCCACCAGTTTAAGTATTGCCTCTCACCATAAGTTCCAAAATATCTAATTATAACAATTTTTAAACTATATTCATCTTGATAGGCAAAGGCTAAATGTTCATCAAATAATTTTGAAACTGCATAAGCCCATCTTCTACTGGTACTTGGTCCTAATACTAAATCACTGTCTTCTTTAAAAGGCAGTTGAGGATTCTTTCCATAAACATCAGATGTAGAACCAATTATAACTTTAGCTCTCCTCCTCTTTGCAAGTTCTAAAATATTAATAGTCCCTTGTGTATTTATTATTAGTGTACTCAGCGCACTAGAATATCGAGGTATTTTATACGCAGCCAAATGTAAAATTACATCAACAGAATCTACTTCTTGAAATAACACGTCCTTTTCCAAAATATCTAACTTTTTAAATTGAAATTTAGGATTTCCTAAATTGTGTATTATATTTTCTATACAGCCAAAGCTAAGATTATCTATACATAAAACATTATATCCTCTAGCTAACAATATATCACATACATGAGACCCTATAAATCCAGCACCACCGACAACAAGAACTTTCATCTACAACCTCCTTAAAATATTAGTAAACTCAGTGTAATTAATAGATGCATTGAAATTACTTTGTTGATTCAATTTAGATATTTGACGCTTTTGCAACCATTTCTCTTTACTTTTATAAATATCAACTAGAATATTAGCTATTTCTTCTGGAGACGGATTTTCTGATAATAAGTATCCATTCTCATTATTAACTATTTCTGGCGTTCCACCCACATTTGTTGCAATTACTGGAATGCCACAGCTTTGAGCTTCCATTATAGAGACGGGTATCCCTTCAATAATACTTGCATTAACAAATACATCCAGAGTTTTTTGTTTATAAAAATTAATGACATCTCTATTTTGTAGTAAACCATAAAAATAATAATTAACGTTTGTTGGTAATATATCGTTGGCTAATTTTTCCAAATTTTTTCTTATAGGACCATCACCTATATAATGCCATTCAATCTTTATATCTTTGTATTTAGTGGCCAATAAAGATATAGCTTTGATTATTAAATCTACCCTTTTTACTGGTACCGCAAAAGAACACGAAACTATGCGAAGTTTACCATCGTCTGAGGGTTTTGTCAAAAATTCTTGTTCTTCTACCCCTAACTTAGATAGTACAAATTTCTCACTATATTCTGGGTATAAAGATTCCATATATCTTTTTCCATGCTCTGAAATTAAAAAAACATAATCCAGAAGACACAAAGTCTGTTTTCTCAAAGGAAGATTATATCTATCTTCATATAAATCATTATTATGAGCACGTGATACCACTTTAATATTAAATTTGTTCTTTAACTTTACTATTCCATACGTTAAATAATTAAACCAATACGTATAAAAGATAGACTGCTGAAAGTCCAAGTTTATTTTGGGTAAAAAATCTAAGAGCCAACTGTATAAATCATTAGCCTTTGAAACCCAAAATAATGAATCGCACAAAAGCTTAGGATGCCATAAGACATAATGCTTATCCAAGACTTCTTTATAAAACTCAGCTTTTCCTACCGCTTTGACACCTTTTATAAAACGATTTAAAGCCTTTTGATATTTATTCTCGAATGAATTACGCAAATATTTTTCTACAAATTCATGAATTATATAAACATTATTAGGGACTTGTCGTTCAACCCCAGTTAATTCAATACATGGAATAACATACACTTTATCAAAAGCCTTAGACAGATAATTAATTTCCAATTCAAGAAACTGTTCTCCCTTTCCATATGGGAAAAAGTGTGTAAATAATAAAAGGACCTTATTATCCCTCATGATACTTATTTCCTCCTTAAAATTTACTAATCATAACAATAGTACCTCTAAATCCAGGTTTATTCTTAAATAGAATTCTGGAGTAGAATCGCCTCTGAGGTGGTTCATAGTAATTCACAAACCAGAACTCTATAGGTGTAAATCCCGAAATGACTAAAATTTTGGCTAAAGTATAGGGAGTAAAATAATATCTATGGTCAGTATTTATAAATTCTAAATGATTGAAAACAGACACGAAGTTCTTTATTGCGAAGGCATTAGGTACAGATATAAGAAGATAATCTATATTTTCTTTATATAACTCTCTTAGTGTTTTTAAAAATAAAACGGGGTTGTCTATATGCTCAAGGGTTTCGCCGGCCACTAAAATATCATAATTATTATTCTGAGATCAAATTACATCTTTATCTTTTAAGATATCACAATAAAGTACATCCTTATACCCTAGGCTTTTTATATATTCTATAGCCTTTTCATTTATATCGATCCCAACGCAAAATTCAGCAGTCTCACATAATCTTTTGTGTAGCCAAGTATTGTTACGAATCTTCAAGTCAATGACTTCTAAGTGATCTGCGCATCCTAAATCTATAATCTTTTTTCCTCTTACTATGTTCACCAGCAAATTAGTTCTATCCAGGATTTCTTCTTCAGAGCAAGATATTCTTATCTTTTTACCTGTTGACAGGTTTTCCCCTTGCAAATACTTATAAATACAATCATCAAACATCATAATCTTACTTTCTCTTTTTTATCGCTCACTAGTTTTAAAATCTGAACCATCTTCTCTGTCGAATATTCTTCCTCAAAATCCACCCTTACTCCCGGGCTTATAGAAGCTACTGCAGATATTATCCTATTATAATCAGCTTCCACAAGCCTATTCCAGCCAAATTTTATTGTCTCTAGCCACTCTGTTTCATCTCTTAAAGTTATACACGGCACCCCTAACCAGAATGCTTCTTTTTGTACACCGCCAGAATCTGTAAATATTGCTTTAGCATTTTTCTCTAAACAAATCATATCTAAATACCCTACGGGATCAAAGGATAGAATATTAGCTGACGATAATAATTGCTTAAAATTAAATTCTTCAATCCTTTTCTTTGTTCTTGGGTGTACAGGAAAAACCACTATTCTATCTAGTTGAGCTAGAGCAATTAAAATATTCTTTATTCTATTTGGGTCATCTGTATTCTCAGCCCGATGAACGGTGGCTAGATAATATTCTTTAGGTTCAACAGAAAGTTTTTCTAATATTTTGCTTTTCTTCTCGCTTATTTTCGAAAAATGCATTAAAGCGTCAAGCATTATATCGCCTACAAGGTAGACTCCTTTTGTTAGGCCTTCATTTTCTAAATTTTTTATGGCAGTCTTTGTTGGGCAAAACAGGATATCTGAAAGATGATCTGCTACAATTCTATTAATTTCTTCTGGCATTCTTTTATTAAAACTTCTTAGTCCCGCTTCTACATGAGCTAATCTTATATGTAATTTAGAAGCTGCTAATGCTCCAGCTAATGTTGAATTTGTATCGCCGTAAATTATAACTAAATCTG
>Ga0272448_1005216_pt1 | contig 14448 bp, 11 predicted proteins | sample YNPCB0191_FD_202220 | JGI IMG/M metagenome (GOLD analysis project Ga0272448, IMG submission 202220) | Hot spring sediment microbial communities from Yellowstone National Park, WY, United States - YNP-CB-019-1 | ecosystem: Environmental > Aquatic > Thermal springs > Hot (42-90C) > Sediment...
CAGTGTCCGCAAGGGGCTGTTCTGCACTACACGGGCCTTTCCGTGATCCGCCACCAGCGTACCAGACACTTACGCTGCTTCCCCTGCCAAACTTTTCCCCATTTTACCCTTCACTGACGAACTTGGGGTGATGGCGGCGACACCGGCGTCTTCGAGAGCGCGCACTTGGTCGGGCGTGCCCAGCCGGATTTTGCAGGTGACAGGCAGGCGAATGGCGTTGACGATGGTGCTGAGGAGCCGTTGGGCAGCGGCAAGGTTTTCGAGCAATGTGGAGCCGGCACCGGAGCGGCAGATTTTGCGCACCGGACAACCCATGTTCACGTCAATCGCATCGTAACCGTGTTCCTGCAGCAGAAGCGCGGCGTCGCGCATTTCTTCCGGGTTTGCGCCGTAAAGCTGAACCGCCAGTGGACGGTCGGCGGGGGTGGTTCGGATGAGGTCGAAGGCTTTGCGGTGGTTTTCCAACAGCGAGCGGGCGTTGACCAGATCGGTGGTGCAAAGGCCGATTCCACCCAACTCGCGCAGCAGCAAACGGAACGGCAAATTCGTGTAGCCGGCCATGGGGGCCAGAAACAACGGCGAGGTAACGGGAAGCGTTCCAATGGCGAGCGGCATGTCGAATACTTACAGGAAAATGCAGGAAACGTCCACTTTTCTGGTCGTAGGTTTGTGCTATGTTTTCCGCATGCGCACAATGTTGAGAACGGGCTTCGTCCTGTTTTATCTGACGGGCGTCGTTGGATGGTCTCAAAAACAGTTGCAAGACAACCTTTGGTTGGAGAAACGATGGGCACATGGAACCAATTACACCAGCGCGAGCGGCGCCGGGTACGGAATCGCGGTGGATTTTTCCAACCGTTGTTTCATGGCCACGGGAAACAGTATTCAGGTGTTTGATTCCAACGGCGGGGTCATTACCAACTGGCCGGTGGCTTCCGCGCGAGAAGTGTTTTTCGATCCCATCAGCAATCAGGTCCTTGTGTGTTCGGCAACTGCCAGCAATCAAATCCGGGTTTACGACGCGGGGTTGAACCTTCTTCAGCAGTGGGGCACCAACTCTTTGAGCACGCCTTACGGAGTGGCGGTCGGCGCGGATAACCTGGTTTATGTCGCTGACACCGGCAACAGCCGGATTCAGGTGTTTGATCGCATGGGAAATTATGTTCGGCACTGGGGGCAGGCAGGCTCGGCGGGCGGCGAGTTTAGCAGCCTCTATGACGTGGCGGTAGGACCTGACGGCACGGTGTTTGCCGCCGATTCGGGCAACGCGCGGATTCAGCAGTTTAGGGCTTCGGGCGAGTTCATGCGACAGTATTCCACCAACATGCTGAATCCGAGGTTTGTGGCTGTTTCTCCTGACGGACTGGTCGGTTGTGCCGACCGGTCAGCGACGGCTGTTGTGCGGTTGTTTTCCTCCGACCTGACGTTTGGCCAGTCGCTTCCGTTGAGCAGTTATGTGCTCGGCGCGACCTTCAGCCCTGATGGCCAACAGCTTTATGTTTTGACGGACACGGAGATCCGTGTCTATCGGCGTGGGTATCGAACGTTTGGGACGATCCCGCCCAATGCGCTGCCATTGCCGGTCATCTACCATGGGTCTCAGCGAACAGGCACAAGCTGGGTGGATATTGATTTTGCGGTGCTGGACCCCGACAATACCAACGTCACCGCAGCCGCCATCGCGTTTGTCGGACCACGAACGGATTTGGGTGGAGTGATCAAAATGACCACGTTTACCAACGGCACGACCGTTTGGCTGCCCACCAATCTCACTGCCGGGGTGAAGTATCACCTGACGTGGGATGCCGGCGCGGATTTCCCCACCAACTTTTTCTACGCCAAGGTCAACATCCTCGCCAAAGACAATCGCGGTCTGATGGATTTTCATTTTCTCACGTTGCCACCGGACTCCAACTACACCAACACGCTGGTCATCAGTCGAACGCCGGTACAGGAAAGCGATTTTCTTGGACTCTGGCTGTGGCTGGTGGCCACCGGCGACACGAATATCCTTTTCCAGGGCGGCAATGTGTATGGCACAGCAGTGAACTCCAACAAGCTCTATGCGGAAACCATTGGCACCAACACCGTCACCACCGCCGAGGGCCGCGAGTTTCTGTTTTCGCTCCTCAATGTTCGAGAAGCCACCTCCAATGAGGTTTATCGCGCCCGGATCGGAACCACCGGTCGGGTGACCCAGTGGGAGCCGCGCACGCGCATTGGAGATTTGCCGCGCAAGGTCAATGAGTTTGGTTTCGACACCGGTCTGTTCAATACGAACAATCCCGCACAAGGGGTCACGAATGCCTGGTGGGTTGTGCCTCTGCGCTAAGGTCTGCGGTGATGGGGTTGTCCACCATATCCCGACCAATTCGTTGTTTGATCCTGACCGGAGCGCTTTGGACCGCGCTGTTGCTTTTCGCACGGGCCGACGTTCAGGTCCAGTTCAGCCAAAGCTCTGACCCGCCCGCTCTGATCAGCAGCAGCTTGGTCCTCGTCCCCACCGGCACGGTCGTTTCCACCATGACAGCCCCGATGACCACCGGAAGCTATCGCTTTGCGCATTGGATGTTCAGGGGTGTTCGTCAACAGGACCCGCTCGGACGAGGCATCAATCCCGTCACCTTTGTCATTGTCGAGCCGGTGGATGCGGTTGCGCGCTATTTTCTCGCAACGGAGGACGCAGACGGCGACGGGATTCCCGATTGGTTTGAATGGCATTTCTACGGGACGCTGGCCAACGGGCCGCTTTCCGACACCGACAACGATGGATTCACCCTCCAGCAGGAGTTCCAGCGCGATGATCATCCGAATCTGATCAACACCATCGTGGATGGCGGCTACTCACAACGCGCGTCCGCCATGCTCCTGCACATTCAGGACACGAATGTGGTTCTCTTCCAAATGGTCAGCCTTCCGCCGGGCGTGGTCGGCACCAATTTGCCGGTCGCCGTCGGTAGCCAGTTGACCTTGCCCGATGTTTACGGCGTCTTCTTCGGATACCGTTTCGCGCAGTGGGAAGTCAACGGTGTGCGGATGGCCGATGCGCTCGGCCGTTCCGTGGGTCAGCTCGATGTGTTGATCGCCTCCAACACCACCGCTACAGCCGTCTTTCTTTCGCCGACCGCCAGCAGCCTCGGCGACGGCGTTCCCGACTGGTTCAAACTGCAATACTACGGCTCGACCTCTGTATCGGCGACGAACGATTCCGACGGCGACGGTCTGGCGCTGCTCGACGAATATGTGCGCGACACTCATCCCAACCTCGTTGATGCCATCTCCGATGGCGGCCTTTCACGTCGGCCGGCGGAACGCATCGGGTTTCGCAACCCGGGTTACGTATGGCTTACCGAGGAAAGCAGTCCACCGGGGCTAGTGGCCAACCAGTTTATTCTCACCACCAATACGCTCTACGCATTGCCCGATGTGAGCACCAACGGATACCGCGTCGGTTACGCCTTCGCCGAGTGGAAGGTCAACGGTGTCCGCCTCGCGGATGTCCTCGGCCGTTCGGTCCCCGGCATCACCATCGTCATCCAGACCGACACAGTCGCCACAGCCGTCTTCTTCCCCCTCGACCAACAAACCATGAGCGACGGTGTGCCGGACTGGTTCAAGATGCAATTCTACGGACAGACCAACATCGCCGCCAACACCGACACCGATGGCGACGGTTTCACGCTCTTGAGCGAGTTCCAGCGCGACACTCCGCCGCACGTGGTGGACTTCATCGCCGACGGCGGCCTTTCCCAGCGCGCGTCGGCTCTTCTCTACGTGTATGTTCCCTATTTTTACAAAATCACCAGCCACCCTTCCAATCTCCTGAACACCATTACCGACTACGTGCCCTACGGGACGCGAATCACGACCACCAACGCGCCATTGTCCGTGGATGGCTATCGTTTCGGCCACTGGGAAGTCGGCGGCATCCGCCAACAAGACCCCAGCGGCTATGCGCTCAATCCCGTTTCCTTCAACGTCTATTCCAACATGACCGTCACCGCCCACTACCATCTCGCCGCGACCGACTCCGACGCCGATGGCTTGCCGGATTGGTGGGAGGACTACTGGTTCGGCGGCGTCACCAACGCAGCCGCCTGGGCTGATCCTGATGCCGACGGCCTGAGCAATCTCGAAGAGTATCAGGGCAACAGCGGCCCGCTACAGCCCGACCGCTGTGTTCTCAGCGCCTACTGGCTGGGCGGCACCGGCGTCTGGAACAACGCCGCTCAATGGTCGGGCGGCCTCGTGCCCAACGACACGCCACCCACCAACTGGGTCGTGCGGATTGACAACGGCCACAACGCCAGTTCCGTTGTTACTCAGAACATCGCCGTCACGTTGGAACGGCTCCTTCTGGACAGCGGAGACCAACTTTACCTGTTGCCCGGCGTCGTCTTGACGCTGCATCGTCGTCCCACGGGCGGAGTCATCACCAATGCCGGACGAATCGCGTTGAACGGCAGCGAGCTGCGGATTGATGGCGGCGCGGGAACGCTCACCGGCGGCGGCAGCATTCTGTTGTCCGAAACAAACAGCAATTTAATTACGACCACCGACACGAACGCATGGTTCTACAACTTCGATAACACCATTGCCGGTTCAGGTCAGATCGGCAACAACCGACTCGGCATCATCAACCACGGCACGATCCTCGCTAACCCAAATGTCCCGTTGATCCTCGACCCGGCCGATCACCTCGGTTTCGCCAATACCGGCACCATTCAGGTCAACGCCGGCAGCACCTTGATCCTCGAAGGCGCGGGTTTTGTGCAGACCGCTGGCCAGATGTGGATCCACGGCACCCTGATGGCCGCTGACGGCTTGAACATCGCCGGCGGCATCCTTGCCGGAGACGGGACAAACATCGGTCGCGTTTCCAACAACGGCACACTGGCGCCCGGCCAGAGCACAGGCCAGTTGACCATTGTCGGTGACCTCGTGCTGTTGAGCCAGGCGACACTGAGCTTTGAGATCGGCGGGTACACTCCCGCCGTCCAATACGACCTGATCACCGTTACCGGGACAACGACTTTCAACGGTTCTTTGATGATCAGCCTCACCAACCAATTCGTTCAAACCGTCACCAACAACGCGCGTTTCACCGTGCTGAAGACCAGCGCAATGCAGGGCGGGTTCCAAAACGTGGCCGACGGCGGCTCCTTGACCACCGCCGATGGCTTGGCTCGCTTCCGCGTCGAGTTCATTGGTGGCACCAATCTGGTATTGACCTGCCTCGGTACCGTTGACACCGATGCTGACGGTCTGCCCGACTGGTGGGAGGAACTCCAGGGATTCAATAAAGCCGATCCTACCGACGCCGCAGCCGATGCGGACGGCGACGGCATGTCCAATCTCCAGGAATATCTTGCCGGCACGCACCCGTGGAGCGCTGCCAGTCGGCTCGGCATCACCAACTTCTGGCGTAGCGCCGGCGGGTGGGAATTCATGTTTTCATCGGTTTCCGGCAAGGTCTATCGGATCGAATGGACTTCCGACCTCACAGCGAGCAACGGCTGGAATATCCTGCTGGATCGAACCAACGCCACCAGCAGCGCCATTCACATCGTGGACCCCTCAGCCACCAATGTCCTCCAACGATTTTACAGGGTCCGACTACAACCATGAACCGCCGACTCCTTAAGGCCAGCAGCCCCTACCTCCGCCAACACGCTCACAATCCCGTGGACTGGTGGCCGTGGTGTGACGAAGCCATCGCTGCAGCCCATGCCACCAACAAACCCATCTTCCTCTCCATCGGCTACTCCACCTGCCATTGGTGCCACGTCATGGCTCACGAATCCTTCGAGGACGCCGACACCGCCGCCCTCCTCAACGACTTTTTCATTTGTATCAAACTCGACCGCGAAGAACGACCCGACCTCGACCACCGTTACATGACTGCTCTGCAGGTCATGACCGGTTGCGGCGGCTGGCCCATGAACCTCTGGCTGACTCCTGATCTCGAACCGTTTTATGCCGTCACCTACCTTCCCCGTCACACACTCCAACAACTGGCCCGCCGCATCCACGAACTTTGGCAAACCCACGCCGCCGACATCCGCCAACAGGCCGCTCACCTGACCGAAGCACTCCGCCCACATCTCGCTCCCGATCCAGGAAGCCGAGATCCGACCATTCGCTGGATCACGCCCTTCTGCAGCAGGCGTTGGCTCACTACCGCTCCGCCTACGACCCGGTCTACGGCGGGTTCGGCCATGCTCCCCAATTTCCAACCCCGTCCATTCGGAACGTTCTGTTTCGCTGCGGCGGCACCGATATGGCGCTGCACCAGCTCCGCGCCATGGCCAACGGCGGCATTTACGACCAGTTGGCCGGCGGCTTCCATCGTTACAGCACCGACGAACGCTGGCTCGTTCCCCACTTCGAGAAAATGCTCTACGATCAGACCCAACTGATCATCAGTTACACCGAAACATGGCAAATCACCCGCAACCCCTTCTACCGCGACATCGCCCGACGCACCGCCGACTACGTTCTGCGCGACCTCACATCGCCCGACGGCGTTTTCTACGCCGCCGAAGCCGCCGACAGCGAAGGCATCGAGGGAAAATTCTACACTTGGTCCCGCGCCGAACTGGAAACCATCCTCGGCGACAAAACCGATGAGTTCAGCCGCGCCCACGGCCACCAGGTGCTTCATGGCCCCATCGAAGAACCTTTCCGCAGCGCGTTACTGGCGGCACGCAACCGCCGCATCCGACCACGCCGCGACGGAAACTCGGTTGTGAGCCTGCCGTCTGGCGGTCGTCCATTTTGTGTTGACCGGTGGGAAAAATCAGCGTAAATAAACGCCCGGCAGGATGAAACCAACCAACCAAAAGGAGGAACTGCAGCTATGAAATCGTTCATCACAGCCCTTGCTCTGGTCGCGGTAAGCCTCGCGTTTACCAGCACCAGCTTCGCCGCCGAGCAGAAAGAAGGCGCGAAGAAAACCGCTCTGAAACAACTCACGGGAGTTGTAGAATCCTGTGACGCCTCGTGCATCAAGATCAAAGGCGCCAAGGAAACCAAGTCGTTCGTTGTGGACGCCAAGACGAAAGTCTCCACGGCGGACAAGAAGGAAGCCGCCATTAGCGACATCAAGTGCGGCGACAAGGTGACCGTTTATTTCGCGGAGCAAGACGGGAAGGAAGTGGCCAAGAGGATTGGCCCGCCCGCTGCCGCGAAGAAGAAGGGGGAAAAGAAAGAGGAGAAGAAATAACTCCCAACATCGCATTTCCTTGTTCCGCGACAGGACCGCTGGTGAACCGGCAGTCCTGTCTGTTTTTCAACGAAGCATCAGGCGACGCAAGCCTTCCTCAAAGGCTTCCGAGGTTACTGACAAATCCTGCTGTGCCGGCACGGGGTCGCCAACGTTGTCTTCGGCAACCATCAACAATTGATCTCGTGTGAAGGGTGGCTGCGGGAGCACGCGCTCCATCAATGCCGCCATCGCTCGTGCCAGGCCGAGCGGCAGATGCAGTTTGGGCCGGCGCAGTCCCTGAACAGCAGCCAGCTTGTCGTAAAGCTCGTTCCAGGTGAACGCTACTGGTCCGCACAGGTCGTAGGTTTTGCCGATGCTGGCGCCGTTGGACAGGGCCGTGACGAATGCCCGTGCCACATTTTCCACGGAAATGGGTTGGATCTTGCTGTTGCCGTCGCCCAGAACCACGGCGACAGGCAGGCGTCGCAACCATTTCATCAGCACATGCACCGATTGGTCGCCCGGCCCGTAGATGACCGAGGGCCGGAAGATCGTCCACGCCAAGCCGCTTTCTCGGACCAGTTGTTCCGCCGCCCACTTGGTTTGGTGGTAGCGGCTGCGCGCATCGGGACGGGTGCCCAAGGCGCTCATGTGCAGATAACGCCGCACGCCAACGGCTTGGGCAGCCTCCAGAACAGCGCGCGTCACCTCCACGTGCGCATGTTGGAACGTGTTTTCCCCGCGTTCACGAATGATTCCCACCAGGTGAATCACCACCTCAGCGCCCGCAAATGCCTCGCGCAGGGATTCTCCGCGCCGCACCGGCCGCGCCGAGGGCAATTGACGCAGGATTTCCGTTCCGACAAAACCACTGGCGCCTGTGACCGCTACATTCATGCGCGCTCAAAGACGATTCTCCCTCCGACCAGCGTTTTTTGCACTTCAAACCCGAGGGTGAAGATGACCACGTCGGCGTCCTTGTGCGGTTCCAAGCTGCCTTTTCGCCCGCCCAAGCTCAACGCTCGTGCCGGATTCAAGCTCGCCATCCGCACGGCGTCGGCCAGCGAAATGCCCGCCTTTTCCACCAGAGTGCGGACCACTCGCATCATCGTGGCCGTGCTGCCGGCCAGCGCGGAGTTGTCGGGCAAGACTCCCACGCCATCGCGCACCAGCGCGCGTGTGGCGCCTACGAAGTATTCCGCGCCTTCCGGCAGACCGGCGCCCGCCGTGGCGTCGGTGATGGCGCAGACGCGGTCCACTCCCTTGGCATTGACAGTCATTCGCAGCATCAACGGCGGAAGATGTTTGCCATCGGCGATGACCTCGACCATCGTGCGGTCATCGGCCAGAAACGCTTCCACGGCGCCGGCGACGCGGATCGGCCCGATCTTGGTGACAGCCGACATCGCGCTGAACAGATGCGTGGCTTGACACAGCCCGCGATCCACCGCCGCTTCGATTTGGTCACCCGTCGCCATGGTATGTCCGCCGCAGGGCACCATTTCTCGTTCCATCAGCGCATCAATCAACTCCATGGCTCCCGGCAGTTCTGGGGCCAGTGTCATGTGCGTGACCAACCCATCACGATCCAACCACGGCAGGTATTCCGCCGGATCAGGTTGACGCAGAAACTGCGGTGGCAAGGCTCCCGCCATCTTCGGATTCACATACGGCCCCTCCAGGTGCGCACCGAGAAGCCGCGCGCCACAGGGCGGCCGCTCCATGGCTTGTTGAATCGCATCCAGCGCTGCCGTCATCCGCTCGGTGGAGTCGCCAATCAGCGACAAGGTCATTGCAGTGGTGCCGCCCGAGGCATGGAATCGGGTGATTTCCCCAATGGCCTCGACGGTGCCTTCCATTGCGTCGTGCCCCATCCCGCCGTGCACGTGGATGTCCACAAATCCGGGAGCGACAAAACCGCCGCCTGCGTCAATGACCTCCGCGTCTTGGAATCGGGATGCCTGTGCGACCGGCAAAATCTGCTGGATGACGCCCCCTTCAATCAGGACAGAATGGTTTTCCAGAATGCCCTGCGATGTCACGATGTTTCCGTTGGTGATGATGATCATGACAGCACTATGGAGGCTCGGCAGCTTCCAAGCAAGTCCGAATCCAATACCCGTCGGGCGTCAATCGGATCGAAATGGCTCCGTGCTGCTCGGTGCAAAACCACCGCGCGCCACGCCGTTCGACCCGCTCGCGCAATGCGGCATCGGGATTCCGAGAGAGCGGCCAACGGTTCGCAATCTGCACCACCACCTCCGGCTGAACCGCATCCAGGAACTCCTCCGTACCGGAAGGTTCCGCATTGTGGCAGGCCTTGATGAGAATCGGGCAACGCAGGCTCCGGCCGCTGGAGGCCAGACGACGCTCGACCGTCGCCCCGGCGTCGGACATCCACAACAGGCGCGTCGGACCATATTCGAGAAGCAACACCAGCGAGTTGTCGTCGGCACGGCGGCTGCGCGAATCGCCCGGCGGATTGAGAGCCGTCAGCTTCAACGCTTGCACCTTCCACGTGGCGCCCTCGTGAACGGTGCGCACGGGAATCTGCCGCGTGTTGACCTGATCACGCCACCGCTGATAGGGCAGGGAGCGGGATGGCATGTCCGACATCACCATTCCACGCACGGGAACTTCCTGCACTACGTTGCTGAGGCCGGAGACGTGATTCTTGGCTTTGCACGTCAACACCACACTGCCGAGACGATCCACACCTTGCGCCCGGAGAAAAGGCAACAGCGCGTGTTCCCCGCCGCCATCAATCAGGAAATCATCGCGTTCTCCCGGCAGGTTCACAAACGCCGCCACGCCGTCGGGGATGTCCAGCACGGTCAACTCGGCAAACTCTTCCGGTTGGGCCGTCACCAGCGCCACGCCGACTGCCACCGGTGCGCCCAACCCCACCGTCCAGCGCCGCCAGCGCCACGAAATACTGCGCGCCAGCGCCAACGCTCCGAGCGCGTAATACGCCGCCGTCAACCACAACGGCAACGTTTGCACGTAAAAGTGGCTGCCCGGCAACCGACCCAGCCAGTTCACACCGGCGGTCATCACCGATAGCAACAGAAAGTTGGCGTTGTTGAACGTTTCCGCCAACCACGGCCACACAGCGTGTGTCAGCGCCGAGGCAAATCCAAGCGCTGTTACACCCGTCATCAACGGGACGACCCACAGGTTGGCGACGATGCTAATCGGTGTGAACAGATGAAAGTAAATGGCCAACAACGGCACCAGACCAATCCATGAGGCCACGGAACAGCTCAGCAATTGGATGAACCACACCTTCGGCTTCTCGAGAAGTGCCCCCCACCGGGGCAGCAGGCGCCTCGGCAAAAACGGGTCCCAAGCCAGCCACTGCTGCAAAACATGTTGGATGCGCGGCGCCAACACGAGAATCGCCGTCACCACGGTGAACGACAATTGGAATCCGCCATCAAACAATTCCAGCGGGTCCCACCCCAATCGAACCAGTGCGGCTGCAGCCAGATTGTTCAGGCCGTCGGCAGGTCGCACCGACATCCAACCGAGCAGCCACACACATGCCATTACCAACGCTCGCACGGCGCCCGGATGCGCCCCGGTCGCCCACACATACAACACCAAAATCGGGATCGCCACCACGCCGCTCCAGCGGCTCGGAACTTGGAGCGCGCGCAACAGCGTCATGACAATCGCCATCACCAGCCCGACATGCAGACCACTGACGGCGAACACATGAAAGACACCCGTGCGTTGAAAATCCGCATAGGTGTCGGGAGGAATATCAGCGCGCGCTCCGATGACCATGCCGGTCAACACGCCGGCCAGTTCCGGCTCGTCTTCAAAGCCGCGACACAACGCCTGCTCAAAATGCCGTTGCAACCGCAGCGAGATCGCCGTCAACGGATTGCCGCAATCACGCGCCAGCACCACGACGGGGTCATCGTCCGCAATGAACGCGGTGAACGCGATTCGTTGTCGGGCCAGCCAGTTGCGGAGGTCGAATCCGCCGGGATTACGCGCCGGTTCCGGTCGGCGCAGAGCCACGTGGCATTCGATCTGGTCGCCGTATCGCACCGTGGCGGGTCCAGTAACCCACAACAATCCCTCCGCTGTTTCCCACTGCCCAACGCGGCGCAACGCCAACAGGCGCAATTTGTACTGGCTGCGGCCATTGCCGCGCAGTTGTGGTTCGCTGACGACCACCCCTCGCAGCTCCGCGCTTTGATCGCGCTGAATCAAACTCGCCACGTCGCGCGGCGACCGCAAAGCCGCTGCTTCCCGATACGAAAGAAATCCGCTACTGAAAACCAGCAGCAACAAAACCGGCAGGCGCTGCCAACACAGAAACAATAACAGCAAGCCCGCCGCGCAGCCCAGGGCCACCGCCGGCGGACAGGCCACCCACGAGCCAGCCGCAATGCCCGCCGCATACACCAGTGCCAAGCCAACCAGCGGCCTCTTCATATCCGCAACAGGCGGAAGCGCCCGATCCGGAGCGGATACCGGATCGCGTTGGTGACGAACCGTTTCGCTCGCGCAATGGACTCGGTCAACGGGTATCCCCGTGCCAGATGGGCGGTGATGGCTGCCGAGAGCGTACAACCGGTCCCATGCGTCTTCACGCCGCGAATCCGGCGTGCCGCAAACTCGCGTCCGTCACTCAACACGTCCACCGCCTCCGAAAAATGGCCGCCCTTGACGAGAAACAACACACCGAAACGTTCCGCCAGCGCCCGGGCGGCGGCGTGTTGGTCTTCACGAGACCGGATCGGGCGTCCCCACAACACTTCCGCCTCCGCCCGATTCGGTGTCACCAGCAACGCCTGCGGAAACAATTCGGTGGTCAGCGCCCTTACCGCGTCGGTCCGCAGCAAGCGCGCTCCACTGGTCGCCAGCATCACCGGGTCAACCACCAGGTTGCGAAATTGGTGCTGTCGAAACACCCGCGCTGCCGCTGCGATAATAGCTGCGTCATAAAGCATTCCCGTCTTCGCGGCGCTTACGGGGAAAACTTCCAGCACCTGCTCCATTTGTTTCGCCACCATCCGCGCCGAAACCGGTTCCACCCGACTCACCCCGAAAGGATTCTGCGCCGTCACACAACTGATCGCGGTCACGCCGAAAACACGGAGCGCATGAAACGTCTTCAGGTCGGCTTGCACACCAGCACCGCCGCCACTGTCGGATCCGGCGACGGTCATCGCCACTGCGCTGTGACGCGATCGGTTCACCACGAGGCGGATTGTATCGCGTCATCGCCATCGGGCAATCCCGAAACTTGCTTTTGCAAAAGCAAAAGCGGGCGAGGGATGCAGGAACGATCACAAGGCGCTGCTGAGGATTTGACGCAATTCGTCGGGCGAGAGCGCGACCGGATTGGTTTTCATGCTGCTGGCCGCTGTTGCTTTCGTGATGATGGCAGGGAAGTCGCTCTCCGTGACGCCGTAGGCTCGAAGTCCGGGGATGTTCAACGCCCGCACCAGTTCGCGCACATCGCCAACCCGTTGGCGCACCTCCTCGAATCGGTCCCGATACGGCGCGCGCTGCGCATTGACTTCCATCACCGGCGCCAACAGAGCGGCGCACACGGCACCATGCGGCGCATGGGGAAACATGCCACCGATGGGCGCTGCCAGGCCGTGCACCGCTCCGAGACCGGCGTTGGCCAGAGCCAATCCGCCAAACAGACTGGCCAGTGCCATGTCTTCGCGGGCGGCGAGATCGTCGCCCTGTTCATAGGCACGACGCAGCGAACGCGCCACGCGCCGCAGTCCCTCGCGGCAAAGGGCGTCGGTCATGGGATTGGCTTTTGTGGAGACGAACGGCTCGATCAATTGGGTCAATGCGTCCAGCCCTGTGGTCGCGGTCACCGCCGGCGGAAGACCAATCGTAAGCAGCGGATCCACCAGCGCCACACGAGCCAGCATCAGTGGGCTTCGCATGCTGACCTTGACCTTGTATTCTGGGGCGCTGAGAACGGCGTTGCGAGTGACTTCCGCGCCGGTACCGGCGGTGGTTGGCACGGCAATAAAAGGCGCGCTGGATTTGGTGAGCGGTTTTCCTTTGCCGATCACTTCCACGTAATCGAGCGGGTCGCCACCGTTGGCCAGCAGAGCCGCAATCGCTTTGGCGGCGTCCATTGCGCTGCCGCCGCCGAATCCGACAACCACATCGCATTGTTCCCGGCGCGCCAGTTCCGTGCCGCGGCGCACGAGTGCAACCGTCGGTTCGCCTGTGACCTCGAAGGAGACACTTTCCGGCAGATGGTTCATCGGGATCGGCGCTCGAACAAGGAGTGGCCGTTTCCCGAAGGAGGCGATGATCTCGCGGAGTTCTTTTGCTTTTCCGGCGCCAAAGACGATGCGAGCCGCAGTGGCAAACTCGAAGGAGGACATACAGCTAGCTGGAGGTCGGCGGTGGAGAGGGTTGGGGCGGCGTGGCCTTGGTGTCCGACTCGATAATGGCCTCGATCTCGGATGCGTCCAGAGTTTCGCGTTCCAGCAGCGCTTCGGCCAGCGCCACGAGTTTGTCTCGATTTTCGCACAGGATCTTCTTCGCCCGCGCGTAGGAGGATTCGATGATCGCTCGAACCTCCTCGTCAATTTCCCGAGCGGTTTGTTCGCTGACCTCGCGCCCCTTGAAGAGGTCGCGGCCGAGGAACACGTGTTCTTCTCGCTCGCTGACGTTGACCATACCGATGCGTTCACTCATGCCCCACTCAGTGACCATTTTGCGCGCAATGGCCGTGGCCTGACGGATGTCGCCGGCGGCGCCGCTGGTGCAATCGCCGAAAATCAGCTCTTCGGCAATCCGCCCGCCCATGATTCCCGCCAGCTCATCGAGCAGCTCGCTGCGGCTTTCGTGGTATTTGTCTTTTTCGGGCAGAGAGAAAGTGGCACCCAGAAACATGCCGCGCGGGATGATCGTGACTTTGTGGAGCGGTTCGGTGTGTTCGAGTTTATACATGACCAGCGCATGACCGGCTTCGTGATAGGCGGTGATTCTCTTGTCTTTCTCGTCAAGCACGCGGCTGCGGCGTTCGCGGCCCCAGCGGACTTTGTCACGGGCTTCTTCCAGTTCCTCCATGCCGACGGCTTTTTTGTCGCGACGCGCCGCCAGCAGAGCGGCTTCATTGATCAGGTTGGCAAGATCGGCACCGGAGAAACCGGGCGTTCCGCGGGCAATGACCTTCAAATCCACGTTTTGGTCCAGTTTCACGTTGCGCGCGTGAACCTGCAGAATCTCTTCTCGCCCCG
>Ga0272448_1005219_pt1 | contig 14439 bp, 15 predicted proteins | sample YNPCB0191_FD_202220 | JGI IMG/M metagenome (GOLD analysis project Ga0272448, IMG submission 202220) | Hot spring sediment microbial communities from Yellowstone National Park, WY, United States - YNP-CB-019-1 | ecosystem: Environmental > Aquatic > Thermal springs > Hot (42-90C) > Sediment...
GAGCATAATAATGAAGAATATGGAAAGACAGTTAGAAATGGAAGAAGACATATTAAGAGCGGCTTGGATAAGGGGTTTCTTGGGCTGATCTTTTCCACTTTTTCTACTATTATTTTTTTACTATTATCCTCTTGTCAGTTATTACCTCGTCCATCCTTTCGTCCCATTCGTGCGATGGCAGTCTTTCGAGCAATTGGAAGTCGTAGCATATACCTATTCGATAAGTTTTGTTTTTCTTTAAGTACGCGTCGTAATATCCTCTTCCATAGCCAATCCTGTGCATGCACAAACCAAACGCCACACCAGGTATTATCATTACATCAGGCGTCTGAACAGCCATCTTTTCTGTCGGCTCTAGAATCCCGAACCTTCCTTTTGCCAATTTATCAAATCCCAAGAATTTCACCATCTCTATCTCTTCGTTCGTTGAAGGAACAGCAACTGTTTTTCCGTTTTCTATGCAGTACTCTATTATCTTACGCGTATCCACCTCGCTTCCTTTCGCTAAGTAAGCGCCAACGATTTTTGCATTCAAAAATGCAGGCCTGGTCAAGAGATTTCGAAATATCTCTTCAGCCATCGACAAGCGCTCGCTCTCGCTAATCGCATCTCGCTTTTCGAGCATCTGCTTTCTCAGGGTGTTTTTCACGCTAACTAATAAGAGTGGATACATTTAAATTTGAAATCGGTATAATCTATCTCATGTATCAATCACTTTCCGGTCGCGAGCCGGCGCAGGCAGTGCTATTAAATCTCAAGAGGAGAGTAGAAGCCCTGCCGAAAAAGCCATCTCTCGTTATAATACTCGTAGGAAACGACCCAGCTTCAGAAGTTTACGTCTCGAACAAAATGAAAAAGGCAGAAGAGGTTGGAATAAACGCGAGCCTTGTCAGATTGCCAGAAAATGTTCCTGAAAGGGAGCTTTTGGAATTGGTTGAAAAACTAAACAACGACAGTGATGTTGATGGTTTCATAGTGCAGGCGCCACTGCCGGACCACATAAATCAAGACAGGATAATAAATGCGATAAAGCCGGAAAAAGATGTCGATGGTTGGACGATCTCGAATTTGGGAAGACTCTTCGCCGGTATTCCTGGCTTTTTGCCTGCAACTCCAGCCGGCATAATCAAACTTCTCGATTATTACAATATAGATGTTAGTGGAAAAAACGCGGTCGTGGTCGGCAGAAGCAATGTAGTCGGCAAGCCGATCGCGATTCTCTTGTTGCAAAAAAACGCGACAGTTACCATCTGCCATTCGAAAACAAAAAACTTGGCAGAGCACACAAGAAAAGCTGATATCTTGGTAGTTGCCGCGGGAAAACAGGGATTGATAACAGCAGACATGGTCAAAGAAGGCGCGGTGGTGATAGATGTCGGTATAAACAAAACAGCGGCGGGAATTGTCGGCGATGTTGTTTTTAACGATGTCATAAAAAAAGCTTATTGCACGCCTGTTCCGGGCGGCATCGGTCCACTTACAGTAGCAATGCTTCTTGAAAATGTTGTGGAGGCAGCTGAGAGAAATGCTAGAACCCTTGGAAAAGCTTGGCACTGATCCAAAGCCAGGTTTGGAAAGGATAAAAAAATTTATGGCAGCAATAGGCAACCCGCAGGAATCCTATCCAGTTATATTAATAACAGGCACAAACGGAAAGGGCTCCACTACTGCGTATCTGTCGAAAATATTGCAAGAAGAAGGTTATCGTGTCGGTTCTTTTTTCTCTCCGCATATTGTCTCGCCATGCGAGCGAATTAGAATAAATGACGAATGGATAAGCGAAAAAGAACTCGTGGAATACGAGAATTTTGTTCTAAAAGAGGCTGAAAAAAATCCGATAACTTATTGGGAAGGGCTTGCAGCTTTGGCTTATCAATACTTCAAGGACAAGAAAGTGGATTATGCCGTAGTCGAGATATTGATGGGCGGACGTTACGATGCGACCAACGTGGCGAATGCGCAGGTTTCTGTGATCACCAAGGTGGATTTTGACCATACAGATATGCTCGGCGAGACGCTCGACAAGATCGCATGGGAGAAGGCAGGAATAATAAAGGGCGGAGTTGCGATAACAGCCGCTGAATACGGTTTGTCAATCATAAAAAAAGAGGCAGAAAAGGCAGGCGCGAGATTGCGCTCCCTGGGTTATGATTTTTTTGCAGAGAGTGTCGAAATAACGAGAAACGGAAACAAATTCGATTTTCTCGGTTACGAGTTTTACAAGAATTTGGAGACATCGCTCGTTGGCGATTATCAGATAACGAATGCTTCTCTCGCAGTTGCGGCTGCTGAAGAGATCGGAGTTAGCGAAAGTGCGATTAAAAGAGGATTGAAGGAGACCAAGCATTTTGGAAGAATGCAATTGTTGTCTGAAAAGCCGCTTGTCATAGCAGATGGAGCGCACAATCCTGACGGCATCGGAAATCTTGTCGCGAATCTCCATCTCTACGATTATGAAAAATTGGCAGTGGTGTTCGCCGCAAAGAAGACAAAGGATTGGAGAAAGATGATCTCTCTTTTGGCGCCATACGCCCATCTCTTTATCACGACGGAATACGGAAGCGAGAGCGTTAATGCTGACGAGTTGGCAAATGAGGCGCAGAAATATACGAAAGCAATTGTCGAGAGAGATTTAAGCGAGGCGCTGAACAAGGCAAAGAGATTTGGCGCGGTCTTGATATGCGGGAGCCTCTATCTCTTGAGGGCGATGCACGAGAAAGGGGTAATCACACTCTGCTGATTTTTCTTCGCATTCTTTCTTGCGATTATCGTTTTTTTCTCCTCAACCGCAAAATCGTTTTCTCTCATATCTTCTCTTATCTGCATTTTCGGTGCATTTGAAGACAGGAATGTTAATCCTTTTTCTTTCTGCTCGTTTTCGCAGTTTTTTATTTTGTTGATGACGCTCGCCCAAGTTTTCATCACTATTGCGTTATTTGTTCTTTCTTCCTTTTGCGAAAGAGAGAACGCCATTCTTAGATCAGTTTCCTCTAAGTCAAACATCTTCCTGAAATTTTCAAGCGTGCTATCGTAAATAATAGGCGCTTTACGTTGCTTTTCTTCTGTCAGGACAAACTCAATTATCTCCCCTGCCAATTTCTCGTCTTCGATATTTTTTATGAGCGACAAGAACCAATATGTCTTCGCAGGGCTTGTCCAAAGGTCAAAATAAACTCCCTTGTCTATTATCAATCTGTCTTCTTTCACTATCCTGCCTGCTTCTTTTGCAAGTTCGTGGTTGTTTGTTTTTTCATAAATCTGGCGGTTTATAACTAACAGGTCAATTGTTTTGTCGTCCAAATTTTTCATAACATCAAGCGGATGCGCAGAAGTATCTATTAAGTTCATCTCTTCAAAGAAATTCCATTCCTTAAACCTTGTTAATTTTTTCGTGATTTCTTCAAGAAGCACTCTTATTGGTTGGACAATTATAACTGCACCGCAGAAGTCCCCTGCCGCCTTTGCCACTTCTAATATTTTATTTATTATCCCATCAGCATTTGTCGGATAGACATCCAATATGTTGGTCCTTCTTTTTCTTTCGTCACTTTTTAGTCCTTTTAGTTCTTCTACATCTACTGCCGCCATATCAGAAGCAGTATTAAAGCTTAAGTCTCTAGCCGCCTCCCAGTCCAATTTTGCTATTCTCTCAGTTTGCCTCTTTGCCATCTCATTTGCATATTCTATTATTTCAGATGTTGTCTTTATTTTCCAATTCCAATGATAAGCAGGATGAACGACAGAAACGCTACCAGGCAATATCGGACTAAAACTCCCGACTAAGTCGTTGATCTCCTTGTCTATTTTTTCAAAATCCTTATAATCTTGAACCAATCTTATCACAAAATCACCAATTCTATTTCACCAATTCTGTTCGCAACTTCTATTCGCAACTCCTTATGTAATTTTTTATCATTTCCTCTTCTTTCTTGTCAATGACTCCATTTTCTTTTCCTATCCTTAGCGCTTCCTCGAACAATTTTTTTGCCTCCTCCATCAATCTCTTTCCTTCTTCTGTTTTTCCGGAGTTATATTCCTTCGCTCCCTGATTGTACTTTTCCACGCCCTCGTTAGTATTTGCTTCAACGATTATCCTGCTAGTATTCTTGGCGTACTTTTTATGGTTTTTCGGGAAGAATTTTTTTAATTTATCTTCGCCCGCGTTTAAGAATTCTGCAGCATACCCGGATGCTTTTTTCAAATCGCCAACACGCTGGTAAGCCAAGGCAAGGCTGTAGGAAACATAGGGGTCTTCTTTATAGAGGCAGCGCGCTTCTTCATATTTTCTTATCGCTTCTCCGTATGATTTTTGCTCGTAATAATAATCGCCGTACTCGCGGAAATATAAATATTTAAGTTGCTCTAATGTTAAATCTGCCAATACAACATAATCCTTACCGTCTAAAATCTTGTTTATTCCATTCGCTTGCGGATCGATGATTATTCTTTCTCCGTTCGTCTTTGCATAGGCAACTACGTGGATGTCGTTTTCTTCCCTGCCTTTCATCCTCACGAGCAATGCACCGCCATCCAACTTAAGATACTTCAAGCTTGCAGCTATGACCATCGCGAACTCGCTGCAATCGCCGCCTTTTTCTATAGTCTCATCAATCTCTCTAGGCGCTCTACTGTCTTTTTTGGAATCGTTGATTTTCAACCCGTTATTTTTTACTGCAAAAATCTCGAACAAGCCTTCTACTTTTTCCTCGTTACTTTTATCTGCAAGATGCTTTATCTTTGGCGCCAGGAGTTTTGATTGGAATTTAATCTCCTTGCAGATGCTTTCTGTAACTGGCGGTTTGCCGGCAAGCGGCTTTTGCATTCTGGCTTCTGCCTCTTTGCCATTGAACGACAGCGTTGCTAGCGTTATGACTACTGCTGCGCCGAATGCTGCTGTGCCAGTTGCAATTGAACCAGCCATTTTTTTATTGTATCGGAAATTTGATAATTTCCGAACATGTTGAAAACGACAATTCGTTTTCAATAGTTGTGAACTCAATACGTTCACAACAGGCCAAATTTTTGCAAATTTGTCCTTCAAACAATCGCCTCTTTGCTGTTGTATCTTTGCTGTTGTATATATGCTGTATGGTATACATGCTGTATGTATATATGTTTAAATATGTTTAAAAATATAATGAACTTGAAATGAAACTTAGAACGCTCAGCCAGCCTCTCTTTTACCATATTATTTAAAAAATATAGGAGATATTAGAGAGTGATGAGGGAGAACGATGTATAATCATAACGAGATAGAAGAATCGATTGCAAAGTTTTGGAAAGAGCACAGGATATATGAAAAAGCAAAAGAAAGAACTTCGAACGCGGTGGAAAAATTTTATTTTTGCGACGGCCCGCCATATGCGACTGGCCAAATCCACCCAGGCACTGCGTGGAACAAGTGCATAAAGGATGCGGTATGCCGCTACCAACGGATGTGCGGAAAAGACGTCAGGGCGCAGCCAGGTTTCGATACTCATGGTTTGCCGATAGAAGTCAAGGTAGAACAGGAACTCAAAATAAAAAACAAGAGAGAGATCGAAAGCTACGGTATCGATTCTTTCATAAAAAAATGCAAGGAATTCGCGACAAAGTACATAGGCGTTATGAGCGGTCAGTTTGAAAGATTGGGCGTGTGGATGGATTGGGACAAGCCGTATATCACCTACAAAGACGATTTTATTGAATCTTCCTGGCACACTCTCAAGATGGCTTGGGAAAAAGGACTGATGCACGAGGGAGTTTATGTATTGCCCTACTGCTATCGTTGCGAGACCACCATGGCGAATTACGAACTCGAATATGGCGAGGAAACAGACCCGAGCATATTTGTGAAGTTCAAGATAAAAGGGAAGGAAAACGAGTACCTGATAATCTGGACAACCACTCCGTGGACGCTCGTCGCGAATATGGCAGTTATGGCGCATCCGACTTTCACTTATGTCAAGGTGAAGGTCGACGATGAGATCTGGTATTTGGCAAAGGAGAGATTGGACTATCTTATGGGACTCATAGAAAAAAATGCGGTAGTTTTAGAGGAAATTCCAGGAAGAAAATTGAAGGATATAGAATATGAGCATCCATTCCAGGACAAGATAAAAAAACAGGCAAATAGAAAAGTCGTTTTGAGCGAGGAGTATGTAAACCTCGAAGACGGTAGCGGTCTTGTTCATTGTGCCCCTGGCCACGGTCAGGAAGATTTCATAATCGGCAAGAGATACGACATCGAGGCGTTTTCGCCGGTTGACGGCTCTGGCAGATATACCGAAGAGGCCGGCGAGATGTTCGTTGGCAAGAATGTTCGCGAGGCAAACGGCGAGATAATCGAGATGTTGAAGGAGCGCGGAATCCTCGTTTTCGAATCAAGGATAAAGCACCGCTATCCGCATTGCTGGCGATGCAAAACGCCGCTGATCTTCTTGACGACAGATCAATGGTTCATCTCGATATCAAAATTAAAGGACAAGATGCTCGAAGAGATAAATCAGATAGAGTGGCACCCGAAGTTTGCCGGCGAGCGTTTCAGGGAATTTGTGAATGTGGCGCCGGATTGGTGCATTTCAAGACAGCGTTATTGGGGCATCCCGTTGCCAATCTGGAAATGCGAGAAATGCAACAAGATCAAGGTTATCGGTTCGCGAAAAGAACTTCCATCTGTTCAAGAACTTCATCGCCCCTACGTCGATGAGATAACTCTCGATTGCGAATGCGGCGGAAAGGCAAAGAGGATACCTGACGTTCTCGATGTGTGGTTTGATTCCGGAAATGCGGTCTGGGCATCACTAAGCGAAGACGAGGCAAAGAGATATGGCGATAGAAGCGAGATAATAATCGAAGGACAGGACCAGATACGCGGTTGGTTCTATTCCCTGCTCGGTTCTGGCGTAGTGCGTTATGGCAAATCGCCTTACAAGCGCTTGCTGATGCACGGCTTTTTTGTTGACGAGCACGGCGAAAAGATGAGCAAATCCGTTGGCAATTTCGTTCCGATAGAGGACATAATAGGCAAGTACGGCGCTGATACATTCAGGATGTGGGGCTTAAGCAACACTATCTGGGAAGAGATAAGATTCAATTGGACTGAATTGAAGACTGTTTATAGCGACATAAACATCATCTATAATCTGATAACCTTCCTCGAAAGATTTTATCCGAATAAAAAGATAGACGAGAAAAATCTCAAGCTGACCGCGGAAGACAAATGGCTCTTGAGCAGGCTTCACACCACGATAAGAGAATACCGGCAAGCATTTGACAACTATGAGCTGAACGCCGGCGTCAAGAAGTTGCGAAGTTTCTTGACAAACGACGTGAGCAGGTTCTATATGAAGATCGCTAAGGACAGGATAGCAAACGAGGAAAACAAGGACGAAGCGCTTTTCGTGATCTACACCGTTATGCTGAAATCACTTGTTATGCTGGCACCGATAGCACCGTTCGTCAGCGAATACAGTTATCAGAAATTCTTTAAGAAATTCGAGAGCGAGGAATCCGTGGCTTTCTTCAACATTCCGCACGAAGAAACTGCGCTTATAGATTCCATAAGCGAAAAGAGGATGGAGATAATCCAAAACTTGATCTCTGTTGGTTTGCTTGCGAGACAGCAGACAAAGATAAAGACACGCTGGCCAGTCAGAACGATCTATGTCGAAACGAAATCTGCCCAGGTGGCTGATGCGATTTCGTGCTTTGGCAATGTCTTGTGCAATCTGCTTAACGCGCGCGAGGTCAAGGTGATTGAAAAGCCTTTGGCCGGAGATTTTGCCTCGGCAAAATTCGAAGACGGTGCAATATACATAAGCAAGACTTTGGACCAAGAGTTGTACGAGGAAGGCATAATAAATGATGTGAAAAGAAGAATACAAAATATGCGCAAACTAGCCAAGCTGATAGAGAAAGACAAGATCGTGGTTTATCTATCTACTGAAAAAGAATTGGAAGCAATAGTGAAAAAACACGAGGGCGATCTCGCCAGGATGGTAAATGCTTCCTCAGTTGTTTACGAGGCAAATGCGAACATGGAAGAAAGCGAGATTGACGGCAGGTTGGTGAAGATTGCGATAAAAAAGGTGTGATCGATCTTATGTATAAGCAAGTGATAGTTGTCAGAAACGACTTGCAGATGGGCAAGGGAAAGCTTGCCGCGCAATCCTCGCACGCTTCCCTTTTGGCATACGAAAAAACAAAGAAGAAACATCCTGAGATTGCTTCTGAATGGCTTGCCGAAGGGCAAAAAAAAGTTGTCCTGAAAGTGGCAGACGAAAAAGAACTTCTCTATTATTTCAACAAGGCGCAGGAGCGAGGGATTCCTTGCGAATTGGTTCGTGATGCAGGCCATACTCAAGTAGAGCCAGGCACGATAACCTGCTTTGGTGCTGGTCCTTGGAAAGAAAACGAACTCGACGAGATTTTTGGAAAGTTGAAACTACTTTAATCTTCCGTTTATCTCTTTTTCTTTTCCGTTTATCTCGACATAAAATTTGAAACCATTGTCTATTTTTTCTATCTGTCTGACAGCGCACGTTTCCACACTGCTCTTCAGATAAAAAGAATAAGGAGTTACCTGTTGATCAGGATCTTCAAGTTGCGAGGTCGTGTAGATGTTTATGTTTCCGTTTGCAAGAATCGCAATTGCGTACTCCCCGTTCTTTGAGAAACCCCCGCACTTCGCCTCTTCCTCAAAAGAAACAGACCAGCCAGTTGTTTTTTCTGCTATTGGTTTTATCGACAAAATTTCTAATTCGCCATTTTTGTTCTGCACAAACGTTTGTCCTTCTTCTTCTATACTTTTTTCTATCGGGTTGTTTAAATTGAATTTTATCTTTTTTTCAGTTATTACGTAGCTGCCGCTTTCTTTTTCATATTTCGCCAAAACTTTCTCGTTTCCGCTGTTTACCTTGATTGCTGCTGTTCGCCGCTCCTCTCTTATCGGTTCTCTTTTGAATTTTGGTGGAATGCCATAGGCAAAAGTGCTGTTAAGGACAATCGCACCCGCAGTAAGAAAAGCGATAATTTTTTTGTTCATCGCTTTTCACTTTTTTATTTTTTCTACGCTTATGCTAGCAGTATTCAATTCATTGTTATTATACAATCTTGTTATCTCGCCAGCCAATTCCTGTTTTTCTTCTTCAGTAGCTTTTCTTTTTGTTCCACCTTCTTCTATATATATGTCCGCCTTTATCCTCGCTGTCGTGAGTTCGCTATAATATTGATCTGGTGTTTTCAGCCCTTTTTTGAAATATTCTCCTTTTGGTAATTCAAAAATATACGTTCTATTTAATCTGTCTGTATTTACCTCAACTCTGTAAGAAACTGTTTTTTCTTCTTTTTTTTCTTCTTGTTGTTTTTTTGGCACACCGCCGAGAATATCAACTTCTTCTTTAGGTCCTAATTTCGGTTCTCCTAACTCAGGTTCTTTTATTTTTTGGCCTTGTTTTCCCATATACAACACCCTTCACAAACACCTTCACAAACATATTATTTTATATAGAATTGTTTATAAATTTACTCTTTCCAACACATTATTTTCCGATGAGAACTCCCAAGATCTTCAGAAGTTCTGGCCTTCCGGCAAGTACTTTTGCAACAGGGCCTGCGAATTTTCCTTCCATCACTTCGTTCAGGTCTTTTTGCGTTATTGCGCCAAATATGTAGTTCAAATCATCATCGTTTAATTTTTCCATTACCTTTCTAAGCATCAATCTTTTTTCCATCTTTTTGCCGAGTGTTTGTTTCCACTTGGTTTCGTATTCGAGCAATGTTGCCTTGTTGAAGTCTTTTTTCTTGTGCGCCTTGAGTGCAGCATCAGCAGCCATCACAGCGGTTTCCATCGCCAGCGCTATTCCACCGCCGTGAATCGGGTCGACTTGTTTTGCCGCAGTTCCTATTACCATAAAATTGTCTTTGACAAATTCGTTCAAAGGCGCGCCAACGCTTATCACGCCGCCAAAATCAACGAGCGTGCTTGCGTCTTTTAGTGTTGGATTGTTTGCTATGAACTCGTCCATCAACACTTTCGGGTTCGCGCCCGGGATGCCGTTCTTGTCCGAATTCGTCAGATTTCCGCCTATCCCTATGCCGACATTTGCCCTCTTGTCGGCCTTCGGGAATATCCAGACATAGCCCCTCGGCGCTATCTTGTTTCCAAAATACAATTCGATTAAGTTCTCGTGTTCGTAAGGTTTCATTTCATATTGATAGCAAGTATCGACATCGTACAATCTGTGCGTGGTGTCAAAGCCCGCGGCCTTCGCTATTCTCGCTTCCATCCCTTCGGCAGATACGATAAGAGGAGCGTATATCTCTTGCTCCCTCTCTCCCCATTGTACGACCTTCAAACCAACGATTTTTCCATCTTTTTTTATCAACTCTGTCGCTCGCGTGTATGTTCTTACCTCTGCGCCCTTGTCGATTGCGAGTTCGCATAACCATTTGTCGAACATCTTTCTTTCAAGCACCCACCCAGTTGTGGTTTTGTCTTTCCATATTATGCTCTTTCCGTTTGGTGCTACGACTTTTGCGCCGTATATTTCTGTTGATATGCATCTCTTTGGGAGTTCCAATCCTTGCGCTATTACTTCTCTCGCGCCCAGTCCCTCGCCGCATCTTACCGGAACGCCGATTTCCTTTCTCTTGTCTATCACCAAGACTTCCATTCCGCCCGCAGCCGCTATTCTCGCAAATGTTGAACCTGCAGGTCCTCCGCCAATGACGATTGCATCATAATTCGTTTTCATCTCTCTCGCCTCTTACTTTTTTCCTTTTTTTAGCGTTATCACGTTAGCCGGGCATACCTTGACGCACGCGCCGCAATCTACGCATTTTTCAGGATAATAAACTATCCTGTTACCGACCAACTCCAACGCGCCAGTAGGACAAACAGAAGCACAACCAGCGCACAATATGCATCCTTCGTGCCTTATCGTTATCATTCCTTCACCTTTTTAGCATCTTGTTTATCTCACCAACTATCTCATCAACCATTTCCGGATAAGCGGCTGTCAAGATGTTTCCATCGACAATAATCTCGTCCGCTTTGTATCTCGCCCCGGAATCTCTTAAAAATTTTATCGATTTCTCGTTTCGGGCGACGGTCGCGTTTTTCTCGTTCAAAACACCCGCAAAGGCAAGCGCCACCGGCCCATTGTTCACGCCTGCAACGCCCTTTTTCATCGCGCATTTTCTTATCAAGGTTACGAGTTCTGGCGTTATCGTGTTCTTTATATCCTCGCCGCATACTATCGCAAAATCAAAATAATCTGGATTCACCTCGTATAACGCGAGATCGGGCGTGACGCTTTCGCCTTCCTTGCTCTTTATCGTTATTCTTTGTTTGGCTGCAATTCGAACATCGTGCCCGTTTCTCTCTAACATCTTTTTCAGCCTTAACTCGGCAGAGATAAAACCATCGGCAAGTACCATCAGCACTCTTGCCATCTACTCACCGATTATTTTTCTGTGTTCATTTATTAATTGTTTCGCTCTTTCAGCGGTTTTCGCTTCTGCGAATATCCTAACGTAATTCTCTGTCCCAGACGCTCGTACTATTACCCATCCGTCCTTATAGTTTATCCTTATCCCGTCCTTGTCGATGTAATCTAGATTGTTCTTCTTTGCGTATTCGCGCATTTTTTCTACTATCTCGCTTTTCTTTTTTTCATCAGCGACTATCTTCTCCTTTATGTTCTTGTAATCCGGCAGTTCGGCTATCCATTGCGAGAGCGGTTTTTCGCACAAAGCCTCCACGATCTTGGCTGCGGTGTATATCCCCTCTTTTGCTAAGGAGATCTCCGGCCATATCACCCCTCCGACTTCCTCGCCACCGATAGTTCCTCCTTTTATCATCTCTTCGCAGAGATAAGGCGCGCCAATCTTTGTATAAACAACTTCTGCGCCGTATTTTTTCGCAATATCCTCTATTGCCAAGCTCGTCGCAACTGTTGTCACTACCTTTGCCTTTTTGTTTTCGGCCTTCAACTTCAGGAGAACAGACAGCGCAAATACCTTGTCGCCTATCACATACTCTCCGCGTTCGTTCGCGAATGCCACTCTGTCAGCGTCTCCATCCCACGCTATCCCCGCATCGGCTTTTATCTCTTTTACCAATTTCAGCATATCCTGCACGTTCGCTTCAATCGGTTCCGAAGGCCTGCCTGGAAAATTTCCATCGACATGGGAGTTTATTGGCACTACCTCGCAACCCATTCTCTTGAACAGTTGTGGCGTTATGAGCGATGCCATGCCATTTCCGCAGTCAAGCACGAGTTTTGGTTTTCTTTTTCTTATCTTTCCCACATCGACGTTCTTCATTATCTCGCTTATGTGATCCTCGCTCGCATTCTCGTACTTTTCCATCGTTCCTCTTTTTTTTGGCTCGGTGATTTTTTCCGCAAGTTCCTCGATTTTTTCTGCCCTTTCTTTTGATATCGCTATTCCATCTCTGTCAACAACTTTCATCCCGTTGTATTCTGGCGGATTGTGGGAAGCGGTTATTATAATCAAGCCGTTTGCCTTAATCTTCTTTATCATAAATTCGGCAGTGGGCGATGTCACCTGGCCAAGATCAATCACGTGGCATCCTTCTTCCAACAAACCGCTCGTTATCGCTTCGTGATAGAGTGCGCCGGTTAGCCTTCCGTCTCTCGCGACCAGTATCTTGCCTCCTCCCAAATATTTAGCAGTCCCGCGCGCGAGTTTTTTCGCTATGCTTGGCGGAAACTCTTCTATCGTTCCTCTCGCGCCGTTCGTTCCAAAATACCTTGCCATAAAAACCATTTTTTATTTGCGTATGTATTTTTCTTTTGTTGGGATAGAAATTTATGCTAAAATTTCTTTCCTTAGGATAAAATTATAGTTCAGGCCATATGTTTTTAAGCAATTGCCCGGCAATCTATTGCATCTATATTTGCCCATCTGAGTTTGCCGAGTTGATAAAATGGTCTACGAGCAGAAAAAACACGAGCAGAAGAAATGGCTCATCATCTACATCCTCTGGTTGATACCGCTAGTTTTTGGAAGCATTTGGGTATTGCATTTCAAACTCGGTGGAATAACAGACGGCGAGATCCTGCTCTCTTACCTCTGTTGGCCTTTGGGCTCCATACTCGCGCTCGCGATTTCGAGTTTTTTTTCTTTTAGCAGGAAAATCCTTATGCTTCTCGGCATCCTTTTTGCCGCATTGTCGTTTTTGGTAATCCCATTTCTTCCAAATCACTTTTATACTCTTGCCATTTCGTTTTTCTTCTATGGTTTGGGAGTGTTCTTTTGGGTTCCATTCAACACCCAATATTTCTCTCTTTCAAGAGAATCTGCTGCAACTTCTGGTACTATATATTTTTCCTTGGTAGGACTTTTGAGCATTTTTTTGGTAGTCGTTGGCGGCTTATTCTTCAACAACTTTGGCCCACAAATTTTTTTCCTCGCGGCAGGCTTCTTATATCTTCTTCCTACGATTTTCGTGCTTAAGACCAAGGACGAGCGTTTTAGGCAGGACATCATTGACTGCTTTAATCAAGCGCGCGGTTTTCGCACCTTGAATTTCATAGAAGGAACGACGACTGGCGTTGCAGCTGCTGGAACCGTGATCTCGCTAATCTATCTCAAAACACCTGTTTATTTTTCCATCTTCATAGCGTTCGTGTCTTTTTTCTCCATCATCGCCTCTTTTGTCGTGAGCAGGCTTTCAGATGCGACAAAAAAGAGAAAGTTTTACATAACGATCTTTGCGGCTGCAACAGGAATTTTTACATCGTTGATGTCTTTTGTCGGCGATCTTCTCGGTTGGGCAATTGCCAGCAGTTTGAGAAACTTCTTCTCCAATCTTTTCTTTCCTTTCACCACTGCAATAATTTTGGACAACAAGCAAGAACTCGCCAAGGTGATGACTGCGAGGGAATTGTTCTTGAACCTCGGAAGGATTTTTGGCATAGGCATAGCTTTGCTTTCCCAGTTTGTTCTTTCTGATGTCCGCCCTGCCTTTTTCTTTCTCGGGATAATCCTCTTAGCGTATCCTCTTGTTGTGAATACTAAAAGAAAGACAATAAGTGTTTACTGAATTTCAGCATTACTAATTTGACTGAAGAGCGAATGCGCGTCAATCAAAAGCTTTTTAAAACAAATTAGACAGCATTAGAGCATGGCAGAAGAAAAAGTTATGATGCCAATGGGCTCAGCAGGTATAATCGGTTTTTCGCCAGATGTTAAACTCAGCGGCTTCGAGATAGACCCAAAAGTTCTTATAATTTCTGTTTTTGCCTTTGTCTTGCTGATAAAATTGGCAAGCTTGTTTATGTCTTAAATTTGTATTTTATCGTCTTTCCGTATTTCTTTTTGTCTTTCTCTCTAACCAAAATCAGTATCTTCCTTCTTTTTTCTTCCGCTTCCCTTAGCGATGCGACTATCTCTGATAGTTCTTCGAGTTTTACGAGTTTGCCATTTTTT
>Ga0272448_1005221_pt1 | contig 14437 bp, 5 predicted proteins | sample YNPCB0191_FD_202220 | JGI IMG/M metagenome (GOLD analysis project Ga0272448, IMG submission 202220) | Hot spring sediment microbial communities from Yellowstone National Park, WY, United States - YNP-CB-019-1 | ecosystem: Environmental > Aquatic > Thermal springs > Hot (42-90C) > Sediment...
GGGTGATGAGCCGCAACGAAGCTCTGCGGCGGTTTCGGGGCGAGCAGATCAGAGACGAGCTGGCAAAGAAGGGAGTTGAGCTTAAGGCCTCAAGCTGGAAGGGTGTGGCCGAAGAAGCTTCCGCTGCCTACAAGGATGTGGATGAAGTGGTCCGTGTCTCACACGAAACCGGGCTGGGAAAGTTAGTGGCCCGCGTCGTCCCCATCGGCGTCATGAAAGGCTAAAACAGGGGAGACTATTGACGACACATGCTCAGCCTTCAATATTAAAATTATTCACCTCTTTTCTTCGCCTCGGACTAACTGCCTTTGGCGGACCAGCTATGGTCTCTTATATCCGTAAGATGGCAGTTGAAGATAAGCACTGGGTAGATAAAGAAACTTTTGCCAACGGTGTGGCTCTTTGCCAGATTATTCCGGGTGCCACTGCCATGCAGACAGCCGCTTATGTTGGTTTAAAATCACGGGGCCTAAAAGGCGCTGCTGCCACTTATATTGGATTCGGCTTTCCGGCATTTCTTCTAATGATAATTCTGGCTGCAGTTTACAAGTCGGTTATCAATTATCCGGTCATTGGTTTTGTGTTCAGCTGTTTGAAGGCCATAGTGGTAGCAATAGTGGCCAATGCTACCATCTCTTTCGGCAAGGTTACCCTAAAAGATTGGAAATCGGTTCTTATTGCTATTTTTTCGGTTGTTTTATTTGGTTTAAAGTGGAACCCAATCATTATTATCGTGCTGGCCGCTGCTTTAGGGATTTTACTTGGGATGAAGAATAATACCGTAAAAAATAGTTTGGCGGTTCAAACTCCACAACCGGAAGCTAAAACAAATTCATACTTCGGGTATATTATTTTCATCCTGCTTGGTTATGCAGCCATGCTTCTTATTCTGTTCTTTTTAAACAAGAAACTTTTTGTATTGTCCACACTAATGTTCAGGATAGATCTGTTTGCCTTCGGCGGGGGCTTTGCTTCAGTACCTTTAATGTTTCACGAAATTGTGTATGTCCGCAATTTACTGGACAGCAAAACATTTATGGACGGAATTGCTTTGGGTCAGGTAACTCCCGGCCCGATAGTGATTACAGCCACCTTTATTGGGTTTTTGCTATCGGGTTTGGTTGGTGCAGCAATCTGTACCATCAGCGTCTTCCTGCCATCTTTTCTGATAGTAACCGGTATCACACCTGTATTTGATAAACTGCGGACCTGGAAGTTATTTAACGAAATGATCAGGGGAGTGCTGAGCTCGTTTGTAGGATTATTGTTCACCGTAACTATACAGTTTGGCATAGCTTTACACTGGGGAGTGGCTCAAATATTTCTTGGTGCGGCAGCGCTGATAGCATTATTGTTAAAAACGGATATTCTCTATGTGGTACTGATAGGAATAGCAATATCTGTTTTAATTTTTGCTGTTTTGTAAAAATGTCTGCTTGAGGAAAGTGCGGCTGCATCAGTTGGTATAGAATTCAGGCAAGAAGTTAAAACGCCATAATGAGTCATTATAAAAAAACGGGGGACATATAGAAAAACTGGCGATACAATACCCATTCCCCGATTTTTGAATAATGGAGAATAATTAGTCATTCCCCATTTTTTATTTTATTATCTCAATATCTTTCTCACGCGATGGTGGGGTCACTTTGAGCTGGGTAATCTGGCCGTGGCGCACCTGTCCTTCAAGCACGGTGCGGTAAGGTGCGTGGACCTTAAAATCCACATCCCAGTCCTTAGGCCAGGCCGGAAGCAAGAAAATCTTGCGGCCGTCGGTCTGAATCAGCATGGCCTGAACCGCCTTCAGCAGCACCCCGCTTCCGGATACTCGCTTTAAGTTAGATACTATTTCTTAATATGAAAGAACACTTTTCTTGACAATTATTTTTCAAATTTTTAAGATGAAAAAAAAAAGAGGAGTAATAGAAATGGCAAAAGGAAAAGAAACAAAGGGCTTAGTATCTAAACTTTTGAGGAGTTTATTAAGCTTTTTAATGTTCTTTTCTGTTAATATTCTTGGCCTTTCTGAAGATTCGATAGCCAAAGTTGAGAAGAAACCTATCATTTATAATTATGGGAATCTTCCGCTCTATTTTATCAAGAATGATGGTCAGATAGATAATAAAGTGAAATTCTATGAAAAAGCAGCCGGGCATAGTATGTTTTTTACAGAAGATGGCATCTACATAACAATGACCAAATACACAGGGGAAGAGAAATCAGCCAAGATGGCGCTCAAAAGATTTATAGATGAGCTTAAAGCAAAAAATGCTAAAAGCGAAGTTATTAAATTAAGACCATTAAACGCCAGGAAAGGGGTTGAAATTGTAGCAGAGGAGGAGCAATCTGGCCGGGTTAATTATTTTATTGGCAATGATCCAAAGAAGTGGAAAACTGATATTCCAACATACAAAAAGGTAAGATACAAAGGCCTTTATGATGGGGTAGATATAGTATTTTACGGGAATAATAATCAACTGGAATATGACATAATTGCCAGGCCTGGAGCGGATATTTCAAAAATAGCATTTGAATATGAAGGAATTAAGGATCTGCAAATTTCAGAGGAAGGGGATCTGGTTGCTTTACTTCCTTCTGGTGAAAAGCTTATTCAAAAAAAGCCAGCAGTTTATCAAACAAGTGAAGATGCAAACAATAACAGGATTAATGGAGAGTATAGGATTGTCAAAGCCGGGCAAAAATATGCTTTTTATTTTATACTAAAAGATTATGACAAGAATAAACCCCTGGGTATTGACCCTGTACTTATTTATTCTACTTATTTAGGAGGCAATGGATCGGATTCTGCCTATGGTATAGCAGTTGATTCTCAGGGGAATATCTATGTTGCGGGGTCGACTGTATCAGGTAATTTTCCCCTAAAAAATCCTATTCAATCATATTACCATTGGCCTGGATTTGATACGTTTATAACTAAGATAAGCGCATCTGGTACTGAACTCATTTATTCGACTTATCTGGGAGGGGGCGATCACGACCTCGCTTATGGCATAGCAGTTGATTCTCAGGGCAATGCATATGTGATTGGGAGCACTATGTCACGTAATTTTCCCTTAAAGAATCCAATTCAGGCAAACTATGGTGGCGGATTGGAGGATGCATTTATATCCAAGATAAGTGCATCTGGTACCGAGCTCGTTTATTCGACTTATCTAGGAGGAAGTGATTATGATGTAGCCTATGGCATAGCAGTTGATTCTCAAGGCAATGCTTATGTAGCGGGGTGGACTACTTCTTATGATTTTCTTTTAAAAAATCCAATTCAGGCGAAATTGCCGGGAGGTGATGCCTTTATAACGAAAATAAGCGCATCTGGCGCCGAGCTGATTTATTCTACTTGTTTAGGAGGAAGCAGTGGGGAAGTTGCCTATGGCATAGCAGTTGATTCTCAAGGGAACACCTATGTAGCTGGAAGCACGAGTTCTTCTGATTTCCCCTTAAAAAATCCTATTCAAGCAAGTTATGGCGGTGGGACAAATAGTGGAGATGCCTTTGTATCCAAGATAAGCGCATCTGGCACTGAGCTTATCTATTCTACTTATTTGGGGGGAAGCGGTGAGGATCTGGCCTATGGTATAGCAGTTGATTCTCAAGGCAATGCTTATGTAGCTGGTTATACTGAATCATCTGATTTCCCATTAAAAAATCCAATTCAGGCATATAGTGGCGGATATGATGATGCATTTATAGCCAAGATAAGTCCATCTGGTACTGAGCTCATATATTCTACTTATCTAGGAGGAAAATATGTTGACAAAGCTCATGGCATAGCAGTTGATTCTCAAGGCAATGCTTATGTAGCTGGTTATACTGAATCATCTGATTTCCCTTTAAAAAATCCAATTCAGGCAAATTATGGTGGCGGATATGATGATGCATTTATATCCAAGATAAGCGCATCTGGCACTGAGCTTATCTATTCTACTTATTTGGGGGGAAGATGTGAGGATCGGGCCTATGGTATAGCAGTTGATTCTCAAGGCAACGCCTACCTGGCTGGTTGTACTTCATCATCTGATTTTCCGTTAAAAAATCCAATTCAGGCAAATTATGGTGGCGGAAATTATAATGCATTTATAGCCAAAATCGGCGAAGAAGCCCCATCTGGCTATACCCTGACTCTTACAAAATTGGGCACGGGTTCTGGCGTGGTCAGCAGCGACCCTGCTGGAATAAATTGTGGTTCTACCTGTTCTTATGTTTTCGCGCCAGGGACGGTAGTGACTCTTACTGCAACAGCTGACGGCGATTCATATTTTTCTGGCTGGGGTGGAGCCTGTTCTGGAACCTACCCGGTAACCACAATCACCATGGATTCAGATAAAACAGTCTCTGCTACCTTTACTTCTTTATCCGGAGCCACTATATCAGGAAGGGTTTATAATATAGTTGACCAAAAAGTTATTTCAGGAGCTACGGTGAGCCTGGGGGGAGGCATCAGCACTACCACTAACTCTAATGGCTACTATGAAATAAACGGGTTAAAGGGGGGTGATTATGTCATAACAGCCAGCAAGCCAGGGTTTATACCGTATAGTGAATCAATCTCTATAGTAGGTAGAAGTATAACAAAGTACATATCCCTCAAGCCCCAGGGGAATAATCAAATAGTGGTGTATGACATAAAATCAAAATATAGTGGGCATATTTATTTTATGGATGGCATAAGCTATTTAGTCCAATTTACTGCCTATGTTGATTGGGGTGGCAACTCTCCTGGATTTGTGAGATTTATAACCCCGAAATCTACCTATGATATTCCGGCTAATGGTAATACTGCTACTATTACTTTGGATGTCGGCTCAGAATTCGGTGTGTGTGGCAAGCTTAAAGCTAAAGCGTTCAGCGGTAACATTAGTTCAGAGGAAAAGACTGCTGATTTTACCGTTGCTTCCGCCCCACCTTTAATTCCGCCTAAAGCCTGGCAATATTCTGTTTTAGGTGATGTTTTTTATCTGGGCTCAACCATGAGTTATAATTTAGGCATTATCAGCGATTTTATAGATGGAAGTGCGGTGCCTGAGGATATCCCATTCTTTGGAAAATTGGCTGTCGGCTTAAATTATATTCCAACGCTTACTGCCGAATATTCAAGTAATGGTTCCGTGCTTTATACTCTTGACTGGTCAAACAAACCGCTCTGGGAACCAAAAGGAACTATCCTGGGGATGAGCTTTTCATTAGTTCCCGGCTTGAATATTGAAGGTCATTTTAACGATTCGTCTTGCTCATGGTCATGGGCTGGGGGTTTGACGCTAAGTGGTTCTCTCTCTGTGGAAAAGGTCGCCAGAATCCCACAAACCCTCTATCTGGCTTATTTAAAAGGAAGCTTTGATATAACTGGAACGCTTAGCGGCTTGGTAGAGCAAATAGTGCCTTTTGTTTGGACCGGGAGTGCTTCGATTTCAGCAACGGGAAGAGGAGCAATTGGTGCCGGCTTTGACCTAATAGCTTCAATTGAAGCCTGGATTTCTGGGGGTGGCACATATGAAGTAGATTTTCCAGGTCCAGGCCATGATTTTACGATCGAGCTTAGTGGAGGGGTTAAGTTAACAAAATTTTTACATAGCAATGAAGGAGAGGATGAGCTATTTAAATGCAGTTATTCTTTTTCCCAGGGAACAGGCGGATGTACATCGCCACTCTTTTCAACTTCTAAATTAAAGCAGATGGACCGGGATTACCTTAAATTGAGCACATACGGTAGATTTGAAAAAGGTAAGAAAATGAAGGTACAAATGGTCAAAGCCGAGGCAGAACAATATGCTTTAAAGACTGCGGCTATACAAAGCACGATATTCCCTTATTCCTCTGCTTGCCTTACTTCAGCGGGGAATTCGCCATATCTTATGTGGCTCTACGATGATCCAAACAGAACCTCAATGAATAGGACCATGGCCGTTTTCTCTAAATGGACCGGAAGCGATTGGACGGATCCAGTTCCAGTAGCAGATGATGGTACTGCTGATTTTCATCCCAAGATGATTGGCTTTCAGGATGGCTCGGCTGTTGCCATATGGGAGGATATAAAGACGCCTTTGCCCGATTCTGTTTCCTATGATGAATTTATCTCCAATCTTGAAATTTCTGCGGCAATTTATGATCCAGCAACTGGAACATGGAGCCAGAAACAACGGCTTACAGATAACAATTTTATGGATAGAAGTCCAATTATTTCAGGCCCTGGTAGAAATAATGTAATAGCTGTCTGGATTGCCAATACACAGAATGATGATTTGGGTAGCGCTGGAGCTCCAAATCAGATTTTATATGCGAAATTTGATGGCACTTCCTGGAGCACGCCAGCGGTCATTGCCTCCGTAGATAAGCCTATTCTCAAATATAGCCTTGCTTATAACGGGACAAAGGGTTATTTGGTAATGAGTTTGGATGTCGATGGAAGCTATTCTACTGTGGATGATAGAGAGCTCTATTATGTTGAGTACGATAATGGTACCTGGGGGAACTTAACCCAACTGACTAATGATTCCATAGTTGATGATAATCCCCAAATTGCTTTTGATAAAGAAGGAAATTTAATAATGGTCTGGATGAAGGGGCAAAATGTAGTTTACGCTGTTAACCTGTCGGTTTCAGATGCTTCCGTTATCTCGGAGATTGGCTACACAGCAAACTCAGCAGATTTTAAGGTGGCCTCAACTTTTGATGGGAATATAGCAATTGTATGGGCAGAGCCTTCGGGATTTGCTTCTGATATAATGGCTATTTTTTATGATCCGCTTTACCAAGTATGGAGCAAGAGAAGACAGTTAACTTTTGATGAAGAAACAGAGAAATTTTTAACCACCACCTTTATCGGTAATCAATCTCTTATGGTTGTATATGATCGAACTCCATTTAGCGTAACGAGCGAGACCAAACCGCTTCCATCTGGCAGGACGATAACACTATCCATTCCCAAGCCAGGAGCCACGGATCTTTATATGGTTATCTATGGAATGGGTAATGATCTGGCCATTAAGAATGATTCATTGAGCATTATTCCTGAAAATCCCACTCAGGGAACTAACGTAGAAATTAAGGCTACGGTTATCAATTCAGGAAGCAAAGCCATAAGCAACATACCGGTCAGGTTTTATAATGGCGACCCCGCTAGCTCAGGTTCTCCAATAGGTAGTACCACGATAGCAGAAACGCTGGCCCCTGGAGATGGAAAAGAGGTTTCTATTCAATGGACAACACCAACTACTAATTCCTCACTTGATATTTATGTCGTCGTGGACCCCGATAAAATTCTGGAAGATAATGACCGATCAAATAACTATGCTCACAAACAAATAATCCAGCCAGATTTGACTATTGTTAACTCTTCCTGGCAGAGTTTGGGAAATAATACTTATCTTATTACTGCCCAAATTAAGAATATAGGTAGTTTACCGGCGGCAGGATTTAATGTAACCTTTAGAAAAGACTCTTCATCTGGCCAGTTGATTGGCATCCGAAGCGTTTCCGGGCTTAATATCGGTGAGACCACTGAAGTTTCTATAGAGTGGAATCCAATAAATAATGCTCAAGCACCGTATTTAATTTTTATAACTGCCGATGAAGAGAACTCAACAAACGATTTTAGCAGGGTGAATAATACAAAGACATTAAAAATAGAGGTTAACCAGGCGACTCTTACCATTACTAAATCTGGAAGCGGCAGCGGCTTGGTAACGAGCGCAGATGGAGGCATAAATTGCGGTTCTCAATGCTCTTATATTTACCCAGCAGGAACTTTAGTAACTCTGACAGCTACTCCAGATTCAAATTCAATTTTTAGCGGTTGGAGTGGAGACATAAGCAGCACAAATTCCACCATCACTATTAATTTAGATTCAGACAAGACAGTTGTTGCCACCTTTAATCCGAAGCCACTCCCAGATCTTTGTGGAGAATGGGTAAAGGTAAGCACATCAAAGCTGTTTATAAAATCTATATCCTTACGCGGCAATTTGCGCATAAGGAACAGCGGAGATGCTAATACCAGTGGCACATTTATTATATCTTATTATCTATCAAATAACGGGAGCAGCTTGGACACCTTGATAGGCACACAACGGATGTCGTTACCCATAAGTGCTGGCGGATCAAGAACCATATTGTTTATTAAAAATTTTGCTGATAAAAATAGTTTAGCAGGTAAATATCTGATAGCCGTGATTGATTCTCAGAATAACATCGCAGAAAAGAATGAGACAAATAACCGAGTTATATTCGGTCCACTATGATTAAAGTATCTAATAGGATTCTGAAGAGGAGGCAAAGATGAAATTAAAAAATGTGATTATAAGCATCTTATTGTTATCCTCAGTTTTGTTCGGAGCAGATAAAAAATTTTCACTAAGCTTTCGCTGTGGTTATTACCTGCCTTCATCATCCACTTATAACGATGAGATGCGTCCAGCGCTCAATGCCAATCTAAATAATCTTAATACCTGGCTAATTGAAGAAGGATTCACAAATAATCTTACTGAGCTTGAAAAGATAAACGGCAAAATGTTGTTTGGAGGCGAATTGGAATTTTTTCCTGTGTCCATATTTTCGGTAGCAGTAGGGGCGCAGATTTGGCAAAATAGCTTGCCCCAAGGATCCCTCCAGGGCAGTGGCACAATTGATAATATACCATATGACATATCAGAAAAAATATCCGTTAAAGCATCTGTTGTTCCTATCACAGTATCATTAAGAGCCCATCTTTTAACTGGTAAAATTGATGGTTATATTGGAGCGGGTGCAGGTTATTATATGGGGAAAGTAGTGATGAAAGAGGAATGGAATTATCAAATGAATGGCGAATCTTATGATAGTGGATCTCAAGAAATTGAATCAAAAGGCAATTCAATTTTACCTCATATAAACGCGGGTTTTATCATCAACTTAATGAGAAATGTAGCTTTATCTTTAGATGCAAGATATCCATTGGGGGCAATAAAATCGTTTACCATAAAAAGAGATACTGTAGATCCGACTAATGTTGGGAATAAGCTGAGATTTGAAGATTCTAATGGCGTAGAAAAACAGTTCAAATGGGAATTAAGCGGGATTGATGTAGGGTTAAATTTATTAATCAGGTTCTAGATTCCTATCGTAGAGGCACATTAGGCAGAAAATATATTTCAGATGGAAAGTTTAAGCCACAATTGATTATTCCGGTGTCCCGCCAATGCGACCTTTTGGATCCGTCCCGTTCATCCTTCTAATACCTGCCGAGGGGGAAAATGAAGAGAACCTGAGGCTCATGCGAAGAATCGACGAGCAGTATACGAAGGTGCCATTTTATAGGGTAAGAAGGCTGACGGCCTGGTTAAGGGTTCAGGGCTATATAGTGAACCCGAAGCGAGTCAGGGTGCTGATGCGGCGGATGGGACTTCAGGCTATTTATCCCAATAAGAGGAGTTTCTCCTTATATGGTTTAATAAGAAAGGGTATTTTTTCTCAACAATGCGGAGAGGCTACCCCAGGGCCTGGGATACCGCGCGCTCTGTGGGGTATATTTTGGACATACAGCCAGCAAAAAGTTTGTTGAGCTGGGTAATTTAAATGGTTAAAATAGTAAGACAGGCAGGTCAAAAATGCACCTTAAACAAGCCTCTTTATTGTCCAAAAAATGGGGAGCACCTCAGTAACTGTAAATATGGATGATTAATATTCATGGCAACCGTTTTTAAAAGATAGAGCGAATGACTGCTGGGTTAAGAATCCAAAGGCAATAGGTAAGTCAAAAACCGATCATTCAAATTATTTTTTTTTTACAACACAGAGAGATTGTATAAGTGCCCAGGCAATTGGAAAAGGAATTAGTTTTTTAGCAGTTACCGAGGTCCCTAGCAGCTTGAAATGGAATTATGAAATGTTAAAATAAGTACTAAAGGGCCAAATGGGCGGGTCAAGATTACACCTAAGAAAAAAATTGATTTCTATCCAATCTGTAGGGAACAACTAAACAAGTATGAAAATTCGTTCTTTTTTTGATGAACAAAATGTACACAGAAGGGTATCTATATTATTCCTTTCGATAGGCATAATCTGGATGGCCTTAATGGGCGGAATGATTGTAGAAATTCATATCAATTTATTGACCTTATTATCTCTTCTTTCCCAAACAAGCTATAAAACCGAAAATGCTTGGAGGTTAGGAGGAGTTGTAGGAGGCATAGTTTTATGGATTATCATTTGGCTGTTTTTTTATATTTCTTCTTCTCGTTTTATACCCCGAATAATCGGAGCAAATCCACCTTCCAAAACGGAAAACGCAATTTTGTCAAATTTAATTGAGGAGGTAGCAATTTCATCAGGGGTATCAAACTATAAGGTTATACCTTTTATCCTTGAAATCAATGAGCCAAATGCTTTTGCATCTGGTAAATCCCCAAGAGATGGTTCCATTGTTATAACAAGAGGAATGATGAATATTTTAAATCGGGAGGAACTTCGCGCTGTCATAGCCCATGAATTTGCCCACTTAAAAAATGGAGATTCTTTGTTTTCGATTCAGGCATTATCTTTTTGCTGGGCAATTTTAGCAATTAGTACTGGGGCTTATTATTTTGTGCTAATAGCTTTTTCTCTTTTGTTCCTTGCTTCATTTTTGATTATGAAAATTACAATGGCCTTCTCTGAAAATTCTGAGGCAGAAGGATGTTTGTTTTCTCTAATCGGCTTCTGTTGTGCGGTTGCCCTTTTTGTTGTAGGAATTTATTATTTGGCGATCTATGTAATTTTGTTCGTTTTGGTCCTCTTTTTAGTTTCATTAGGGATAAAAGGAGCTTCAAGCTCAATTTCAAAGTCAAGAGAATATCTTGCAGATGCCTGCTCTGCTCAGTGGACGAGAGATCCAATGGCATTAGCTACCGCACTCGATAAAATAAAGAATTATGGTAAATTGCCTTTCAAATACGCTTCTGTTGCGCCGTTATGGATTTATTCAGCTTCATTCTCTGATGCAAAAATGTTAAATAGAGTTTTATCATTCCTTTTCGAGACTCACCCTCTGATAGAGTCGAGAATTAAAAAATTAATTGAGATGGGCGGTTCTTTTGCCTTAATGGAAGACAAAATAAGAGAAATATTGCTTTCATTTAGGCTGTCCTTTTGGAAAAGATTTAAAGAAATTATTTTTCCGGTTATTGCAACTCTATTGGCTCTTTTTCTTTGCTTCTTCAGTTATCATTATTTTTCAGCTAGTCAAACTTTCCGCAAGCCAACTGAGAGAATAAATCAGCCCGAAGCCTTGGTAATGTATAAAGCCGTAGTAATAAAACCAATAATTAATTTAAGAGCAGGTCCTGGTGTTGATTATCCTATTATTGTCAAAATTAAAGCTGGTGATGTCCTTATAGTTTATAAAGAAGACAACGAGTGGCTCTTTGTAAGCTATGGAAATTTAAAAGGCTGGGTTCATAGTAAATTGGTTAAAAAAGTCTGAGTTTTGGAATACTCTCCAAAAACCGGCCTGGGTAATAAGACGCAAAATGGCCTGCCATAACTTCCAATAGAATCGGGAAACCCAAGTTGAGATAGCCATCTTTAATGCTTAAAATAACAATACAGGCAGATATAAAATGCAACCTTATAACAGCTTTTTTATAAAAAATCGGGAGCTCCTTACTGCCTGTGAGCCACCGCAATTTAATAAAAGAAATAAAAAATCTGGCCATTGAGAAGATAAAAGCTCTTTAAGGTTATAATTTTCTTATTTCTTCATTTCATTATCTCAATATCTTTCTCACGCGATGGTGGGGTCACTTTGAGCTGGGTAATCTGGCCGTGGCGCACCTGTCCTTCAAGCACGGTGCGGTAAGGTGCGTGGACCTTAAAATCCACATCCCAGTCCCGGGGCCAGGCCGGAAGCAAGAAAATCTTGCGGCCCTCGGTCTGAATCAGCATGGCCTGAACCGCCTTCAGCAACACTCCGCCGTGGTCCTGGTCGGGAATCCAGTCGTAGTTTGGTCCCCAGAAGGCGGGAAAGCGCGAGCCTTCGTGCCCTTTGCGGGCCCGCCCGACCACGTATTCTCGGGCCTGTTCGGTCAGGCCCAGGTAAGCCATAAAAATATCGTCCTGCCGCCAGCCAAAATTGCCGCGGTCTTCGCGCCGCTTGAGGGCTTCAATGCCCAGCTCAGTTCCCGGCCGGCCGATGGCAATTCGCCGGTAGGGGAATACGGCGTAAAGCTCCGGGTTTTCAATGTTGTGCTTGTCCGCAAAGCGCTCAGCCGGAGCCAGCATCCTGACGCCATCAACCACCCGGGTGGGAAGTTCCGGCATCTTGTCGTGCATCCTCTGCCACAGGGCTTTTTCTTCGGCGCTGACCTTATTGCCAGCCAGCTCCAGAAGTCTTTCAGTCACGGCCAGAATGCCGGCAATTTCCGGCATCGGGTTGCGGCAGTCCCACCAGGTCTCCAGCGCCTGAGCCGGCTCCATGATAATTTTTCCGCGCTCGTCAACCTTGTAGTGCTGGTCGTAAAAAGTGAGCACTTCATGAGCCAGCGGCAGCAACCGCTCCTTGAGCAGTTTTTCGTCCAGTGTATGCTCATAGTGGTCGAGCATCATATAAAGCAACTCAATCCCGCCCTGCCATTCCCAGCGGTGCCAGCGGCTTTCATTTTCCACCACCGTGCGTTTCTCCCGGGGTGTCCAGCCGTAGGATTCGTTAAAGGCTGCGCCCCAGAAATAAACGCACTCGTTGAAGTAAGCGCCCTCGTGTCCGAAATAATGCCGTGTGCGGTACTTAGCCATTTCCAGAACGTCACCGCAGTACATCCGGTAGAGAGGCTCCAGCAGGTCAAAATCGCCTGAGGTGCACATGCTTATGTAGGGAAGGCGGGTATTCTGCCACCAGTAGCCGGGACCCCAGCGCCGGTAATCGGCATCACCTGGGCTTCCTGGGTTGGGAACCGTGAAGATTGAGCCGTTAAACTTGATTGGATACTGGCCGCGCCCGGCACAGGCGTTTATAAACCGCTGCAGGACGTAGGCCCGGCTTAAGATGTAAGTGTCGTCGTTCGGGCTGGTGGAATGAATGTCAATCCAGCTCCGGCGCCAGAACTGCTCCCACCACTGCCGATGGGCCTGAAGCCTGGTTTGGAAGGGGATTTTTTCCGTGGCCGCGATCAGCCCCTCAACAGACTTTAACCATTCCTCTGGCGATGATGGATGTTTGGTCAGAACGTAGATGCTAAAAAGATGCGATTTGGCCGCCGGTGAACGTAGGTTCAGGTCGTCAATTTTTTCTGCCCGCTCGGCCGTGATGACCGCGCCAAAAGTCCGGTGAAGAATGGGGTCTTCCTGCTTGAAGCCTTCCATGTCTTGGAGTTTGGCTGCCAGAGCCGGGCCCACAGATTTCCGGTTGTGATGATACCAGCCGATGCGGTCTTTAAGGCCGGTAAGCACCGTGTCTGGCTCAACTATGGTGGGGAAGTGCTTGTTGCCGGGAACGTAATGGTCAAAATGGACATCGCTCACTTCAATGGTCGGAAGCTCGTAGGGCTCGGTCCGCCAGAGTTCCACGGTGGCAGTGGCTTCAACCGGCTTTTTACTCTTAACGGCCACGTGAATTACAGGATGGTTGGCGTCCGCCCACACTTTGAGGTGAACCTCATCCTGCCCCTGGCCACAGTTGATTTCAACCGCTGCTTCGCTCAGCCTGAGGGTTTGCTTGAAGACCTTTGATTTTAGAAGCGGGTTGGGGTTGAGCCGTACCCTGACCCGCCCGAGTTTGAGCAACCGGCAGTTGTCGTCCCAGGAATCGGTTTTGCCGATGTAAAAAAGAAGGTCACCGCTTTCTTCCATCCAGACGTTCAGGCTGAGGTCGCCGTTTCCGGCCGGCATGGTTCCCCAGGCATCTTTGCTCGGTGAATCCCAGACCACGTTGTATTTTTCCAGAGCAGCAATCGGATCATAGGCTTGCTTGTTGGTGCCCGAAAAAAGCGCAAGTGGAAGGGCCAGGCAGCCAATTATTCCAATTATTAAACTAAGAAGTCCGCACTTATTTTTCATAATGATTTCTCCATCGCTGATTTATACAACAGGAGCAGTTGATAATCAATTGAGACCGGAGATGTTTTCTGGCTGAATTAACTCAAGAAAGAGTTGAGTAGGCAAATTTTTCATATTCATTGAGCTTTTAACTTTGTAGCCCATAAATTAATTGTATCGCCAGCTTCACGCAGCGGTTCTGGGCGCGTCCTGTTTCGGCGGAGTTGATAGAGACCGGTCTGCTTACCAATGCCGGCCAAAACCATTCTTGTGCCATAGTTAGTTGTCTGCTGCCAATCAGCACAGGAGTAGTCCTATTCTACCATCGGGATCATCTGTTTCACCAACATTGCTTCCCTAAAAAAGGACGCAATATGTCAGTTTGTTTATTCTGGTTCATATTGTTAAAATAGAAATAACGAAAAAAGGGAGGAGGAATGGA
>Ga0272448_1005222_pt1 | contig 14435 bp, 11 predicted proteins | sample YNPCB0191_FD_202220 | JGI IMG/M metagenome (GOLD analysis project Ga0272448, IMG submission 202220) | Hot spring sediment microbial communities from Yellowstone National Park, WY, United States - YNP-CB-019-1 | ecosystem: Environmental > Aquatic > Thermal springs > Hot (42-90C) > Sediment...
TGAGTTTCAACAAAGCCTATCACCACGTCTTCACCGCGTGCGACTCTTCTGTGCGCTTCTGCAAGCATACGGTATGTCTTGCCCACGCCCGGAACTGCCCCGATGAAGATCTTGAGCTTCCCGCGATTTGTGGATACGTGACTCTCTGATGCGATCTTTGTGTTATCGACCATCTACTTTTTCCCGGTAAGCTTGTCGAGTTCAATATTGGTCTTCAACACATTGACCCTCTGCTCACCCAATATGCCGAACTCTCTATCTGTAATGTTTTTCGAGATCAATTCTCGTACAAGCGTCTGCGAAAGTCCTCGTGCAGCCGCAATTCTCGGGACTTGATCATAGGCATTTGCAGGCGAAATATCAGGATCCAATCCGCTAGCAGATGATGTGACCATGTCCACTGGAATAGAGCCCTTTGCGAGACCTGGATTCTCCTTCAATACTCTGGTCACATAGCCTGCAGTTCTGCTAATAAGTCCTTTAGAGGTTGGTCCGAGGTTTGAACCACCAGACTCGGTAGGATCGTAACCCGTCTTTCCTGCTGAGGACGGGCGAGGATGCAAGTACTCAGGCCGAGTAAACTGCTGACCTATAAGCGCCGATCCGACAGTTGTGCCATCGACACGAATCAGGCTTCCATTTGCCTGCCTTGGAAATATGACATGCGCTATTCCGGTAACGCATAGCGGATACGCAAGTCCAAGGAGTAAAGTATACAGCAGCGTGAGCAACACGGCAATTTTCAAGTGATTTGCCATTGAATATACCTCCCTTAGTGAATAAGCTTCAAAGCGACTAGAATCATATCGATGACCTTTAGTCCTGCAAATGGTGCGATTATGCCGCCGAGACCATAAACGAGAAGGTTCGTGCGCAGGAGCGAATCTGCGCCGAGTGGACGATACCTTACGCCTCTAAGTGCTAGCGGAATTAGCGCGACTATAATTAGCGCGTTGAAGATCACAGCAGACAGAATGGCGCTGTGGGGTGAGTGCAAATGCATGATATTGAGCTTGCCAAGCATCGGATATGAGCCTACAAAAATAGCAGGTATAATGGCAAAATACTTTGCCACGTCGTTTGCGATGCTGAACGTCGTGAGTGCACCACGGGTCATCAAGAGTTGCTTTCCTATCTCCACGATCTCTATTAGCTTGGTCGGATTTGAGTCCAGGTCAACCATATTTCCAGCTTCCTTTGCTGCTGCAGTGCCTGTATTCATAGCTACTCCTACATCGGCCTGTGCGAGCGCGGGGGCATCGTTTGTGCCATCTCCGGTCATAGCGACAAGTTTTCCTTGTGATTGCTCCTTCTTTATCAGCTGCATCTTGGCCTCAGGTGTAGCCTGTGCGAGAAAGTCATCAACCCCCGACTCACGAGCGATGGCGGCTGCCGTCAATGGATTGTCTCCTGTGATCATGACTGTGCGAATGCCCATCGCACGTAGTTGATCAAATCTCTCCCTGATCCCGCCTTTGACCACATCCTTCAAATGAATGACACCTAGCGCGGTCTTGTTTTCTGCAACCACCAGCGGAGTGCCCCCGGAGTTAGCGATGGCATTGACGATATTGGTTAGTTCGGCGGGAACGCTGCCTCCTTGATCGGCAATCCAATGAATTACCGCATCCGAAGCTCCTTTCCTGATCTGCTTTCCGTCTACGTCTATACCGCTCATCCTCGTCTGCGCGGTAAATGGAATGAACTCAGCTTCGGATTCGCTGATATGCCGTCCCCTGAAGCCGAACGATTTTGCAAGAATTACGATAGAGCGTCCTTCAGGGGTCTCATCGCTCAACGAAGATAATTGCGCCGCGTCTGCAAGGTCATGAGCGCCAATTCCGGGTAGAGGAATGAACTCCGATGCTTGTCGGTTTCCCAAAGTAATCGTGCCGGTCTTATCGAGAAGAAGAGTATCTATATCACCGGCGGCCTCTACGGCGCGACCGGACATAGCGAGCACGTTGTATCGAACCAGTCTGTCCATTCCTGCTATACCGATGGCAGACAGTAAGCCGCCGATTGTTGTCGGAATGAGGCACACGAGAAGCGCGATCAACACTGAAATCGGCACACTTCCACCGGAGTATGAAGCATAGGACTCAAGTGTGACCACCACGAGCATAAACACAATTGTCAAACCAACCAAGAGGATGTCCAGCGCAATCTCGTTTGGAGTCTTTTGACGAGAGGCGCCTTCTACTAGACCGATCATACGATCAAGAAATGTTTGTCCGGGCTCGGAGGCAATGCGAACGATGATTTGATCGGACAGTACTTTTGTTCCACCTGTCACGGCACTGCGGTCGCCCCCACTCTCACGTATTACCGGTGCTGATTCTCCAGTGATAGCAGACTCGTCCACTGACGCTATTCCCTCGATGACTTCACCGTCCCCAGGAATGATTTCGCCTGCAGATACTACGACTACATCTCCTCTCCTTAGCCGTGCGGCGGGTACTTGTTGAATTGTGTCATCCACACAGAGATTGGCCATCGTATCTGTCTTCATTTTCCTCAGTGTATCCGCCTGAGCCTTTCCTCGCCCTTCTGCCATAGCTTCTGCAAAATTGGCAAAGAGAACGGTAAACCAGAGCCATGCAGCGATTGCACCGAGAAAGGTGGAATCCGTGCCGGATCGGATTATACTCGCAGCGAAGTAATAGGTACATATCAGGCTGCCGATCTCAGTAATGAATATCACCGGGTTATGTGCCAGAGTCCTTGGATTCAGTTTTGCAAAAGACTGAATGATGGCTTGGCGTATCAATCCTTCTTGTGATACTTGACGACGGTTGCCGTGTGAAACTCCAAGCTCAGGAGCTGGTATGTCAGCAGGTTTTGTGTTTGAGCTCATTATAACCTCCTTTTCGGCTAGAACAACTTGCCGCTGTGCATAAGCAAATGCTCGACAATTGGGCCCAGAGCATATGCCGGGAAAAATGTTAGCGCTCCGACAATCAGTATGATCCCGACGAGCAGACCTACAAATAGACCGCCGGTGGTAGGGAATGTGCCGCTTGATGCTGGAACTATCTTCTTAGAGGCCATCGATCCTGCAATAGCCATGATTGGAATGATAAACAGGAATCTTCCGATAAGCATCGTGAGACCGATAATGACATTGTAGAACGTGGTATTGGCACTGAGCCCCGCAAACGCACTTCCATTGTTTCCTGCTGCAGTAGTAAATGCATACAGTATTTCGGATAAGCCATGTGGCCCCATATTGAGCCTGCCATCGAGCCCGGCTTTGGTAATCACTGCCAGGGCACTGAAGCAAAGGATACTTGCCTCGAGTACCAGGACGGAGAGCATAGCCATCTTCATTTCCTTGGACTCGATCTTTTTGCCGATATACTCCGGTGTACGGCCTACCATCAATCCGGCAATGAAGACCGCCAGTATTGCAAAAATCAGTATGCCGAGTAACCCTGAGCCGACTCCGCCGAATACAATTTCTCCAAGAGCTATATTGAGCATGGCCGCGCCTCCTGCAAGTGGAGTGAAACTGTCATGCATGCAGTTGACGGCTCCGCAGGAGGCATCCGTAGTTGCTGTGGCGAATAGTGCGGAGTTGACAATACCGAAGCGAACTTCCTTGCCTTCCATATTTCCGCCGGGTTGCAGAATGCTGGCCGCCTGATTGATGCCCAGGTGAGTTAGGTTGGGATTTCCGGCAAGCTCGCACTTGTAGATGACTGAAAGGGATCCGAGGAAGAGGATTCCCATAGCAGCAAAGATCGTCCACCCTTGTCTTTGGTTTCCTGCATATCGTCCGAATGTGTAGGTCAGTGCGGCCGGAATTGCAAATATGGATAGCATCTGCACCAGGTTGGTGAGTGGAGTAGGATTTTCGAATGGATGTGCAGAGTTGGCATTGAAGAAGCCTCCGCCATTGGTGCCGATCATTTTGATCGCCTCCTGGGAAGCTACGGGACCCTGTGTGATAGTCTGGATTGCGCCCTCAACGGTCCGTGCTGCTGTGGAAGCCGATAGGTTTTGTATCACGCCCTGGGAAACAAAGAACAAAGCGGCAACGATTGATAATGGAAGCAGTATCCAGAGTATGGATCTGGTCACATCTACCCAGTAATTTCCGATTTCCTGTGTTGTCCGTCTGGTTAGCCCACGAACCAGCGCGACTGAGAGAGCAAGTCCGGTGGCGGCTGATAGGAAGTTCTGTACGGTCAAGCCCACCATTTGTGAAAAGAATGTCGCTGCGCTTTCTCCCGCATATGCTTGCCAATTGGTATTCGTTACGAAACTTGCCGCGGTATTGAATGCTAAATCAGGTTTGAAACCATCGAATGCCTCAGGGCTCAGTGGATGAACTTTTTGTAGTCGTAGGATTACGTAAAGCAAGAGCATGGAAACCATGTTGAAGATCAGCATAGCGTTTGTATAGGTGGTCCAACGCATTTCATCAGTTGGGTTGATACGGCAGATTCGGTAGACAAGCCGCTCGGCAGGACATAAAATGCCATCCATGAGGGTTCTTTGTCCTGTGAATACGCGATATATGTACGCTCCGAGTGGTTTTGTAACGAGCACCACCAGTACAGTAAAGATGACAATTTGTAATAGATCGTATCGGAACATGTTAAGTCCTCATCGTTCTTTTCAATTTCAAAATCGTTCTGGTCTGATCAGAGCATAAAGCAGGTAGACCAGAAGCCCTGCAGTCGTGAGCGCGATGATAAAGTTTTCAATCGACATAACCATTCTCCGTTACAGCCTGTCCGTAGTGTGGACGTACCAAAGCCCGAGAGCAAAGAAGAGGATGGAAACGATCAAATAAATAATGTCCTGCATACACTCCTACAACCTCCTGAATGGTGAGTTTGCCTACAATACACCACGTCAAATCGTGTGGCTTGATGGAGTATAGCACGAAGGGTGTAAATTGAACGTGAAGAGGGGAGGTCGAGGTGTTAAGAATATGTTAAGTTTGCTGAAGACTTGAGAGGAACGGTGAAAGGCTAATCCTGCGTAGACGAAAAGCGAAATCCCACGCCAGGCTCAGTGAGTATGAAACGCGGTACCGGTGGATATGGCTCGATTTTCTTCCGCAGATGGCTAATGTGCACTCGGAGGGTCTGAGTGTCATCGATGTACTCTTCTCCCCAGACAGATTGAAGGATCATTCGTGATGTGGCTACGCAGTCGGCATTACGGGCCAGAAACGCCAGGATTTCGAACTCGGTTTTTGTAAGACTGATAACCTCACCGCCTCGAGTGACCATTCTGTGCGCTATGTCTATTTCCAGGTCTCCGGCTTTGATAACAGGCGACTGAGCCAATGGTTGCAAACACGGACGTCTGAGAAGTGCTCGAAGTCTAGCCAGAAGTTCCCCGGCGGAGAATGGCTTTGTTAGATAATCATCGGCGCCGAGGTCGAGTGCCTTTATCTTGTCTGAATCCGACGAACGAACTGAAAGCACCAGAATTGGGTTGCTGTACCATGACCGGAGTTCTTCGCAAACTTCTAGGCCGCTCATGTCGGGCATGGAGAGATCGAGGATCACCAGAGTCGGGTTATGATCTATTGCAGCATCGATTCCTTCAGTGCCTGATGCAGCTAGAACGACATTGTAGTTTCTGCTGGAAAGAATAGACTTTAATGCTCTGCGAATCTGCTCCTCATCGTCGATTACCAGAATTGTAGGCTTATGATGGCTAACAGTCATTGCTTTGCTCCCTTGCTAGAGATAGTACGAATCGCGCTCCGCGGGGATGTGCATCTTCTACCCATACTCGGCCATTGTGATTCCTCACTATCTCTCGAACTATGGCAAGACCCAGGCCAGTGCCGGTAGGTGCGCTGCCGGAAGCTTTCCCTCGGAAGAATTTTTGAAAGATCAATTCTCTCTCATCGGGTGGAATTCCTGGTCCGGAATCTTGAATTGTGATCCGGATGTTTGACAAATCCGCATACGCCTGTATCTTGACGGGCTGTTCCGGCGGACTGTAGATTAGCGCGTTTTCGATAAGGTTTTGAATGGCCAGACTCCATTGACGAAAATCGACGCGTATAAGCGGCATATTGTCGGGAATATCAAAGACTATTCTGTTTCTCATACGAGCAGGAATACATGAAATTATTGATGAAAGAATTTCTCCAAGTTCGTAACTCTCCCGGTTGGTAGACCAGGAGTCTGCTTCGAGTCGGGATAGGTCGAGAAGGGATCCTATGCTGGCATTCAATCTTCTCAGATCATCTTTGACGGCATGGAGTTCGGCTCGGACTGCATCGTCGTCCCATTGATAATCGTCCTCAAGGATACCCGTTATCGTTGCTGTGAGAGATGCCAGCGGTGTCTTTAGCTCATGGGAAACTGATGAGATAAATGCTGACTTCAATCTGTCTGCTTCCTTCAAAGCGATCGATTGATTTGCGAGCTGCTGAAGTCTACTTCGCTCAAGAAACGTTGCAATCTGATTTGCTATGGATACTAACATGGCTGCATCATACTGAGTGAAGAGAGAATTATCCGACTTCGGACCGACAAAAAGCACGCCTTCGACGCGACTCGACCCTTGCAAAGGAATCACGATAGAATCAGGGATTACCGAGAGTCCGGTATCGGCGTGAGAAACGGAGATAGGCCACACAACATTTTTCAAAAATGAATTGTGTTTGGCTGCCGGAAGACCGATGGCCTTTGCCTGTGAGTATGCCCATTGACAAAGCTCAGCGACATTATTGCTCGGTTGCTCATGTTGGTCGGAGAGCGCAACACAGTGAAGTTCGGATGGTTCTGATGTTAGAAACAAGGCCGTGGGTGCTTGATTCAAAGCGTTCGAGATCTCGGCCACTGTAAATCGGGACATATTGGAAAGCTCGGTCTGTGTAACGAGATGAGAACCGATTCTGTTTATGGCGGTAGACTCACGCTCACGCGCCAAGGCTTGGGATTCTCTCCTTTTCATTCGTGCGGTTTGTAATCCCATCGAGATTCCTACGGCGAGAAAGACCAGCAAAGCAAGCCAGTCTTTCGGATCGGACACGTTCAGCGTGAAATATGGAGGCAGGAAAAAGAAATCCCATGTAAAGAAGGACAGCACGGAAGCAGAGAGGGCGGGACGGACTCCGGCGACGCTGGCGACAAGCACAATGATTGGCAGGTAAAGTAGTGCCCACTGCCCTTTAGCAAAATAGGGACGCCCTGGGAGAAAAATCAAAGTCGCGAGTGCAATACTTGAAATGGCAAATAGCTGTCCCCGGCTTTCCAGCCAGGCCATAATCCTAGTCATACGAGTAGATCGTCCTTTGCGATTCGAACATCGTTCCTGATAATTCTACTTACAAAATGTTGAATTCGCAAGGGTGGGGGGGAGGGCGTCAGATTCACGAAGTGCTTGGCAGCGGGATGTGTCCGTTGTGCCTAGATATGTACGGAGTCCGGCAGAAGAGGAGAAAGCTAGTGGATCAAAGTATATGGCGGAGGAGGCGAGATTCGAACTCGCGCTGGCTCATCACCAGGACGGTTTTCAAGACCGCTCCCTTAAACCGCTCGGGCACCCCTCCGCAACATCGCCATGCAAAGCCGTCTGCATGTATGAGTATTTATTATACGGAAAATCGCTGGTTTTCGCAATCCCCGTAATCGATTTTTCTCTTACGCCAATGAATAATGATTGGGAAAATGGTATAATCGTACCATGAACTTCGAATCATCAGAACCAGAACAGCAGGAACACCACATTCCGCAGGGCAGGGACCTTACCTCAGGCAGTATACCCAGACATCTGATAGCATTCAGCATACCGTTGTTGATGAGCAGCATACTCCAAACCCTTTACAGCATTATAAATGCTTACTGGGTAGGGAATGCGCTCGGTAGGGATGCACTTGCGGCGGTTGCCATCAGCATGCAGGTATTCTTTGTGCTTATGGCGGCGGCCATCGGCTTGACTATGGGCGCGAATATTATGGTGTCTCAGGCATATGGTGCAAAAGACTGGGCTGTGGTCAAGCGCACGGTGAAAAACTCCATCGTACTCACTATGCTCGTCAGCCTGCTATGCGTGGTATGCGGATACGGTTTCATGAACCGTCTGCTCCTGATGATTCACACTGAAGCGGCCTGATCCCCCTTGCAATGGGATATATGAAGATATTCATGTGGACGATGCCGCTTACTTTTGCCATGTTCCTCATGATATCCCTTTTGAGAGGGATCGGCGATTCAAAGACGCCGCTGTACTTTCAGGCGGGATCACTGTTCATTAACGCGGTGCTGGATCCTTTGCTCATCTACGGACTCTGCGGTCTGCCGAAACTCGGCCTGAACGGTACGGCGATCGCCACAGTTATAGCCCAAGCCATAGCGATTGTCGCACTCCTGAGTTATCTCGGTTCTAAGCGTCATATCGTGGCGCCTGATTGGGCGCATCTTGGACTTGATTTTCAGACCAGTTGGACGATGTTGAGAATCGGTGTTCCGGCAATGGTGCAGCAGTCCCTTATCTCCGTCGGTATGTTCGTCATCGTCGGTATAGTCAATAGTTTCGGCGCGACCGGTATGGCGGCATACGGGTTGGCTAGCAGAGTCGATCAGTTCGCCTTTATGCCGGCACTGATGATGGGTACCGCCGTGTCTACTTTGGCGGGCCAGAATATCGGCGCAGGGCAATACCATAGAGTCAAAGAAGTCTTCAAATGGGGGCTGATCCTTTTCTGTAGTATGACCGCAGTGGCATCGATAATGGCGTATTCCATACCGGATGTGCTGATGCGATTGTTCATCAAGGATGCAAGTGTGATCAGCGTCGGCGTTGCTTACCTGCGCATAATGGCGATGGGATACATCTTCTTCGCAATACTCTTCGTGAGCAACGGAGTGATCAACGGTGCAGGCCACACATTTATCACTACTCTGATCTCTCTCGTGTCACTCTGGGTGGTGCGAGTCCCTCTCGCTGAGTATCTCTCTAATAGGATGCATCGCATCGAGGGGATCTGGTACGCTATGCTTATCAGTTTTGCAATCGGCACAACGATCAGTCTTGCATACTACTTCTCAGGGAGATGGAAGAACCCTGTCGGACACAAATCGAGGGGCTATCAACAGGCGATCCAAGAGACATCAGCAGATGCGAATGCAGGATGTGACGGCAGACTCGATATCGACGTTGAGTAGAATCGTGATCGTCACCTGCGAGTTTCGAGAATGTTTTTGACCTTGTCACGATTCTTAATGGCCGCTCCGTCATTCGGGTTGTTGTTTACGATGATCTCCCATTGAGCCAGTGCCGCCTTTAGTCTGCCCACTTTTTCCAGACAATGAGCGTAAGTCCTCCGAACGATCGAATCGTCCTTGATATCCAGCGATGCCTTTAGAGGTCTTATGGCCGAATTGTATTTCTTCGCGACAAAATAGTGCAAGCCGAGCTGGTAATAGGAATCGGGGTCCTTGGGATTTGCTGCGATTGCCCTATTCAATGTATTCACTGCCTGACTCTCTCGTCCCATGCTCCACTGGAGGTACGCGATTGAAGAGTAGGTATCGATATTACTCGGATCGAAGAATATGGATGCCTCATTGGATCGGATTGTCTGATCGTAGTTGCCTCTATGAAACCACCAATCTCCTTCTCGAATGTAAACCGATGATGTCTCGTCCCAAAGGTCGGAAGTCGTACTCTTGGCCGATCCGGAAGTCTGCCGAGCGCGAGCGGTCGTTGATGAATGCGGAGTTGCCCGTGCTGCTGCAATACAATCCTTTAGAAATTTGCTGCTAACGGTATGTGTTCCGGCGAGGATCGACTTGGATTTCGGAGTGTTTATCCTCCATAGACCGTAGACTGCGTAGTATGCAGTCCATTCAGGAGAATGCCTTAAAGCCGCTGCACAAGCAGGAATACCGGATGAATCTCCGAGACACGCGAGGGCTATTCCGGCATGGATACTTACTATCCTGTCTCTGTCGTTCAAACACCGCTTAAGTAGTAAGGCACAACCGGGGGAATTTGTTTGACCGACGAGAAATGCCGCTCTTGCACGATCCTGTGGATGGGGCGAATTAAGGGCTGTCTTAAGCGATTCGATTTGACTCATGTCCAGAGTGCCGATTGGGATAGGTGTCCAAGACGGCTTACTTGGATTGCTTGAGTCGGACTGCAATCTCGAATATCCGTAGAAGGAACACAGATTTGAGGTAGGTCGCTGTGCAGCTTGCACGGTATTGAATGCCAGAAGACAAGAAATGCTTGCAAACACGCGAATCACGTTGGTACTCATATTTCGCAAGATATTATCCTCCTGTAGTCCAAGTGCATGCAATGAATTACGCCTGCCGTATGGAGGATGGCGAGAACCTCGTAATCCACTTCCATTAATATTACCCGCCTGCTACTGGTATTTATGCCGGATTTGCTGTAATTTGATAGGCATGAATGATCTTTATCTTGACACTATGCCTACGGTATGATACCATTTGCCATGGATTAAACTCTAGAGGAATGCTTGCCGTAGCAGCTTGGAGCAAAGCAGTTGGCTGATACGGAACGATGGTATTCACAGTCAGCAGCGTTCCGACTTGAAAATGTATTCAGGTTACCTTATTATGTGCCGATAATTAGCTGTTAGGTGCGTTGACGTATGGTAACTGGTTCGTATGCCGAATGCCCATCGAGAATACAATACCAACACCGGCATAATAATCAGTCGGCTTTCCCTCCAAAGTTTTTGCATCCAAATTTCCAGAACTTTACTTACCATCTGCTGATTCGTCACACAAACTGATGATTTCTAATTTGCCGTACGTTAATCTCCTTATAATGTGTTTTGATCAAGGCTTTTTGTAGAATGGATTGGGCCGCGCATGGTGCGTGGAATTATGCTAGGAGGAAGACAAACTGATGAACAGATTCGTAAGCCTGGTGTTTTTGACAGCGGCGATGTTCGCAGCATGTTGGAGCAGTGTTTCAGCTTCAGAACCAGCCGCAGTGCAAGCTCGTGAAAAGACACAAGCACCAACATCAGCGCAGGCAGTATCCCCGGGCTATCGTCTGCACAAAGAAGACGTAGTCAAGATTACGGTATGGGGTGAGCCGAACTTCTCGAGTGCTCAGGAAGTAGACCCTGCCGGGTGTATACATATGAACAGCGTTGGCTCGGTGCATGTGGAAGGGCTGACGGCTCAGGAGTCGGCCGATAAGATTAAGTCGGCACTGAGCAAATGGGTCCGAGATGCGAAGGTGCAAGTCGAGCTTTCCCAGATTTACAAGGCGAAGGTGTTTGTCCTCGGTCCTGGTGTGCTTAGACCCGGAACATTTGAGATGAAGCCGGGCGACCGCATTATGGAAGCTCTTGCTCAAGCAGGGAGTTACAGTGATGTAGCGGACCTTGCGAATGCTAGACTAACGCATCGTGGATCAAATGCCGATATTAAAGTAGACTTGCAAAAGCTGTTTGAAAACGGCGATATGTCTCAAAACCTGGAACTTCAGGACGGGGACAGCATTTTTGTTCCGGAAGATACCCTGTGCCGATACGCGGTCGTGGGGGAAGTGCAGCATCAGAATCAATTCCGGTTCAAGAAGAACATGCGTGTCATGGATGCAATCTCAAACGCTGGTGGTGCTACCGAGCGTGGTGAACTCAAGTCTACATACGTACTTCGTGCAGGCCCAAAGGGCCCAGAGCGAATTCATGTGGATATGGCTAAGTTCATGAAGAAGGGCGACCTTGCTCAGAACATTGATCTTCATCCGGGTGACGTTGTGTACGTTCCTGAGACGAAGAGTATCAATTGGGATAAGGTGTCTAAAGTATTATCCGCAGTCGTGAACACAAGTTGGTTGTTCCGTATCTGGTAAGTTTGGTTCTGAAGGAGAGGGCAGTTACAAATGGAACTTTGGCAGTATTACAGAATACTCCGTAAGCGCAAATGGCTGATTATTATAGGAACTTTGATCTGTGTGGGCGCGGCCGCAGCATACTTGTTTGCAATGCCTAAGACTTACAGCGCCAGCACAACCGTAATGGAGAGATTGCCGGATTCATCATCGGTAAATATCTTCAGCAGCCCAATGTTGCAGATCGATCCAAGGATTCGACTGGCAAACTTGATGGAGTTGGCGACGAGTAACTCGGTCAAGGATAGCGCGTTCAGGAAAGTAATGGAACTGAATTCTCAATTCGGATCGGATACTGTACGCTCAATCATAGACTCTCTTGATGTAGAGCCTGTGCAGGATACCACGGTGTTGAGCCTGACTGTTGAGGCGAAATCGCCAACAGAGGCTGTTGATGCTGCAAACTTTGTCGGTCAGGCATTGATCGATAAGTATAATGAATTGAACTATGGTGGTGCATCGAGAGCCCGACAGTTCATCGCTGATCAACTACCTGCAGCGAAGGGCAAGTTGTTGAAGATTCGAGAAGAACTGCGGAAGTATAAGGAAGGCACGAATTCCGTGATGCTTCCTAATCAGACGCAGGCCTTGATCCAGCAGTTGAGCCAATTCGAAAACAATGTGAGCGTATATCAGGTTCAGGCTAATGAAGCCGATGCAAAAGTGAAAAGTTTGAAGTCGGAACTCACCGGATTTCCTGAGAAACGCACTACCGCAGTGACACTGCAAAGCAACCCTGTGTGGCAGCAGATGCAGGTGGATTTGGCCAAACAGCAGATGGATCTTCAAAAGATGCTTCAGGATCGAACCCCGCAGCATCCGGATGTCCTTGCTCTGCAACAGCAGATTTTAGTTACAGAGAGAAAGCTGAAGGAAGTAGGCACTACCATACTCGGTGCCAAGACCGATTCAACTAATCCTGTAAGAGATGCGCTGGTGCAAAACTATGTCTCTGCTCTGGCTGAGGCTTCTTCTGCAAAAGCGGCTACCAATGCGGCAAAGAAGGTTCTCTCTGACTTGAAACCGCAGCTGCTCAGTCTTCCAGCCAAGGAATCGAAGCTGGCATCGCTCACGGCCGAAGAAGATGCGGCAAAGAATACTTATGCTTTGCTGAAACAAAAGTACGATGAAGCTCGGATCAAAGAACTAGAGTCGACAAGCGTTAGTATGCTGCAAGTCGTGGACGGCGCAACCCTGGCAAAGTCGGATACGATGAAGAAGATACTGAAGGTGCTGTTGGCGTTGGTATTTGGACTGGCATTTAGCTGCGGAATGGCATTCCTGCTTAATTATCTGGACAATGCCGTGAAAACACCGGTGGAGGCAGAGCGTTTGCTCGGTGCTCCGGTATTTGCGTGCGTCCCTCTTTCCAGAGAGCCGCTTCTCAGCAGCGGTAAGTCATTGCCGCAGGTTGGGGCCCCGTATCAAATGTTATCCGCGAATCTGTGGATTGCGGGTAGAGACTCGGATCAACGGACAATACTCGTTGCAAGCGCAGAGCCGAATGTCGGCCGCTCGGTTACCGCCGCAAATTTGGCGATTAGCCTGGCCTTAGATGGCGGCAGCGTGATCTTAGTCGATGCTGATTTCCGTCAGCCCTCTATAAATAAGCTGTTCAATGCCGATAATGAAAAGGGGTTGAGCAATGTATTGGCCGGCAAGTTGAGTGCAGGCAATGCGCTCAAAGACACGAAGGTGCCCGGGCTGAAACTGATTACATCTGGGCCTCAGCCGGCAAACCCTGTTAGGCTGCTACGTTCTGCGGAGATGCAGCAGGTGGTGGATGAATTAGGCAAGATGGCTGATTTCGTGGTATTCGACAGCCCTGCAGGAGTTACGTTTGCTGACGCGACGCTGCTCGCTGCCGTGGTAAAGAATGTCATCCTGGTACATGCTGCCGGAAGCGTGCCCAGAGGGGCCGAGGCGGAGTTCCAAACCAGGCTGGATCAAGTCAATTCAAACATCGTCGGTGTGGTATTGAACATGGTATCCCCACAGGATAGTCATGGATACTATCACTTCAGGAGTTCATACGGTGAGCTTATGCAATCCGGCAAGCAGAATCTGTTTTTGCCGGATAAGATAGAAGAGTAGCGTTGACGCTATCATTCAACTATAGGTATTCTGGGCAAACAGGCTTTTAGGCCTGGGGTTTGGTGAGGAAATGCAATCGGGAACTAAAATGCGCTCGCACCATGAGGAAGTGAGCGCGCAAAAGCAGACTATACTCCTTGTGTTATCGTCTGATTGTTCGGTCGGTATGCGGGGATGGCGTCTATATGTCAAGCGTATCATCGATGTGATCGCATCAGTGGTCGGGATCATCATCGCAGTTCCGTTGTGTGTAATTGTCGGTCTGGCTATCAAGCTGAATTCAAAGGGCCCGGTGCTTTTTAAGCAGACTCGGGTTGGCAAATTAGGCAGATTATTCACACTCTATAAGTTCCGATCTATGTACGATGGAGCCGATAAGGTAGTGAACGAATTGGATTCATTAAATGAAGCCGACGGTCCGGTATTCAAGATAAAGAGTGATCCGCGAATCACTAGCATAGGATCATTTATCCGCA
>Ga0272448_1005223_pt1 | contig 14435 bp, 17 predicted proteins | sample YNPCB0191_FD_202220 | JGI IMG/M metagenome (GOLD analysis project Ga0272448, IMG submission 202220) | Hot spring sediment microbial communities from Yellowstone National Park, WY, United States - YNP-CB-019-1 | ecosystem: Environmental > Aquatic > Thermal springs > Hot (42-90C) > Sediment...
TGGCTGGCATACGGACAGAGAGGGGCGTGCTGGCTAGAATTGAAATTCAGCTTGCGCCGTATACAGATATAATAAGGAGTGAGCTCACAGCTTCGGAGTGGGCAGTGCTTGTAGCGCTCTCCTCATGCATCGGTTTCATCGTTTTGCTGCTTCCGCTGTATTCAACAACCGGTTCACCTGAGCTCACCCTAATTTTCTCGTTGCTTGGAGCAATTTTCATAGGCTATATTGTTATGACGATGCCGATGCTGCTTGCGTATATGAAAATAGATGGGATGGAGAGGGTGATGCCCCTTTTCCTCTCCCACCTGATTGCAATCTACTCGGAGAGGAAGAATATGAGGGATGCATTGCTCAGCGTGATGTCTGTGGAGTATGGGAAGCTGTCTCCTGAGTTGAGGGAAGCAGTGTCAAACTTTGAGGTGAGCGGGAACCCAAAAACTGCATTCAGAAGGTTGAGGGAGACAATAAAATCAAGGAAGGTGAACAGGGCTTTTGACCTTATCACAAAGTCAATAGAAACCGGGGTTGACGTATCCGAATCTTTAACGCTGCTCACAAACAACATCACCTCTGACTTTGATGCCGAAAGCGAGAGGAGGAGCAGAATAGATCTGTCAACCTGGATGATTTTCCTCTCCTCAGCATTCTTCTATCCTTTCTTTGCGGGAATGGGGTATAATGTGATTCTGCTGCTTGAAAGCTTGATGGGCGCAGCGCTTTATTCAGAGCTGGAGAAGCAGTTTCTCCTTTTCAGCTTAATCACATATATGCTGGTTGCAAATGTGCTTGACGCGATGTTCATAGGGGAGGTGAGGTATGGTTCGGTGAGGAAGGGGATTATGATGGTTTTCCCGGTTATGTTTCTCATGGCATCTGTTGTTTTTGTGATTTCCATGAGGTTTGCTGGAGTGTTTGTGGGGTGAGCAGATGGCATGTATCTCAATTGAGCTTTCCATTGCAATGCTGTTTTTTGCAGCAGCCGTGATACTCTTCCGGGAGTATCAGCATATGAAAAGCATCAACTCGCTTAAGCAGGAGAATGATGAGCTGAGGAACGCAATCTACGCTCTGCAGAAGGAGGAGAAGAATTTCAGGGAGAGAGATTTCAAGAAACTTCTGAACGATTTCAACAAGCTGAAGGAGAGGGCGGATGAGATTGAAAGCGAGTATGTGAAGCTGAAGAAAAAGTTAGGGAAGGAAAAATGAGGAAGTCATTCCGGTGTATATATCAGTTAGATTCACCTTTTTGGGAGTTTTGCTGAAGTCAATGCTCACTCTCAACCCATAGGAAGCGCAAACTCTTTCCACAGAAACCGCCCACTCTGCAAGGTTTCTCTCATCAACTTCCTTATAGCTTTCCAGTATAACCTTTCTTGCAACCGCAATTCTGTTCGAGCGCACCTCAGCTGAGAGAATTGAGGAGTAACCCTTGTAGGTTATGCGTGGGGTGTGGGAGGTGAGAAGTAGAATGAAGCCAAGCAGGAAAACTGAGAGAACAAGCAAACCTCCAAACCCTTTTTTCATTTCCACAGGCTCACCTTCACTATTCTGTTCTCCTCCCCACCCTTCAGCGGAATGAGGAGGGGGAACTGCTCCTTCTGAGTTGGCGTTGATTTTTCTATTTCAACGGAGAAGGAAGTTGAGGCGGGTATCTCAACGTCAATTCTCTTCAGGTTCAGCAACCTTCCGTAGTTGTATAGTTTGATTTGAAGGAATTTTATCTCATCGGCTGAGAGGTAACCTTTCACCTCTAAACCTCTTCTTATTATCTGGTGTATATCGTCTTTGTAAAACGCGTTCACCACATCATAGCCTGCTCTTTCGAGGGCTAGGTTTTTTGTGGGGTGGGTGCTTTGAGGCCATGCTGCAAAAAGGGAGTAGGAAAGAAAGGCTGCGATGAAGAGAGCAAGCACTCCATCTGCCAGCATTGCTTGAGCTTTATGCATAGGTAACCACCAGCTTGTATTTGAAGGTTCCTTGAATGTTGTAGAAGGAAATTGCATTCTCTCCTCCTTTTATGTAACCCGATATATCCTGAACTGCGTATGGAGAGTGGATTGTGCCGGCATTCACCTGAATGCTTATGATATCGCCAGGTTGAACCGCCTTGCTCGCTGGCGCGTAGTATTCAATTTTCAAAGTTGCATCCCCAACTGCAAGGTTTGCAGCATAGTTTCGGTTAGGCGTGTACGGATAGGATGCGGGTTGTATAGAGATGCTTATTGTATTCATTCCGGGGTGAACTACGTCCATTGGACTTGGGTTGGCAACTCCATTAATAAAAACTGTCATTGTTCCCTCAACTTCATTTTTGGTTATCTCAGCATTTGTGATGAAGCTTCTTTCAGGTATTTCAACAACTCCCTGCTGAGAGAAGAAATTTGATGAGAGAGTGCTGTCCTTGCAACCAGTGCCATCGGGATTACAACTTCTTGTTGAGATTTGGGAGTAGTGGTATGATGCCTGAGCTCCTGCAGTTTTATTTTCATATTTATACGTATCAGTTATCTCAAGGATTGCAGAGTAAACAACTGCATTGTCCGGTAGCTGGAAGTATTCAATATACGTATCACCAAGCGGGTAAACAACCTCTTTTTCAATGTTGAACGTCTTCACAAAACCACTTGTTGGTGGTTTTGCATCAAGCACTGTGAAGTTTGTTTTCACAATCACTGGCTGCTCTGTGAGCGGGTTAATCAGCACGCTTCCATTCTCATCCTGCGCAACTGCGGTTACGTTGTAAACACCTGGGGAGGTTGGTATGAATGTCGCAGTTATTGTGTGGGAGAGAAGGATGGTGACATTCTCCTCCTCAGAGGGAGAGACGGGTATCTCACTGCCTGAGGAGTTAACAACCCAGATAACAAGCCTCGGCACAATCATTGGAGCAGGGTAGTTGTTCCACGCGGTTAGCTTTATAATGGATGGCTGGTTGATGAAGTAAGGCTCATTCTTTATAATTTGAAGGGAAACCAGGCTTGCGTTTGTGAAGTTGCCAAACCCACCATAAATTGGATAGAAAGCAGTTCCAAACGTTTCATTGCTCAAGTAGTAGATAAGCCCAGTTGATGCGTTCTCAACTCCTCCCTGAATTGCAGAGTAGGCTCCCCTCTGCATTCTCATTATTTCAGAAAGGCTCATCACCCCTGCAAGGACAACAAGGATAACTGCAGAGAGAATGAGTAGAAATTCAATTGAAGTTTGACCTCTCACTCCCATACCCTCACCTCCATAATCGCCGGCTCCCCTTCAACAAAAACCAGCCTTCTCACCATATATAGATTAACTCCTTCAGGTGCTTTTTCTCCAAATACCACCGCCCCAACTCTCACCTCAACGTTCCTTCGGAAGGTTATATTGAGCTTGTTCAAATCCAGATTCCCATCCGAATCAACATACTTTTTTGCTATATAATCGGCTATGTTATCTGCAACGAGCTGCATTCTCTCCTCAATCAGCCCAGAGCTCACCTTTCGGTTCAGCATCAGGAAGTTTGAGATGAGCAGAAGGGAGGCTAGGAAGAAAACGAGCAAGGAAAGAAACTCCTCCCCAAACACCAGTATTCCTCTTCTCATCCTCCCCCCTCCATTCTCAGAATTTTTCCCTCTTCTGTCTGCTCAAGCGAAACTCTCAAACCCTCAAACGGAATGCTGGCTGCAACCCTCACAGATGGATAACCCGCTGGAGTGACGATAACCCAGTTGGACTGAAAGGTTATGTTGTATTCAACTTCCTTTGGAAAGCTGACTCCTTTTATTCTGTTTGGAAGGAGAAGGGAGAGTTGGCATTCATCCGCGCAGAGGTTTCTGTGCATAACATCCGCGGCGTTGGCAACCTGCTGGGCGAGCATGAAGGATGATAGCATTATCTGCCTCTCTTCCTCATTAATTTTCATCTGATTGGTGAAGAGGAGGGAGGAGAGGAAAAGCAGCAACGCTACAGAAAGAGCTGCGTAGAATTCAAATGATATCTGCGCTTTATTGAACGAACTCAACAACTACCTCACCTTGTTTGAAGCAGTAGATTCTCGCAACATGCCTTCCTTTTGATAGAGTGAAGTTTGCTGGGAGTATGAGCAGCCTGTAAGGGATTGCCCTTGTGAAATTCGCTCCTCTGAAAGTGAATGTTGAAAGGTATAGGTTATCTGAAATTCTTCTCTGGTTGTAATCGGTTAACCCGTCTGGTATGTTTATTGAAACAACTCTCTCCGAGCCCTCTTCAAGGATATCTGCTGTGGAGTAAATTGTTTCCAACGAGTCGGCAAACCTTGCGGTTGAAATGGAGGGGTTGATGCTTCTCAACCCACCTTGTATGGAGTAGAGGGTGAAAAGCAGCATGGTGATGCCTACTGCCAATATGAGAAGGAATTCTGCGCTTGTCTGTCCTCTCAGCATAGAAATCAATCGCCAGTTTGGTTTGTGAAGTTGCTCATGTTGGTGATTATCTGCTGTATCCCTTCAGTTGGTTTCATTGATTGGTTTCCAATTGTCACATTTGTCTGAGTGCTCGCCCTCAGCTCCCGTATTGTCAGGAATAAGCCTATTATCAGCAGCACAACAACGGAGATTATCAGAAGATACTCTATTGTAGTTTGAGCTTTTGTAAGCTGGTGCGTTTCCATAAGCTCACCCAGATATATTATGGGTGTGAGTTATTTAAATTCTCTCTTATAATTTGGCGTATTTCTCTTTCATCTCATTCATCTTTCCGCAGGAGAATTCGCCCTCAGGACAATAGCCAAGCTGAACGCAGGATGGGCCAGCTTTTTCAAATATGACTGGCGCAACCTTCTTGCATTCCTTAACCATCCTCTCCGCAAGCTCTCGTATCTCCCACTGCGCCCTCTCGCAGCAACGGAGGGAGAAGAAATGGAGGAGCTCCCTGCCGTTCATTGTCACGGTGATGGTTGTTTTCGTTGCGTTTGGCAGGATGTATCTCGCATCCTCAACTGGGATGCCTGCCTGAATCAGGTTGTTGTATGCTTTCATTGCTTCGGAAAGAGCTTCTTTGAAAAGCTTGAGCGTTTTTTCATTTATTGTAGGGGGGATGACAAATGAGTTTTCATCAGTTATTTTCACATACCGCTGGCTCTGCTGGGTGTAGGAGGCAATTCGGTGTCTTACCAGCTCATGCGTCAATGCTCTTGAAACTCCAGCTACGCTGAACGTGAAGGAGCAGTGCTCGGCAACTGAGATGTGGCCGGATTTGATGATTTGTTTTAACAGTTTCAATGCTTTCTCCCTTTCAGCTGGGGAGAGAGTTTTTTCAAGCAACTCTGCTGGCGGAAGGGCGCTTCTTGAGGTTCGCGCAGCAGCTGCGCACACCAAATCTGGGTTGGGGGTGTGAGCGATGAGTTTTACCTCCATATAATCCTCCGAGTAATCTTTAAGAGAGAAGATATAAAAATGTTACAAGATGCAATTTAACTCGCGCGGGGGTGTCTGAGCCTGGTCTAAAGAGCAGGGCTTAGGACCCTGTGCACTTAGGTGCTTCGTGGGTTCAAATCCCTCCCCCCGCATACTTCAAAGAAAGTTACAAATTCAGGAAAGAGAGATGGAAAAAGACTCTGTTGTCACAAGTCGTATTTTTGTAGCCTACAAAAGGGATGATGGAACTTTTACGCATCCAGGATGGTTGGATAAGTGGGAAAATTTGGATAAGCAACAAACAAGATTATCTCGTTTTTAATTGTAACAGATCTAATACAGGTAAATGAGATTTAATAGGTATAACTGGAGCGGTATGGGTTTGATTTAAAAATAGCCGTAAATTAGCTGGGGTTGGTGCTCGAGGAGCAGGCTGTGGAAATTTAAGCTAGTGAGTGGTGATTTTTTAAAGGAGTTTGAAGAAAATCTATTGATGAGGCTTCTTTTGAGATTGAAAGCTATTAAGAATGCAAGTTATGACATGATGTACTATCACAAAGCACAGGGGTGGATATATGATTTATTGAGAGATACTCCCTATTCTATTCTTCATGACAAGGGAGGTTACAAATTCTTCTGCTTTTCGAATATATACCCCATAGGGGATTTCAAAGAGAAGGATGTGAGAAACTTCTTGATATCCTCACCTGATTCAGTTCTTATAAAAACATTGAAAGAGAAATTAGAGCCAGGGAGGACTGTGAATATAGGTGAGCTCAGTTTTATGATTGAGGAGAGCAGAGTGCTGAAAGTTAAGCTCAGAAACAACCTGCGGTTGGTAACTGCAACCCCAATAATTGTAAGGATACCTAAAAGGAGCTACCCAACTTATGGAATAGAGTCAGAAAAACCATATGTTTTCTGGCAACCAAAATACCCATTCGAGGCTTTCATAAAGCAACTTGAGGAGAATATTTTTAAGAAGTATAATGAGTTTTATAAAAGCAAGGTGGAGGAGTTTCCGATATTTGAGCAATTCATCTTCAAAAAGTCAACAGTCAACCACGTTGTGGTGAATGGGAGGGAGCAGAGATTCTTCGGAAGCATATGGGAATTTAATTTTAATGGTTTAAAATATACTCTGGGGAGGTGGAAATTGCTCGAATTCGCAGTTGATTGTGGATTTGGGGAAAGGAACACGTTTGGGTTTGGATTTGTAAACGTGATGAAATGCTAAACGAAATGTGTTCATTTATTGACTGTTATGCGGAATATATTTTGGGTGATAAATTTGAAGCGAGATGGCCTGAAAAACCAGAATTAAGAAAAAAGGTGTATATTGAAAATATATTGAGTTTGAGAGTAAGCAAGAATATAAAATTCCTTGTTTATGAACCTAAATCTGGTAAATTTACAAGTTGTGAGAAAGAAAAAGTACTTGAGGAAATGAGCAAAGACATAAGTGAACTTGTGAGACCACTATTAAACAACCCTAACGCGAGTTCACATTTTTATGATGAAACAAATAAAAGATTAGGTAGTACTTCGGGACTTGGATCTTTCTTTCCATTTATTTTTAAGGTTCCTCAAGAAGAGAATATTGATGAAAAAATTGAAGCAACAAAGAAGGGATTAGAAGGCTACAAGGCTGAAGAATTTAAAAAGGTTTTTTGTAGTGATTTTCCAAGCAAGTTAAAAGAGGAGGTAAAAAAACTTAAAGAAAGAGAGAATTATTTTGTTTTGATACTGTTTGATGATGCAACTCCATATAAAGAATTTCTAGAGTCTGAAAAAATATTAAGAAATGCTATAACCATAAAAGAGGGTGAAAAGAGAAGCTGCCAGTTATGCGGAGTTGAAGGCGAGGTTGGTTATCCAGTTGTTGGAAGTAGCTATGATGACAAAAAAAAGTTTTTGTCAAGCCCAACCAAAGGTAATGGAAGAATAAGTGTATGCCCAACCTGCGGATTTAAGGTAAACGCATTTAATAAATTATTGAAAGCAAGTAAGGACGGGGTACTCCCCGTATTCATTGATAAGGAAGTTACGCTCGTAGCTACTCGTAACATTCGGAACTATCTTGGAGGGGGGGAGAGCTACTCGAATTTTATGAAGCGCATTTACGAGGATTTAGGGAAAGATGAATACAAAATGGCGCATTACTTGATGATTAGGAGTGGTGATATTATCTGGGTTGATTACGTTTCTTCTCTCAGATGGGTTTTAGAATGGAAAGTTTTAGACTGGATGAGTCAGGAGGTGAAAAAGGAAGGCAAGACTAGAAAAGAAATAGGAGATATTTTCTATGCTTCCGTCTTAAAAGGCACCAAAAGAAGTGTTGAGTTACCTCATTCGATTTACTTTGATTTTGGCGAAACAAAGAAAAAAAGTGGAGAAATGAGGAGATACGAAAGATATCTGATTTATAAATATAAGGACTATTGGTATAGATTCATATACAAAAATGAAGCATCGTTCTCAAAAAGTGAACTTATAGAATTTATCAATCTTTCAATAGCTCAAAAGTATTATGACGCTCTCATGGAAAGGAGAATTTCTACTTTTAATGATTCAATTACTGCACCTCTTGAGATATTTTTCAATACCAAAACTATTTTGGGTGATGGTGGTGATAAAATGAAAGGATTGGAAGAATTGAGGAAAAAGTTTGACGAAGTTATTAAAAATGAAACAACAGAACTTGATGACGCAGAGTGGGCCTTTTGCGCAGGTGCTTTTTATAGGTATCTTATTTCACATAGTAAATCCAAGCAACAATCACTAGAACTAGAACCTTTCATAAATGCTTCAAGTATTAATGAGGTGTTAGGGGTGCTTACTAGAACATTTGAGAGGTATCAACATGAGATAAAGCAGCCCTATCTGACAAAATGGGGAGGCATAGGTTCCACCGCTTTGGTACCAAAGGATAGAAATAGAGATTTTGAAGAGCTAAAGCCTTTCTTCTACGCCGGATTTGCGGATAATATGGTTTTTAAAAAATTTTATGGTGAAAAAGATTGAGGTGATATGATGGTAAGGAATGATGAACCATATAGGAAGTTTGCAGCCGGAGTCGTGATCCTTAGAGCTCAGGACGCGAATTGGAATGCAGACTTCTCAAATTGGCCGAGAAAATTACCAGATGGAAGATTTTATTCCACAGACAAAGCTTTGAAATATGCAATAAGAAAATACCTTAAAGAAGTAAAAAAAGAGCCAGTAATTTTTTGGAGAGTATACAATGAAGAAGGTGATATAGGGAATTTAGCAGCAATGTTAGATAAAAATGGAATAAAAATAACGGATAAGAATATTCCAGAACAAGTGCTTGAAAAGGGAATAGACGTGCGACTGTTTGGGGGTACATTTACACTTAAAAAACAAAACTTCTCGATTACCGGACCTGTGCAGATAACATATGGTATTGATATCTGGAACAAGGGAAAAGCTTATGTAAGTCAAATTCAATCCCCAAAATATGAACCGAAGGAAGGTGAGGGGAGTGATAAACCCAAATATGGAAGTCAAAGCACACTGGGTTCAGAAGTACGTTTAACAGAGGCACATTATGCATTTGATTTTACAGTAAATCCTAATAACTTGGAAAAAGATGATTTTATTATTTCAGTAGTTAAAGATGAGAGAAGAAAATCCTTATTAAATAGTGATATAGAGCTATTCAAAGAAGCACTTAAGTACGGTCCAGGTTATGTGACGAGCGCAACAAAGACGGGGGTTTTTAGTGAGCTTGTTGTATTCGCAGAATTCAAAATGGAAGATGAGGAAGGGCTTGTGCCACTAGTTCCAATCTTGAAGAATGGGGTGGGGATAAGTGAGATAAATAACGAAAGTCTAAAACGTCGTCTCGATATAAGGAATGTAGTAAAAATATTGAAGAATCTGGGAGCCACCAAAATTGAAGTAGCCTTTAACCCTGATTTATGCGAAGTTAATGGTGGTGAGGGTGTAACCATAACAAAAATTTGAGGAGGAGTAGACGTTATGGAGAAATCCGGCGAGTTATTCTCATTCGTTCTTTCTTCAGATTTCTCTTCATTTAGAAAATTTGACAGCGCTGGAGATTTTTACTTGGCCTATTTTTTTATACCTCGACCAACGGTTTTGGGGATTATCGGTTCGATTCTGGGGCTCAAAAAATCGGTTAAAGATGACTTACCGTGGTGGAGAGAACTTAAAGATACAAAAATTGCTATTGAACCATTGAATATGAACCCCATTCGACATTTAGTTGTGTACAACAACAGCTCTGGTGCTGCATTTTATGATAGTAAAGTGGGGCAAATCTTGAATGTAAAAGAACAAATACTAATAAATCCTAAGTATAGAATTTATGTTGAATTGAACGAGAAAACAAAAACTGCATTTAAATTATTGGAAGAAAAGAAAAGCGTATTTGTACCGTATTTAGGGAAAAACGAATTCAGAGCAGAAATCTCGGAAGTTGAGAAATATAGATTTGTAGCATTTAATGGAAGGAGTGTTATAAGTTCAATTTATCCATCTCGGTTAAAAGAAACAGAAAAATTCCGTTCAGTGAGTTGGATGGATGCCAATAAGGCGGTACAGATTTTAGAAAGTCACCCGTATACGTATACTAAGAATTATAAGTACATGCAAGAAGTGTTTATTTTTTCACCTGATGAAGTAAATACTGAACTTATAAAGAGTTGTGTAGATGGAAATTTTGTGCAACTGGATAGGGATAAGAGAGTGATATATCTGTATGGGAATAAAAAATAGACTTCTCTGGGGAAATTACGCTGAAGTTTTAGGAGACTCGAAAGTATTTTATGCTCATTGCAACGAATTGCTTGAAGAGCATGGCAAGCACTCTCTCACTCATTTGAAAAATTTAGAAACTTATTTCGGTGATATCCCTCTACTATCTTGTTTAGGAGAGCGGCGCATGATATTGAATATACTAGAGGAGCTAACCTATTTTCATGACCTTGGCAAAGCAAATCCAAAATTTCAAGAAAATCTAGTGAAGAGCTGCGGTGGTAAAAGGATAGAATTACCAGCCCACTCTGAAGAAGGATTCTCAAAGATTGCTAATCATTTATTTGAAAAGTGGAAAGAAGACAAGGAGAATAAAATCTTAACGCTCGCATTTTTATTCTCTACAATAGTGGATAGACACCATTCCAAACTTAAAAATTTGAGTGAATATGAAAAATTGGGCCAGTGTTATGAAAAAGCGAAACATATTGTAGAAAACCAGGTATCTCTATATTTAGCATATCGGCTTTTTTATTCGGGCCTTAAAACAAGTGACATACTTGCATCATCATTTGGCGGATGTGTTGAGGATATATCCAAGACGACTATTGATAGCAACAAGATTAAAGAGTATAAAGCTAATTTAGAGAGATATTTAAAATCATTGAAAGGTGCTAACGAAAGTATCACTCAATGTAGGGAGAGTTTTCGAAGGAAAGCCTTGGAAAGAACTCGCGAGATTATACAAAAAATGCCTGAAAAGCGTATATTGTTTTTGTATCTTCCTACTGGAGGTGGGAAAACTTTAACTTCCCTATCAATGGCTCTGGAGTTAACTGAAAAGAAAAATCTCAAGAGGATATTTTATGTGTTTCCGTATATCAACATCATAGAACAGAACTCTCGAGTTTTGCAAGAGATATTCGGTAGAGATCTTGAAGCAATCCATACCTATTCAGATTGCGTGGAAGTAGAAATTGAAGATAAAGATGAGGAGAAGGGTGATTATAAACATTTATTAAATTTCGAAACCCTTAATTTTCCTGCCGTGGTTATGAGTTCCGTAAGATTTTTTGATATTCTTTTTTCGAACAAGAAAAGCTCTGTGCTTAAGACATGGGCGCTTGCGAATTCTGTTGTTATAATAGACGAGGTTCAGTATTTCCCGAACAAATACTGGGAGGTAATTATAACTATACTGGCAGAGTTGGGGAAGCTTTTCAATATTTACTTCATTCTGATGTCCGCCACCCTACCACAACTTGATATATTTCTAGAGAAGGATAAAGATCTTGTTACATACATCATACAAAAGAAAGATATCAAAGAAGAGTCCAAGGAATTTGCAAGTCGTGTGAAAATAGAAACTTTGGAAATAGGAGATGAGTCACTGGAAACCGTAATTAGGAGAAAAGTTGAAGAGTTAATTCAGAACACCCAAAAAGTGCTAGTTGTTGTAAATACCATCGGGGCATGTAGGGAAGTTTACGATGAGTTACATGACAAATTTGCCGATGTGGATATTTATCTGCTAAACAGCCAGATTCTTTATCCACGAAGGTTGGGAATATTGGAAGCTTTAAGTCAGAATGGTAGAAAAAAATTACTTGTTTCAACACAGTCGATAGAAGCAGGCGTAGACTTAGATTTTGATGTCGGCATAAGAGAAAAAGCCCCGCCCGAATCTATCATCCAAGTAATGGGTCGCGTGAATAGGGAACGAAGGTATCAAAATTCGGTTCTCTACGTCACAGATAAAAGTTCGAGTTTAGAGGATGTTTATCTGTATTATTGCAAGTTGGGAGTGTACGTTGCTCCTCCTGAGCTCAACGATGCAGATGCTGTGGATAGATATCTAAAGGAAATTGCTGAACGATTGAGGATTTGGGTGGAAAGTCCGAAGATGTTGGATGATGTGGAAAAACTGAAGTTTGAGGATGTTGGACAACGTGAAATAATAGAAAAGTGGAATATGATTGATATATTTTTTGATGGGGAGATTAAAATTAAGGATAAGTATTTGGTGAGAAAAAGTCAGATTAATGCTGGAGAGAGGGTTAAGGAGATTTTGGATAATTTGGGGTGGGAAGGGGTTTATGATCCTCAACCAGGGTACTGTATTCTTTATACTCGTAAATTTGGCGAGTGTTATAATAAATATATCAAAGAATTAAGTGAGCAGTCTTATGAAAAGAAGCTTGCTGAATTGCCAGCTATAAGAAAGCTTGGTTATATCTGGAGGATGTTTGGTTTTTCATCGCGTTTGTCTACGATAAGAAAACTAGATTCAGCGCTAGAAAAAGACATGTACGGGAGGAATTGGATAAAAAGTCCGTATTATTCATTTGAAGAGGGACTTATACTTCCTGATGCAAGGGAAGGTGATACTGCACTATTCATCTGGTAGAGGAGGGCTTGATTGACAGTTACGTATGGAGTTAGTAGTGCTGTGGCTGTAACAGGGACGCAAGTCAACTATTTTTACATATGTCCAACAAAACTTTGGTACTTTTCACATAATTTTCATATGGAACATTCATCCGATCTTGTAGCAATGGGCAGATTCATCGATGAAGCTAGCTATACACGAGAAAGAAAGGGTGAGTTGATAGAAGGGAAAATTATGGTGGATTTTATAAAAAGGGGAGAAGTTCTAGAAATTCATGAAATCAAAAAATCTTCAAAAATGGAGAAAGCACATGAGATGCAAGCACTTTACTATGCGTATTTTCTTAAGAAAAGAGGTGTTAAAGATATTAGGGTGGTGCTGGACTATCCCGCGCTAAGACAAAGGAGGGTGATTGCACTCACACCAGAAAAGGAGAAGGAGATTGAGAATGCGCTTTGGGAAATAAGGGAGATAACATCTAGAGTGGTTCCTGAACAACCAAAGCGGGTTCCATACTGCAAAAAATGTGCTTATTATGAGTTGTGCTGGGGGGATTGAATGAAAAAGAACTTTCATATAGTCTCGGAAGGAATTCTTGAGAGACATGAGAATACTGTTTATTTTTTGAATAAGGACGGCAAACGTCCATTGCCCATTGAGCGTATCTACCAGCTTTATGCCCATGGTCCTCTCACAATCACTTCGGGTGTTATTCACTACTTTGCACAAAAAGGAATTCCCATTCATTTCTTTAACTATTACGGGTTTTATGATGGAAGCTTCTACCCAAGAGAGAGCCTGGTTTCTGGTGATTTGTTAGTGAAACAAGTTGAGCACTATCTCAATCAGGAAAAAAGAATAATTCTAGCAGGAAAGTTTGTTGAAGGAGCAATAAACAATATGATGAGGACAATTGCAGAGTATAAAATTGTGGGAAAGAAGGATGAACTTGAGAAATTTAAAAACGAGATACCGGACGCTAAATCTGTTACTGATTTAATGAATATTGAAGCGAGAGCAAGAATTTCTTATTATGAATGCTTTGACTATATACTCAATGAAGAATTCAGATTTGAGAGAAGAACAAAACAGCCACCTGAAAATGAGGTCAATGCGCTTATTAGCTTTGGGAACTCACTTCTTTATACGACTGTTTTGACGGAGTTGTATAACACCCAGCTGAATCCGACCATTTCATACCTTCATGAACCATCCGAAAGAAGGTTTTCGCTATGTCTCGATATAAGTGAGGTGTTCAAACCACTGATTGTGGATAGACTTATTTTCTACCTGGTTAACAAAAAGATTATCCAAAAGAGTAATTTCGTAGAGGAGATTGGGGGTCTTATATTAAGTGAGAATGGGAAGAGGATTTTTCTTAAAGAGTATGAAGAAAAACTTCAGACAACTATAAAACATCGAACTCTTAGAAGAAAAGTTTCATATCAGAGACTCATAAGGCTTGAAGCGTATAAGTTAATAAAGCATCTTATGGGAATGAAGGAATATGCACCTTTTGTGATTTGGTGGTAGCATGTATGCTATAATTGCTTATGACATTAATGTTGAAAGAGTGAATAAGGCTAAATCATTCCTGAGGATGTATCTAACCTGGGTTCAGAATTCTCTATTTGAAGGCGAGATTACAGAGAGCGACTGCATGGAGATAAAGAAAGGTTTGTCTGACATCATAAAGCAGGAAGAGGATTCAGTAGTTTTTTATCTTTTCTCTAGTAATAAATTATTCACAAGAGAAACCTTGGGGAAGAAAAAGGGCGAACCAAAAGAGATAGTTATATAAAGTCGCGAATCTAAGGGTGGTTTTACATTATTACCGATTCGCGATGAAAAAAGCCGTCGTTGTAACATTTTCAGCGAAGTGAAAATGGTCAAAAAAAATGCCTGTTAGAATAAGACTATTGTAGGATTGAAAT
>Ga0272448_1005224_pt1 | contig 14435 bp, 8 predicted proteins | sample YNPCB0191_FD_202220 | JGI IMG/M metagenome (GOLD analysis project Ga0272448, IMG submission 202220) | Hot spring sediment microbial communities from Yellowstone National Park, WY, United States - YNP-CB-019-1 | ecosystem: Environmental > Aquatic > Thermal springs > Hot (42-90C) > Sediment...
TGCTCAAGCAGGCGTTGCGCCTCCTATCAGCCGAACAACTGGTAGTGCTGACTCTTCGCTTCTCCGATCAGCTTAAAATACACGAAATCGCGGAGGTGATTGGTGCGCCTGTGGACACTGTAAAGAGCAGACTCAAAGCTGCTCTTCACAAAATCCACACGGTCGCCGGCATTATCGAAGAGGAACTATCCGAGGGAGCGAAGCTTGCAGCACGGTCATATAGAAACGTGGCGGATGATGTTTTGTCGAATGATGATGACGCAACTGCCATCTCGCTTGACAAGCTTCTGCCTCAGGGAGAAAAAGCAGCCAGGGTCTACCAGAAACTGGGGTCGCTTTATTTGCAGAAGGGGCTGATCGAAGCTGCGCTTGCGGAGTGGCGAAATGCTCAGAAAGCGGACCCTACATTCCTTGATGCTTACCTACTAGCAGCTCAGCAATATATTGAGACCGACCGTCCGCGAAAGGCTGTAGAAACGCTTGAGGCAGCCGTGAGCAAGATTCAGAGTTGTGAGCTGCACACAACAATTGCCAAGCTATATATGGACCAGGGAGACATCGATGAGGGTCTCAAGCATTCACTGCGCGCGTTGGACCTTGACCCTTGTAGTCCTGAAGCTCACTACCAAACGGGCAGAGCTTACAGCAAGCGCGCGGAACTCCAAGAGGCTTTGCGTTCCTTATCTGTTGGAGTGCACGAGCCGGAGGACTCGGTTCAATCCGATTGGCGGCGTTCTGCATCTCACTTTGAGAGAGCCTTGGAACTGAAACCGGGTTTCGCACAGGCCGCTTCGTTTTTGTCGGGGGTATACCTTTCGAGCAATAGGCCCGAGGATGCCGAACGCGCAAGTGAGGATGCTGCTAGGATGGCTGAAAATGATGATCTTGTGCTTCATCGGGCAGCCTGGATACACTACCATACTCAAAAATTGGAGTTGGCAGAGCGATATCTGCGACGCTCGATTTCCGCGAAGGCCACCGGTGCAAAGCTGAATCTGTTAGGATTAGTCTACCTTGCGGGACGGCGGCACGAGGAAGCGTACATGGCGTTTGGCGAAGGTCTCAACTGCGGCGGCGACAAGAAGATTCGCGCACAGCTATATGCGAACTTGGCTGCTGCTGCAGTCTATCTGGAAAAATACGAAGAGGCTATCGATGCGGCCGAATCCGCACTTAAACTCGATCCAGAACAGATTCACGCGCGCTGCAATTTGTCACATGCGTACCTTGCGAGGGGGATAAATCCGCATATTGTCGTAAAGCTCTGCCGAGAAGGTTTGCAGAAGTCGCCGGGGCATCGTTGTTTCCATTACTACTTAGCCGAAGCTTACTTGCGCACGGGAGATTATGAGGAAGCCCTTTCCGAGGCCAATATTGCGGTCGAGATAGATCCTCAGCTTCCTGATAGGTGGGTAATGCGTGCCAAAGTCCTGTACAAGCTGAACCGCAACAACGAGGCGCGTCGCGACATCGAGACAGCGTTGGAACTGGATCCCAATCACCCCGACGCGAATAGACTCGCGGAGCAATTTCAGGAAAAGAACTCGCCGAAGAGAAAAGGTTCGCCAAGGCCGAACCCGGAATCTCGTTCCAGTAAGAAATCTGCCGCACAAGGTCCACCACTCGAAACTTCGGAGCAGCTTTGAGAAGCCACAAACGATCTCTTTGTCAACGACCAACGAGCTTTCGCTTCATGTTTAACCACCGTTAACGGCCTTGTATTTCGCAATGTCGAGCTCTTTAGTCTTGTTTACCGCTTCGCTTAAATGAATAGTCGTCACATCGCCAGCCTTGTAGGCAACCATTTTGCCGTAGTCGCCCGTGACAAGTGTTTCTACGGCCAGTTCTCCAAACTCTCGCGCAAGTGCGCGGTCGAGGTAGGTCGGATTGCCACCTCGTTGTGTATGGCCGAGGATGGTGATCCTGACGCGACGTCCTGCTATCGACTCCAGCTTTGCAGCGATCTCTGATGTGCCAAGATTTTCGCAAAGAAAGACAAGGCCGTGAGTGCCGCCTGCATCCATTTTTGTCTTTATCTTGCGTGCGGCACCTTCGATATCGGGCTGTATTTCGTGAACGAACACGGCATCTGCTCCGGCGGCATAGGCTGCTGCAACTGCAATATGCCCCGTTTTGCCGCCGAGGGTCTCAATTATAAAAATGCGCTCCGATAGGCTTTCGGCGGTATCGAGTATTTCATCTGCGGCACGCAGTGCTTTGTTGACGGCGGAGTCGAAACCAAGACAGTAGTCAGTACCGTGAACGTCGTTATCGATTGTACAAGGAACACCTACGACGGGAGCTCCATCAGCAGCAATTCGGGCTGCCGCCCCGAGCGATCCGCCTCCACCAAGCACCACAAGGCCATCCACACAGCAGCGGCTCATCGCACTTGCAATGCCTTGCTCTGCAAGTTCTTTTTCTAAGTTCCCATTTCTACTGGTGCCTAGGAAACTGCCTCCCCTTCGTGCCAGACCCGCCAGCTCCGTACCGATTGGAATCGAGTTCGTTTCCAACAAGCCCCGAAAACCAGCAATAATGCCGCGTACGCGTATTCCGCGTTTTTCCGCAGCTTCTACGGCTGCTGCTATGCAAGCATTCATACCAGGGGCGTCGCCTCCGCTTGTCAGTAATCCAATAGTTTTCATAGCGAAATATCTCCTCACTTGCAGATCGAGGCGATTGAGACTATAGAAGAGTATTCTACTGACACTTGCAGGATACCTCTTGTGTCACAAGGGCGAAATCAAGGCTGGAACAGGTCGGTACAAAAAAAATCCCCGCAGGCTCCGTAAGCCCACGGGCCGCCTGAAGGGCTGGGTGCCCTTCCAGCGAGTATAAGCCACAACACTTCAAGGAAGGAGAAAGAGATTGCTCTCTGACTAATATAACTACAAAAACCGTGCCAAACCCGGCAGTTATACCAGTATTTTCTCAGCAATAAGATCGCAAGCATTTAATCCCATGTCGTTTGCAATCTCGCATAACCGTTTCGACAGCATTACATTTCAAATCTCGTGTAATTCGGTACCTGTACAATGAATTAGTGTGCTCGTGTTGTCGCAAGGATGTCACCACGTTTGCAAGTAAACACCGCTGGGTATCAATCGCAGGTAGGTTCTATTCGGCATTCCTGACCTAACGGTAGTTAAAATCTCACCTGATCAGGGTTGCCGGATTCCCAATTAAGTCCCGGAAGTACACCTAAGAAGGAGGCAAGGAATATGCGAGCTTTTGTGTTGATTGTTGTATTGGCACTTGTGGGCGCTGCAGGCGTATGGGCCCAGAATGCCACAAACCAACCCAGTACGCTCACCGCCTGTCCGGCTGTTGGTGACGAGATTGCGGATGCTTGCATGGCGAAATCGCTGGGGCTATCCACGCAGCAGGTTACCCAACTCCGAATGCAGGGTATGTCCTACTCGGACATCGCAACGGCACAGGCTATTGCCATGAAGTCCGGTTGTCCTTTGAGCGAAGTAGTGGCGCACTACCAGACGGATAAAAATTGGTCGGATGTCGCCAAGAGGTACAATCTGTCGATGTCCGATATTGCAATGGTTCCGATGGTAAGCACGCCGGAAATGGAAGCGTTTAACAGACGTTTTATTTCCCAATACTACGGCATACCCGAGTCACAACTTGTTCAGTTGAGGCAGCAGGGATTCTCATGGGACGAGATCAACTTGATCGCGAACGCCTCGGTTCGCACCGGTCAGCCAGTCGCAACTATAGCAAGCCTACGAAGTCAAGGGGTGTCGTGGCAAGACATTGCGAATAGATATAACGTAGCCCTTTCCGATCTCACAAGCCCTACAATGCGGGTAATTGCGGCTCGTCCTATTCCTGCGGGAGCCGGTCCAGTTGCAACGACAGTGATGTATGATTCCGAAGGCAACGTCTTGCTGACACTCGACCATGCGCAGCGGCTTTACAAGATGGGTTACGATTGGCTCGACGTTGCAATTGCAGCCAATATGTATGATGCTACCGGAATTCCCATTCGGCAATGGTTGATGTGGATACGACAGGGAGCTTTTTGGCCTACTCTTGCTACCCGATATGGGGTCCCATACGAGTTCGCATTTGATGTTACGCGCTATCCGTTCCCAAGAACCAGTGTCTACTCGACGGAGATGCAAGAGCGGCGGCTAGCCATGATCCAAAAATATCAAACAGGTGCGAAGCGTGAACCCACGGCTCTTGGACCTGTGATGTTTACGCCGATGCCGAGTAACATACCGTAGCATCGACAGAACATTCTCCTTAATTAAAAGGCTGAAGGTCCTGCTCGCGGACCTTCAGCCTTTCGACATCGGGTGCTTTCTGACTTCCAGTAACCTCAGAGCCAGGAGCATCCACAAAAATACTGAGCATGCAGCAGCAGCCAAAACTCCGGAGTCGTTGAGCAAAAACGCGCACACAGTTGCGACGCAACATCCAAGTGCTGCAGCGTTGGTTTCTTTGGTCAATAGCTTATCGCCCAGTATCCGACGCCCATACCAGTATAGGATAGCCGAACAAAGCAGACTCAAGCCAAGCAATCGACTCCAAACGCTGGTTGAAAGTAGCATAAAATTGAGCATAAGCTTGCGCTGCGCTACAATCAGTATACTCATGACATTGCCGCTTGCTACCAGTCCCATGGCACGACCTATGTGAGATTGCGATCCTCCACCTCGCCAGGTATCCGCAGCGAATACGATTCCCAATATTGCTATACTGATTGCCAAGATAATTGCCGTATTCTTCAGATTAGGTTTCCATCCTCGCCTGGCAAGAAGTGCTGTTACAATAGTCGGGGCAGTCGAAGCTGCCGCTCCAGCGTTTGCCCCAAGACCCGAACTGCCGACCCCAATAAATACCAATGCTAACGTAGAGAACGCAATCAAGCTGGAAAATCCAAACCGCAGTTTATAAGAGCTTAAGCCCAATCCAACACCAATCAGTGCCGCGCCGATCAGCGTTCCGGCAAGCTCGTTGCCTATGCCATAGTAGCGGGCACCCTCAATCATGCTGTAACCAGCTATGCTCGAGGAGATAAGACGCGCACCACCTACTAGGTCGGCGAGCAGACTCAAAACGATCAACGCGCAGAGCCATGCCAGTGCACGGGTTGGAGATCTAAATACCAGCTTACATATAACGATGCATGCTGGAGTCAAGGCGATCAACCAGAGTACTGCTCCAACAAGACCACCCGAATGTATTAACGGTAGATACAACATAACAAGCGGCAGCACAGCCGGAATAAGCGCAGCCCAACCAGCGAATCTTCTCAGTTGATTCGTAACGCCTAGTAGGGCAATTAAAGTAACCGCTGTAACCAGCACCGATTGAGTGACGCTGGCACCGCGCATTGCAGCCTGCCGTTGGCCTTGCAGGCTTGCGTTTAGGTTCATCACAAGCACATGGTCCAGCGGCTTATCTATAGGATAGACAGTCATCGGCCTGCCTACAATCTCCGGTGGAGCGTCGGCACCAAAAAACCTGAGCACGGTTGGTGCAAAGTCGCAAATCGTCACAAGACCTGGTGTTCGAGTGGACGGCGAGCCCAGTAGTCCTTTCCCAAACGATCTACCAACAGCAATGACAGGAGTCAAGCGCTCCTGGTCTAGATCTGACCACATCCGCGAACTCGGCGAAACAAGCAGCAGAGCGTCCTTATTGAAGTCAAGTCTTTCAGATACTTTAGCTAGGAATCTGTCCAGTCGTCGTACTGCCTGCTTGCGTATGTGCGCGGCTTGCACATCTGTGCACAAAACTGCATAACTGTCTGCTCTAAAAGTGTCCCCGAAGTCGATCACTACAAGTTGACATTCTCGAAGAAAAACGTCGAGCTTACTGAGAACGGTCGATATATTTGTGCGTATACCATAGGGAGAACCGACATCAGGTTCGAGTAAGTTGGCGGAACTCACGTCACCAAAATCAACCTTGCCCGCGTCGTCCATTGCAATTGCTGCGACCTCGCGGTGCATTTCACTAGGCTTATCCGAGTTGCCGATGACGGCAACGCGCAATTTGGCTTTGCGAAGAGTAGTTCCGAGCATCCCAGGTACTGCTCGATATGCTGCAAATTCGTTGGCGCGGCGAATGCGAGCTATCTCAGTGTGCAAAACTTGTGCTTGTCCTGGGAGCGTGCCCGTTCTAAATAGATAGAGTTGATCGGTTTTGCCGTTGGGTAATTGTTCGAAGGTATTTGCTGCGTATCTCGATTCCGCGCCGCCAATAGCCATTGCTCCCGCCCCCAGGCTTACGCACTCGGCCTCCATGCCGGGAGTAAGAGCCGGCTCTAGTAGGTTATTGGACCGTCCTGTGCGAATATTCATCAATCCGTAGGAACCTTTAGACTGCAGGCTGAACAAATGCGGCAATGATGGATCGGCTACATCGCGAATGCTCAATCCGCCAGCAACAACAATGACCATTCGGCCTATAGGCTTACTAGTTTTGCCGAGCGTAGGAGATATGAAAAACAGGAGCATTATCAATAAAGACAATATATGCCTGGTTGTTTTATTGAAACGCTTGTATTGCGATTTGTGATTCACACAACGCATTATTGTCTGGCGATCGTACAGCCTGATGTTTTTTCTTCCGACGTAGTTTTCATGCATTGTCCGATAATCAGCATTAGTCACCGCTAACATGGGCCTTATTTGATCCTATCTCTTCCGGTTTCTTCTTACCGAAGAACACATCCAGTATGGCACGACAAACAGGTGCAGCCGATGTTGCGCCGTGGCGGCCATGCTCTACTATACATGCGATAGCTATTTTGGGATTCTCCAACGGAGCAAAGCAAATGAACCAACCGTGAGCAGGACCGGGGTTCTCGGCAGATCCAGTTTTACCTGCGACTGCGATACCAGGTATATCTACTGCTTTACCAGTGCCGCTAGTAACGGTTTGTCGCATAGCTTGCTGAACAAGCTTGAATGCCTCAGGTGGGGCATCTACTATGCGTACTACTTGAGGTTCTGTAGACTTCAACACCTTCGAGCCACTAGGGCTTAGCACTTCTTTGAGGATCCAAGGCTTCATTACCTTGCCTCCATTGGCTACAGCCGCACACGCGACCGCCATTTGTAGAGGACTTGCCTGGATATAGCCCTGACCGATGGCACAACTTATAGTTTCGCCCGGCCACCAGCGTTCCCCGTAGCGTTTTCGTTTCCACGCTGTACTTGGCATGGTGCCTAAAGTTCCGTCGCTTCGGCCTTCGCCTGGCAGATCGATACCAGTGGCATGACCCAAACCAAACTGCGTAGCCACGCTTGCTATCCGATCTATTTCTAGTTTGTGACCCAGGGTATAGAACCATACATCGCAGCTCATGGCGATAGCTTTCATGAAATCAGTGCGACCGTGTACCCGCCAATCTCGGAAAGTGCGGCCGAAACGGAAGCCTCCTGTGCAGTTTACAGTCGTGTTTACGTCACACATTTTGTACTTTAATCCGGCTATCGCCATAATGGGCTTAAACGTGGACCCAGGCGGATATACGTTTTGAACCGCTCGATTCTGAAGAGGTTTGCCCTTGTGGGTGCTAATCTTAAGCCAATCAGCAGGACTGACTTTCTTTACAAATACGTTCGGGTCGTAGTCAGGCTTGCTTACCAATGCAAGCACTGCTCCCGTTTGGGGATCGATTGCGGCCACTCCGCCAACCTGATTACCCATTGCGCGTTCCGCGGCCACTTGAAGATCGCGGTCGATATTGAGTCGAAGAGCCTTGCCCGTAACAGAAGGTTTCTCACCTAGAACTCTCACAACACGCCCAAAAGCATTAACCTCTATCTGCTTGCCGCCGTCGATTCCGTGGAGTTCGTCTTCATATTGTTTTTCTATTCCAGACTGTCCAACGTAGTCTCCTGGCCTATAATGTTTTTTCTGTCGTTTTGCCTCGTCCAACTGCTGCTTGTTGATCTCGCCGAGTTTTCCCATAACATGTGCAAATGCAGGACCATCCGGGTAGTATCGAAGCTGGTCTAATTCTACGCTTACCCCGGGAAGTTTCATCCGCAGTTCGCCGATGCGCGCAACTGTTTCCAGGTTTGCGTCGGCTTTAACTCTCACAGGGGATCCTGGTCGCGGTCTTTCCTTGTTTATAATGGCTTCCAAGTCGGACGGAGCCAGATTTAGCACTTCACAGAGCGTTTCCATTGCCTCTTTGTTTGCCTTGACTTTCTCCGGTATAGCCATAACAACAAATTGTGGTCTGCTTGTGGCGAGGATTCTGCCCTTTCGGTCGTAGATTGTGCCCCGAGGTGCGCGCAAGCGCAGTAGCTTAATCCTGTTCGCTTCGGATTGTAAAAGGAGTTCCGAACCCAATGCGATCTGTAGATACCACAGACGCGCAATAAGGACCAAGAATAGCAGGATTACAATCACTGCCAGTTGGTTGATTCGCGACGCTTGTAGTTTGCGATTTTCGATATTGCGCATCTTCCTTGGGGAATAAAGTTCTCCGCTTCCTCTAGGATGGATAACTGTTTATAGTATAGCGAGCACTACCGAAAAGAGTAATATTTTGAGCAAACACAGCTTTCTAGTGGTTGCCGTGCATATCGCACACGCGAGTAGGCACATCGCCAATGGGAATGCGCTTGCGAATTCTTGGACACGAACGCCCTGCTAGAAGACCAGACTCCTTACATATCGTCACTGTTACCAGCGTTTCACTCTGAACGTCAGGCCGTGATTCTTGGTCCGCATTGTCGTTTTGATGCTGGACCCTCGGAGTACTGTGAAGGTTACAATTGGCCGCGGGTTCTTCTCCCCGTGCAAACTTTTCAATATGCGTCAACGGGCAGTTAGAAGTTGCAACAAGTCCGCTATCGTCACAGATTCTAACCGCAATCACTTCAGCATTATCAACAATGGATACGTCGGCGCTTGGTTCTTGCGTTGAGCTTTCCACCGGTTGGTCCTCTTGAGGCTCCGGCTCTTCGTTCTTAGGAGCGGAACGCTTGGCTACGTGTTCGGCATTTTTGTGGATCCTGTCATAGATTGGGATTGCCTTGAGCATGAATTCACGCCAGACGGGAGCGCACACAAGGCCTCCGTAGGCTCTTCGCATAGGTGTCCAATCGTCGTTACCTACCCAGCAGGCAGCGACTAGTTTCCCAGGCACATAACCTATGAACCAGGCGTCTCTATCGTCGTTCGTAGTACCCGTCTTGCCGCGCGCTTCTGGTACGGCTCTTGCGTTTTTGCCTGTTCCGTATGGCTCCGTTACTACTGCCCTCAAGCATTCATCTATATACGCATTCGTGCGTTGTTTAATAACCCGTCGTCCTTCCGGCAAGTAATCTTCTATAATTTCGCCTCGCGCGTTCGTAACGCGTACTATGGAGCAAGTCTCAACATAAATCCCGTCGTTAGCAAATGTACCGTAAGCAGACGCCATTTCGATCGGTCGTACGCCTTTGATTCCACCGATTGCTAGGGAAAGATAAGGTTCCAGCTCGGCTGTTATTCCCATTGCTCTGGCATATTCGATTACGGTTTTGACACCGACCGCTTCTGCCGTATTTATCGCCGGTATATTAATTGATCTTGCTATTGCTTGTTTGATTGTCGGGCGACCGCCGTATTTTCCGTCGTAATTTCTCGGTATCCACGGCTTACTGCCTCCTGATACGAATTCTCTGCGATAATTTGGCACTCTGTGTTCGGGAGTCCAGCCGAGCTTTTCAAAAGCTGCAACGTAAACAAAAACTTTAAAGGCACTTCCAGGTTGTCGTCCGTAACCTTGCGTGCATCGATTGTAGTGGCTGTTTGGATTCACGCTCCCAACCATTGCACGCACGTAGCCAGTCGCGGGCTCCAATGCGACAAAGCACCCTTCGGTTACTCGTCGTGCTCTTTCGTATTTTTTGACGCCTTCGCGCAGTGCTTTCTCTGCAATTTTTTGCATTTCGTAGTTAAGGGTGGTGTATACTCTTAGTCCTCCACTGAAAACTACATCGTCACCGTAGCGTTGTTTGAGTTGTCGAGTGACATAATCAACAAAGTGTGGTGCTTTATAGGTACTGCGGCCCTTGCGAAGCGGTACTATGGTTAGTTTTTCGTTTCGTGCTTTTTCCCACTCTTCACGAGTGATCTTGCCCTGCTCATACATTAATTTCAGGACCATGTTGCGTCGATCGATTGCCGCCTGGATATCTTCGTGAGGCGAGTAACTGGACGGTCTTTGCGGCATTCCGGCGAGCATCGCACATTCCGAAAGATCTAGATCGCGCACATCTTTACCAAAGTAGACCTTCGAGGCTGCTTGAACTCCAAACGCACCGCTCCCGTAGTATACGCGGTTTAAATAGAGTTCAAGTATCTTGTCTTTGGTGAAGTGACGTTCCATTAATATGGCCAGGACCGCTTCTTGAAGCTTTCGCTCCACAGTCTTGCGCTGAGTTAGGTAGACATTACGAGCGAGTTGCTGAGTGATCGTGCTGCCGCCTTGCTTAAACTCTCGACCACGCAAGTTCTCCCACAGTGCGCGGGCGATGCCTCGTATGTCGACGCCCGAATGATGGTAAAACCTGGCATCTTCTGTTGCAATAGTAGCGTCTCGCAGGTGTTGGGGAATATCCTTAAGAGGCACGTTTGTTCGATCTTCTCGGAATATTCGACCAAGAATGACACCGTCACTGGAGTAAATTATAGTAGCTTCAGGGGCCTCTATGTCTTGGATTTTCGGGAGCACGCTTGATAAGCTGACGAACATTGCCAATCCGGCACCAACTGACGCGCTTATGCCCAGCAAGATCATTATCTGCAGGCCCGTCACAAACGATCTTATCTTTGTGCGCTTTCGGCGTCTTACTTCATTTCCTCGTTTATACGCAGAACTCATAAAATGTGCTCCCAACGCCAGCTCAGATTATAGGTGCGAGAACGGAATAGTGTCAACGAGCAGACTTGTTCACTTATCTAAGGATAACATCCAAACGATTAGGGAAATAACGAGCGGCCTATAGGGTTTAGCCGGAATGTGCTGAGTTATAAGAGAACAGTTCAGATAGGAGACTAATCCTTGAATCTAAGTTTAGTTGCGATTAGAAAGCGGGTCAAGCTCTGCCTTGAGTTTTGGAGCGAGTTTGCGGATAACAAAACTCTCATCATTTTGCCTGATCGGTGCTTGCACTTCTATAGATAGAAAGTAGAAGCATCTGGACTGCCTGCTGGTTGTATGATAGGATACAGCAGCATACTAACTACTTTGAGAGGTGTCGCCCGTGCCCGCATACGGTCCCAAACTTCCTAAGACAATGAAAGCTGTTGTAACTTATGGTCCTCAAGATTATCGCCTGGAAGAATTGCCGGTTCCGCAGGCCGGACCGGGGGAAGTCATTATCAAAGTCGATCACGCTGGCGTATGCGCAAGTGATGTGAAATGTTACTTCGGTGCGAGTCATTTTTGGGGAGACGAATCGCGCGTCGGTTATTGTCAACCGCCCATTACAGCAGGTCACGAGTTTGCTGGTGAAGTGGTTCAACTTGGCGAGGGCTCGGCGGAGAAATACGGCCTTGCTATAGGGGATATGGTGGTTTCGGAACAAATTATCCCTTGCGGCGAGTGCCGATATTGCACGACCGGCAAGTATTGGCTGTGTCTGAGGCATGAGATCTACGGCTTCCGGCAATTTGCTCCCGGTGCGATGGCTGAGTATATGAAACTTCCCGTCGGTGCACGCAACTACAAATTGCCAGAAGGGATGCCGATGAACAAGGCTGCCGTGGTCGAACCTTTGGCATGTTCAATCCACGCGGTGCAGAGAGCCACAATCCAGCTTGGCGATGTCGTTGTAGTTGCTGGCGCGGGTACTCTGGGATTAGGTATGGTTGCAACGGCAAAGCTCTGCGGACCTTCAATTGTAATTTCTATCGATCCGCGCGACTATCGCCTTGAAGTTGCAAAGAAAATGGGCGCGGATCTAGCGATGAATCCGAATAATGAAGATGTTGTTAAACAAGTGCGCGAGCTGACAAATGGTTATGGTTGCGACGTCTATATAAATGCTACCGGCTATGCCGAATCCGTATTGCCAGGCCTTCTGATGCTTCGAAAAGCCGGTACATTCGTCGAGTATGGTGTGTTTCGCGAGCCGGCAACTATCGATTGGACCATCATCGGCGATATGAAGGAGCTCGACGTGCGTGGAGCGCACCTTGCACCTTATACTTTCCCCTTGGCAATCGACTACATACACCGTGGGATCATTGACGTATCGAACATCGTTACCCACGAATTGCCGCTTGAGCGTTATGAAGAAGCTCTTCATATGGTTTACGAGGCGAAGGTTTCTATAAAAGTGCTCCTAAAGCCATAGAGAACTCTGTCGGATCGATTTTCTACATTATTGCAGCGATTATGCAAAAAAGCGCTAGATTGATCGCCTGAGCGAGGAAGCACAACACGCATGCGGTTCGCATTCGGAAGATCAGAAGCCATGCCAGGTAGAGGCTAAATGCAGCCGCTATGCCTGCGATTCCGAGAAGAGCGGGTAGGAATAGCCATCGGTCAATGACGATACGCGCGCTAGCGGTGGAAAGCATTATTGCATAGTACCCAACACCTAGTAAGCTGTTGGGTATTCCAAAAACGTGGGCTTCGGGAGTATCCACCACACTGATGCAGGTGCTGCCTTCAGAGGGACATACGACGTTTGGGAAAAGCCGCGGGCTGCGGCTGATCACGTGGTAGTAAGCCAGCGTCATGTATAAACTATCTATCAATCCCACTATGGCTAGGATAAGCACTGTAATTGCCGATACCATCCACCCGCCACCTCCGAAGCGTCATCTACATTTTTACCCGCAAATCGAAGGTTGGGGGTTTACAACTTCGCCGCGATAAGCTCAGGACATTACAAATGTTCGCAAGACCTATCGAGCAGATTTTATGCTAAATAGGATGTCCGACTACGCTCATATAAACCACACTTTCTTCCACTCCATCTACGTCGAGCAGGTTGTTTACCTCATCGTCGTAGAACGCTCCGATTTGGCAGCTCCCCAAACTCATTGCAACAGCAGCGAGAGCGAGGTTTTCAGCAATGTGCCCGGCGTCTGTCACCGGCCGCGCTATACTGCACCAGTGATGGTCGGGTGGTCTGCACCGACCAGGGTCGGACGGTCTGCACCACCCATGGTCGCCCGATGTGCACCACCCGCGGTCGGGTGAACTGCACCACTTTTGTGACGTGAGTCGCTGCCATCAACAAGCTCTTCGTCAAAGAGGCGGAGGGCGGAATGGAGCGACTTAACTTGAACAGTATCTGCGACATCGTGTATCGCCTGCGCCGGGGTCAATCGGAGCGGGCAATCGCCAAAGACCTGAGGCATTCTCGCCACACGGTCCGGCACTATCACTATCTGGCCCGTGAGAAGGGCTATCTGGACTTGCATCGGGCTGTGCCTGAGCCTGACGAACTGCTGCGTGAGCTTGGCCCGGCCCCGTCGGCTCCGGTGATCGTTTCGACCGTGGAACCATACAGAACCGTGGTCGAGGAACTGCTGAAGGCGAATGTGGAGATGACTACGATCCACTCCCGTCTGGTTCGCGAGCACGGCTACCGTGGGAGCTATTCGTCGGTGAAGCGGTTCGTGCGGAGGCTGCGTCCAAGGACACCGGAGGTTTGTCTGCGGATCGAGACCCCACCTGGCCGCGAGGCGCAAGTTGACTTCGGCGGCGTGGGCAAGATTCGCGACCATGCCACGGGCAAGCTGCGGCAGGCTTATTGCTTCGTGATTACGCTAAGCTATTCTCGGCACCAGTATGCCGAACTTGTCCTCGACCAGAAGATGGAAACCTGGATTGGCTGCCACCGTCGGGCGTTCGAGTTCTTCGGCGGAGTGCCGGAGGAGATCGTCATCGACAATCTGAAAGCGGCGGTTCTGAAGGCCGACCTTGAGAACCCGACCCTGAGCGTGCCGTATACTCGCCTGGCCCGTCACTACGGCTTCCTGGTGCATCCCTGCCGTGTTCGGACGCCCGAGCACAAGGGCAAGGTAGAGAACGGCGTTCGTTACGTGCAGCGCAGCTTCATCGCGGGCCGCGGGTTCGTGGACATCGAGGAAGCAAACCGTAAGCTCCTCGAATGGGTGATAAACGAGGCTGGGGTTCGGGACCACGGCACGACCCACGAGGCTCCTTTGAAGAGCTTCTTCGAGATTGAAGCCTCCGCGATGATGAACCTTCCCGCCGAGCCTTTCGAGCTTGTGCGCGTGGCGCAGTGCACGGTTGCACGGGACACGTTCATCGCGCTCGACGGCGCCTACTACCAGGCGCCTTACAAGCTGGTGGGCCGGAAGCTGGACGTGTATGTCTACGAGCGCACGGTGCAGATATACGACGGAGTCGAGCTGCTGGTCACTTACGAGAGGGCGACCAGGAAAGGACAAAGGCTGACTCGCGATGAGTTCTA